>CERC01016757.1_pt1 | contig 27977 bp, 26 predicted proteins | sample 530921 | NCBI WGS metagenome assembly CERC01 (sample SAMEA2621099, study PRJEB7988) | marine metagenome | isolation source: saline water (ENVO:00002010), including
CAGATCAGTGCTACCTGGGACAGGGGATGTAGCCACATCAACTGTTTTAAAGTAGCCCGTTTTCTCCAATTTAACTTTAGACTGCTCAATTAATTCACTAGAAACAACCGCAGCCTCCATCTGTTTAAGATGCTGACGTATCACATCATCTGCCGTACGCGTATTTCCTCTGATATTTACACGTCTGACATAAGTGCGCTTACCTGGATCTAAAAAGAATTTAACTGTGACAGTATTATCATCATGTAGTTCAGGCGCAGGAGAAACATTGGCAAACATATAACCAGCATCTCCCAACTTACTGCTTAAGGCCTCTTGAGACTCCGTGACTAATCGCCTAGAAAACACTTGTCCCGTCTCTACCCGCACAGCGGACTCGAGTTCAGCTTCTGGTATTGCCATTTCACCGGCAATATCAAAACCTCTTACAGTATATAACTCACCCTCAGTTACATTGACCGTAATATAGACATGCTTTTTATCTGGAGTGATAGAGACCTGTGTGGAATCAATGGAAAAATTTACATAACCGCTATCTAAGTAATAAGAGCGTAAGCGTTCCAAATCCCCAGACAGTTTCTGACGTGCATAACGATCATCCTTTCTAAAGAAAGACCAGAAATTCGACAACTTCAAAGAAAACAGTTCTTTAAGTTCTTCATCACTGTAAACGCTATTACCAACAATATTTATATGCTGAATAGTTGCAACACGCCCCTCTTTTATATTCACTGTTAGGGCAACACGATTTCCCGGCAATGAATCCACATCTGTAGTTACACTAGCGCCATATCGACCCTGTGAAGAATAAACCGCAACCACATCTTGTTTGATTTGCTCCAACGTTGAGCGCTTAAACACATCACCTTCTTGAAGGCCTGTTTGCTTCAAACCTTCAAGTAACGCTTCAGATTCTAAAACCTTATTCCCTTCCAACTTAATCAAACTTACAGACGGGCGTTCCTGGATTTTAAGCACTAAAACTGAGTCTTCACGTAATAATTGAATATCATCAAAATAACCTGATTCAAAAAGCTTACGCGACGCTTTAGCCAGCTCAGAAGTGTCTACAGAGTCACCTGCTGAGACAGGGAAGTTTCTGAAAACAATACCTGGTGATACCCTTTGCAAACCCTCTAGACGGATATCCTCGACTACGAATGAAGCTGCTGTATTTGCCTGAACAAGAGAAGCCCAGAAAAAAAGTGTTACTAGAAGTCCAAAGGCGCGTTTCATGAAGTACTTCTTACCCATAATAAAGTTTGAATCAGTTATGACTGTTAATCATAACCGCATAAAGTCGTTAAAAATGGCTACGAACATCAATGTCAGCAGCATTGCCATACCTAATTTCAAGCCTAACACTTGCACACGTTCACTTACCGGCTTACGTGTTATCAACTCTATCGTATAATAAAGTAGATGCCCGCCATCTAAAACAGGTATAGGCAGTAAATTCAAAATTCCCAAGCTGATACTAAGATAAGCCAAAAAGCTAATATAGGATTCTAAACCGGAAGCGGCAGAGTCACTCGCCACTTTAGCAATGGTTATAGGACCACTCAAGTTTTTTACTGAGATAACCCCTTCAATCATCTTCCAGATGGAATCAAGGGTTAGCGATATCATTTGAAAAGTTTTACTAAACGCCCTTTCAATACCTGAAAGCAAACCGTATTCAAGCGTCCGCTTATACTCTTCAGGCCATGCTACCGAACTTGCAGCGGCGCCAATGTAACCATAACTGACACCCGTTTTATCAACTTTTACCTCGGGGGTAATATCAATACTTACAACGCCGCCATTACGAAGAACTTCAAGCTGTAAGAGAGTACCAGGATTAGCTCTTACCAATTCAACAAATGCATACCAATTGCCTAATGGCTGCTGGTTAGCCGTAATTACTTCATCCTGAAGCATCATACCCGACAGTTCAGCACTCCCCCCCTCCACTAAACGCCCTATAACTGCGGGGACAGCAGGACGCCAAGGTACTAGGCCCAATGCAGATACTGGAGATTCCTTATCAACATCTACATTCCAGTTCTGCAAGAAAACTACGTAATCTTTTGCTAAGGAAGCATCCATTTCCTTCACCCGCAAAGTTAACTGACCACTCTCACCAACACGACCGGCTAGTCTTAGATTAACTTCATCCCATGTCAGCGTCTGCTCACCATCAACCGCAAGGACCTCGAACCCTTGGGGAAGTCGAGCTTCAGCAGCAACAGAGCCCGAAGCAACAGAGCCTACAATCGGAGCAACAGTCGAAACCCCTGAGACATACATAAACCAATAAGCAAAAACTGCGAATATAAGATTAACGGCAGGGCCTGCTACAACAATAGCCATACGCTGCAGCACCGGCTTACGATTAAACGCCTGATCTAACTGCTGAACTGGAACATCCGCTTCACGCTCATCCAACATTTTCACATAGCCGCCCAATGGAATTGCAGCTATAGCATATTCAGTACCCTTACGATCTTTCCACGAGCACAAGGCCTTACCGAATCCCACTGAAAAACGTAGAACCTTTACCCCGCAAAGCCGAGCAATATAGAAATGACCCCACTCATGGATTGTTACCAAAATACCTAAGGTCAATATAGTGACAGCTATGGTATGTAATAGATCCAAAGCCATACTAAGCAAGCACCATGAACTGCATACCCAATACAAATAAAGGTGCAGCTGCCGTTAAGCTATCGATACGATCGAGGACTCCGCCATGCCCCGGTAACAGCTGACTACTATCCTTAATGCCTCGATGGCGCTTCAACATACTCTCAAACAAGTCACCTAACACCGATATTAAGCCGGTTATAAATGCCAGAACCGCCAATAGAATCAACTGGGATAATTCATAGCCTAGAATGAGCGCATATGACACAGCAATAAGCAGGCACGCAAATAGCCCGCCATACAAACCTTCTCGAGTTTTCCCTGGACTAACATCTGGAGCCAATTTTGTACGCCCAAAACGCTTACCCGTAAAGTAAGCCCCGACATCAGCACCCCAAACCAAAAGAAATAACAGCAGTATCAACAAATCACCGCCATCGACTGCCTTCATACTGACAAATGCAAACCAGCATGGAAGCAAAACTACAAATCCAATTAACGCCCGAGCAAAACGACTTCCCCATCCAGATATCGCTGGATACCTAATGACTGCATAAAGAGCAAAGCACCAAAATAAAACGGCAAACTGTAGAACTATATTACTTGAAATACTCGGTAGATAGTAATGCGCTAACGCTACCAGCACCGCAGCAACCACAACATAAGCCCAGCGTTCTTTGGTGGATTGATAACCAGATAGATTTGCCCACTCCCAGGCAGCCACAAGAATGACAGCATCCATCAAATACACGAAACCAGAGAAGGGAAGCCCAAAAACTCCCAACAGCGCCAAAGGAGCCAAAATAGCTGCTGTAATCAATCGCTGCTTAAGCATTTCCAGCCTCAACTTGCTCACTTGTTCGCCCGAATCGACGCTGGCGACTGCTAAAATCATGGATAGCTGTCAGCAAATGCGTTTTATCAAAATCTGGCCAATAAGCATCAGAGAAGTACAATTCGGTGTAAGCGAACTGCCATATCAAGAAATTACTAATACGCTTTTCACCGCCTGTACGTATACACAAATCAGCTTCAGGTAGTTCGGCTAATGACACATCCGATGAAAACAGCTCTTCAGTAATATCATTAACTGATAATTCATTATTTACACAGCGCTCAGCTATACTCTTCGCCGCTGAAACTATGTCCCATCGCCCACCATAATTGGCGGCCACATTAAGCTGCAGGCCTGTACATTCGGCCGTCATAGTTTCAACTTTTTCAATCTTTTTCTGCAATGAACTACTAAATGCGGTTTTATCACCAATAACGCGTAAGCGAATATTGTTTTTCAGAAGCTTCTTAGACTCACGATCTAAAGCCAGCTTAAACAACTCCATCAACCCACGAACTTCCAACGGGGGACGTTTCCAGTTTTCAGAACTAAAGGCAAAAAGAGTCAGAACCTCGACACCCGATTCGATACAGCCCTCAATCGTGGAACGAACACAATCGACGCCAGCCTTGTGACCCGCGAGCCCAGGCAGATGGCGCTCTTTTGCCCAGCGGTTATTACCGTCCATAATAATTGCAATATGGCGGGGAGCGTTTTTCACTGAATTGGAGAGGTTATTAGTAGATTTCATGCATAAATTCAGCGGCACTTTGCAGCACCGCTGCTTCGATCAAATTTCCATTAGATCTTTCTCTTTTTGTTCCAAAAGCACATCAACTTCTGCAACAAACTTATCCGTAATTTTCTGAATCTGATCTTCGCCGCGGCGTAGATCGTCTTCAGTGATCTCCTTCTCTTTTAGAAGATCTTTCAAATCGCCATTCTCATCACGACGAATATTACGAATTGAGACACGAGCACTCTCAGCTTCCTGGCGTGCCTGTTTTATATAGCCTTTACGCGTTTCTTCAGTCAAAGGAGGCATCGGAACACGAATATTCTCACCCGCCGTTGCTGGATTAAGGCCTAAATTAGAGGTCATGATTGCTTTTTCAATCACTGGAACCATAGGCTTTTCCCATGGAATAATTGATAAAGTACGACCATCTTCAACTGAGATATTAGCAACCTGACTCAGCGGAACATTAGATCCGTAATAAGGAACCTGAACCCCTTCCAAAATACTTGGGTGGGCTCGACCTGTACGAATCTTTTTAAAATTAGTGACAAGAGCATCCAAGCTCTTTTGCATACGTTCAGCAGCATCCTGAGTCATTTCATTCAGCATATTTTTCTCCAACCGTTTCGCTACTATCAATCAAAGTGCCTTCACCACCGCCAACAACCATATTGGCTAAAGCACCTGGCTTATTCATATTAAACACACGGATCGGCATATCATGGTCACGCGTCAAACAGATCGCTGTAAGATCCATTACACCCAACTGCTGATCCAATACCTCATCAAAACTAAGATGCAAGTAACGACGTGCTTTAGGGTCTTTTACTGGGTCAGCCGTATAAACGCCATCAACCTTTGTTGCCTTAAGCACAACATCAGCATCGACCTCAATACCACGCAAGCAAGCTGCTGAATCCGTTGTGAAAAATGGATTACCCGTGCCTGCTGCAAAAATAACAACATCACCTTGGTTTAGATAACGGATAGCATTACGTCGATCATAATGATCAACAACACCGCTCATAGGTATTGCAGACATCACGCGCGTATTGATATTACTGCGTTCTAGAGCGTCACGCATAGCAAGCGCATTCATAACGGTTGCTAGCATTCCCATATGGTCGCCAGTGACACGATCAAGACCCGCCGCATTCAATGCTGCGCCACGGAATAAGTTACCGCCGCCTATCACCATGCCAACTTGGACACCGATTCCAACCAGCTGTCCTATTTCCAAGGCCATACGGTTAAGCACATTCGAATCGATACCGAAGCTTTCTTCGCCCATTAGGGCTTCGCCGCTCAATTTGAGCAAAATACGTTTATATTTGGACTGTTTTTCAGTGGATGGCATCCGTCTATCTCCGCAAAAATTGAGATCAGGATAGTGTATCAGGAAAAGAGACGATTGCGCATGCAGAACATGCGCAATCGGAAGGATTTACAAAAATTAACCGTTTAGCTGCGCAGCAACTTCTGCAGCAAAATCAACTTCTTCAATCTCAATACCTTCACCCACTTCAATACGAGTGAAAGCTGTAACAGTTGCGCCCGCATCTTTAGCAACTTGACCAACTTTTAGCTCAGGATTCTTAACGAACGCCTGCTCTACCAAGCTATTTTCAGCCAAGAATTTATTGATACGACCAATAACCATTTTTTCAGCGATTTCAGCTGGCTTGCTAGCCATATCAGGCTGAGCAAGAATAATTTCTTTCTCTTTCTGAACTGTTTCAGCAGGCATATCTTCTTTGCTAACAACCTGCGGATTAACCGCAGTAACATGCATAGCGATATCTTTAGCAGTCTCTTCGTTACCGCCTTCTAGCTGAACAATTGCAGCGATCTTCTTATTGCTATGAACGTAAGCGCCAACAACACCACCCTCAACAACAAACAAACGACGAACACCAATGTTCTCGCCGATCTTCTGAACTAATGCATCACGCGCATCAGTCAGTTCACCCGCCATTAGCGCTGCAACATCTGTAGATTTAGCAGCAAATGCTTTCTCAAGAACAACATCAGCAAACGCAAGGAAACCCTCATCACGTGCCGCGAAGTCTGTCTCAGAGTTAACCTCAACACCAACAGCATAGCTATTGTCTTCAGCAACCTTGATTACTACAACACCTTCAGCAGCAGTACGGCCAGCTTTCTTAGCTGCCTTCATGCCTGAAGCTTTACGTAGCTCTTCAATTGCTTTTTCTACATCGCCTTCAGTACCCTGAAGTGCTTTTTTACATTCCATCATGCCCAAACCAGTACGGTCGCGCAGTTCCTTAACCATTACAGCGGAAATCTTCGCCATTATCGATACCCCTAATAAATTGTCGTGGGTTATTCAAAAATCCAAAAAAGGGGGCCAAGCCCCCTCTTATAAATCAAAGAGAATAAATAACTGTTTTTACAGTTAAATTACTCAGCCGCAGCTGGAGTCTCTTCAACTTCTACAAATTCATTCTTGTCGCCAGCGCCTGTATCTGAACCTTCAACACATGCATCTGCAGCAGACTTAACATAAATCTGAATAGCACGAAGTGCATCATCGTTACCAGGGATAACAACATCAATACCGTCTGGGTTGCTGTTAGTATCAACAACACCAATAACTGGGATACCTAGCTTATTAGCTTCGTTTACAGCGATACGCTCGTGATCAACATCGATTACGAACAAAGCATCAGGCAAACCGCCCATCTCTTTGATACCACCGATTGAACGCTCAAGCTTTTCCATTTCACGCTGACGCATCAACGCTTCTTTTTTAGTAAGCTTTTCAAACGTACCGTCTGAACTCTGTGATTCAAGATCACGAAGACGACGGATAGACTGACGAATAGTCTTATAGTTAGTCAGCATACCACCCAACCAGCGGTGGTTTACATATGGCATTTTAGCGCGAGTAGCTTCTTCTTTGATGATTTTGCTAGCTGCACGTTTAGTACCAACAAACAGAACTTTGTTCTTGTTTGATGCCATGTTTTCAATGCTTTCCAATGCACCATTAAGAGCAGGTAGTGTGTGCTCTAGGTTGATGATATGGATCTTGTTACGAGCACCGAAAATGAATTTAGACATTTTCGGGTTCCAGTAACGAGTCTGGTGACCGAAGTGAACGCCTGCTTTAAGCAGGTCACGCATAGTAGTTTGAGCCATTATATTTCCTAATATAGTTTGGGTTAGACCTCCACGAACCCCAACATTCAACCCTAAGGCACCCTGAATATTGTGTCGGCACGTGTGTGATATATTTGCTTATGCAAATTGAGCGCGGATTTATACCATAACCGCAGTTATAGATAAAGCTTATTTCTCTTAACCGCACATGATTGATACAATCCCCTCCAATATTTTTTACACGCTGTATAAAAAGAATTTAAAGGACATAATCCGTAGCTATGAGCATCAAAATCAAAACTCCTGAAGAAATTGAAAAAATGCGCGTTGCTGGCCGCCTTGCCGCCGATGTTTTAGTTATGATTGAACCCTTCATCAAGACAGGGGTTACAACCAACGAACTAAACCAGATCTGTCATGACTATATAGTTAACGAACAACAAGCCATCCCAGCTCCGCTTAACTACCACGGTTTCCCTAAATCTATCTGCACATCAGTCAACCAAGTCGTTTGCCACGGCATCCCAAACGACAAAGCCCTGAAAAGCGGCGACATGATCAATGTTGACATTACCGTCATTAAAGATGGCTATCACGGTGATACCAGTAAGATGTTTTTTGTAGGCAAAGAACTACCCCACGCCACTAGACTGGCTGAAGTCACACTAGAATGTATGTACCGCGGCATCCGTCTTGTAAAACCTGGCGCCCGCCTTGGTGATATAGGCCAAGCAATACAAACCTATGCAGAACAAAATCACTACACTGTCGTTCGTGAATATTGTGGTCACGGAATAGGCGCAGAATTTCATGAGGAACCACAAGTATTACATTATGGAAAAGCAGGCACTGGCGAAATTTTAGAAGAAGGTATGATCTTCACTATCGAGCCTATGATTAATGCAGGAAAACGCCAGGTAAAGCTATCAAAGAAGGACGGCTGGACTGTCGAAACGGCTGACCGCCGCCTCTCTGCTCAGTGGGAACACACCATCTTAGTCACATCAGACGGTTATGAAATATTAACCCTTCGCCCTGATGACACTATTTAATTATCAATTACTGTACTAACACATTGCGGATAACGTACTAATGCCGACCACACTGCATCAACAACTTGCTGAAGAAGAGATCATCAACCTCTCTGACTTTGAATTACAGCTTGCCAACGCGGCCTCCACACTACCAGTTTATAAAGAGGCCTTAGGCAAGATCAAAGAAAGTTTAGATGAACGCTTTAAGGACGGCGACGACATCCGCAAACTTGTTTACGGTCGCGCATGGGAAATTGATCGTATTTTACAGACAGCCTGGGCTCAATTTAATTGGCCCGAGGGCAAAATTGCACTTATCGCTGTAGGCGGCTATGGACGAGGCGAACTCCACCCACACTCAGATATAGATCTATTGATACTACTGAGCGACGATTTAGACGCAGAAAACCACCACGATTCAATTAGCGGCTTTCTTACTCAATTATGGGATATGAATCTAGATATAGGTTCCAGCGTACGCACCATAAGCGAATGCTACAAAGAAGCCCAAAATGACATAACCATTGCCACTAATTTAATAGAATCAAGAACACTCACAGGGAATGACCAACTCCACACAGAGATGTACAACAAAGTAACCTCTGAAGATGCCTGGTCTGACAAAGAGTTCTTTATTGCTAAATTAAATGAACAAAAAGAACGACACAAGAAAACCAATAACACTGAGTACAACCTAGAACCTAATCTTAAGAACTCCCCTGGCGGCTTACGTGATCTCCAAACAATCGGTTGGGTTGCAAAGCGACATTTCGGTTCCACCTACATCCGCGATCTTGTTGCAGACGGTTTTCTGACCGAACCCGAACTGGAGATATTAAACAAAGGTGAACTGTACCTCTGGTCAGTTCGTTATGCGCTTCACATGATCTGTAACCGTAGGGAAGATAGGTTACTGTTTGACCACCAACGCTCACTTGCAGAATTCTTTGGCTATACAGATGAAGATGGCAAGCTTGCGGTTGAGCAATTCATGAGTAAATACTATCGAATTGCAATGGCAATGTCTGAGTTCAACGGCATACTTCTGCAGCATTTCGATGAAGCAATTCTTCGAGCAACCGAAAAACCAAACATTCAACCTTTAAACAATCGTTTCCAAATACATAACGATTTTATAGAGCTCACACGCGAAGACATTTTCGAGAAGAAACCCTTTGCTCTTATGGAGCTATTCGTTCTATTAGCGCAAAACCCTCAAATAAAAGGTGTTCGCGCCTCAACAATCCGCCTTATTCGAGACAATCGACACAGGATCGACGACGATTTCCGAAAAGACATCCGTAATACCAGCTTATTCATGGAGCTATTACGCTGCCCAGAAAGCGTATCAACCCAGCTTTCACTAATGACCCGCTACGGCATCTTAGGCAGGTATTTGCCCGCATTTGGCAATATTATAGGCCAGATGCAGCACGACCTATTCCACATATACACGGTCGATGCACATACAATGAAAGTCATACAAATGTGTCGTCAATTTAGACACAATGAATATCGAGAAGAGTTCCCTATCGCACACAGGATAGTAAACCAACTACCAAAAATTGAGCTCCTCTATATTGCAGCACTATTCCATGATATTGCCAAAGGACGCGGCGGAGACCACTCTGAACTCGGCGCGACTGACGCTCTAGAGTTTTGCGAACAACACCATCTAGGCAAATGGGATAGCCATCTTGTTGCATGGCTTGTACAAAGTCACCTTCTGATGTCAATGACGGCTCAACGCAAAGACATCTCAGACCCTGACGTCATTCACACATTCGCCAAACAGGTTCGTGATGTTCTGCATTTAGATTATCTCTACGTACTAACAATTGCCGATATTAACGCAACCAACCACACGCTATGGAATAGCTGGCGTGCCACGCTAATGCGTAAGCTCTACACAGAAACAAAACGCGCACTGCGCCGCGGGTTAGAAAACCCAATAAACAAAGAAGACCGCATTGAGCAGATACAACATGAAGCTATGGCTATTCTTAAACGCCAAGGATTAGAGCTCGAAGACTTCAATCCTTTATGGTCATCAATTGGAGAGGAATATTTTCTACACGAAACAGCTCAGAGTATTGCAGAGCATACAAAGGCCATCATCGAACACGGAAAAATAGATGAACCTTTAATTCTGATAAGACAAACATCTCACCGTGTATTTGAAGGCGCGACTGAGATTTTCATCTACAGTAAAGATATCGACAATCTCTTCGCGGCGACTGTTGCCGCAATGGACCAGCTCCACCTCAACATTCAGGATGCTCGTATTATCGTTACAGAAAGCGGAGAGGCGTTAAATACATATACCGTTCTATCTGACGATAACACCCCTCTATCAGAAAACCCTGAACAGCTGTCGCAGATAAAACAAATACTGATTGATGAACTTGATGACCCAGACGATTACCCCGATATAATCCAACGCCGTATTCCACGCCAGATGAAGCTATTCACAACGCCAACTCAGGTTTATTTAAGTAATGACCCTACACTGCATCAGACAGTATTGGAGGTCATCACACCTGACAGACCCGGCTTACTCGCCCGCGTAGGCGGTATATTCTCTGAACACAATCTATCCGTGCGAAAAGCCAAAATCGCCAGCGTTGGCGAAAAAGTAGAAGATTTCTTTTTTATTACAGATCAAACAGGCTCACCCATTGCTGACCCAGCACTATGCCAAACCTTACAAGACAAAATATGTCTTCAGCTAGATGAAAATATAGAGCTTGAAAAAACTTAACGGATACTACGAGGACACTATGGATAAAAATAAGCAAAACGAGATAGAAGCAGCCGTATTTCGCCGTCTTTTAGATCATCTAGACAATCGCAAAGACGTACAAAATATTGATCTTATGATTCTTGCAGGATTCTGCCGTAACTGCCTTAGCAAATGGTACAAGGCTGAAGCAGAACAAAGAGGTGAAGATGTCGACTATGATGCAGCTCGAGAACTTGTTTATGGTGAATCTTACGATAGCTGGAAAGAAAAATACCAACAAAAGGCTACACCAGAGCAGCTAGCAGCCTTTGATGCGATCCAAAAGAAGTAATTTAGCTTTACTGACTGATCCAGGCGCGCTGCACCTGGTTCAGATCAACTTCCATCGTTGTTGCATAAGTATCTTCCTGAACAGGGAACGTTTTTACTACTCTTGCCCCACGAACAATTCCTGATACCGCTGTTTTAAATTGATCACTCTGCAAAATCATATCTTGCACCGTTGTTGTACCAAACATGTACTGCCCATGCACAACACCCGCAAGCTCTTGATAGGCACGAAGTTTAGACGCCCTCATCGCCATTAACACTTTATGCTGGCGAGTCTGACCAGGCTGCAAGCTGATAGGCGCATAACCCGTCGCGCGAACCCAATTAGGCTCTTTAGGCTCCTCCACACTCGGTGGTAAATTAATATCAGGCAAAGCCTCAACAATCTCAACTGTCGATTCAACAACAGTTTCGCATCCCTGTAACACCAACAATGAAGGCATTAACAAACAAAAAGCAACACACTGAAGAGGCTTGCGAATAATATTTTTAATCATTTTATCTACCTACAGGCCCGCCGCGATTTTCAATAATAAGCCCCTGATTTAGTGCTTCAAGTGGATTATAACCAGGAATCCCACCTTCTAAACGCTCATTTGATATATGTGACTGACCAGAAGCCAACACTTGCCTTGTCGTCGTATCAATAACCCGTGCATTTATAACCAAACCATCGGAGTGTTGAGCATAGGTACCCGTTACCAAAAAATATATTTTATAACGCGTACGCAAACCCGATAAGTTCTGCTTCGAGATAGGCTGCTTGGTTGATGTAGTTAAACCCGCAGCCCGATAATCAACAAGGTTATAACCATGCTGCTGCAACTGATAGATAAACCCCTGTTCAATTCTTTCACCGAAGCGCCCCACCTTTCTTTCGTTATGCAAGTTCGAGAAAGGTATTACTGCAACAGGGAAGCGCTTAACTCGATTCTGCTGCAATCCTGCGGTCATCTGAACCGCCATCTGCGCCACGGCTTCACTTAATGGATCTAAACCATTGGGTAGCCCCTCAACTTGAACGACCTGACGCTGAACCATCGCTTGCTCTTTTTCAAGCAACGCTTTCTTTTCTGCTATATGAGCTTCTTCTAGCTTATTAAGCTGTGCAATCACCTCAGGACTCATACTTTCAATATGAACTTTCTCAGGCATCTCATCCTGGGTATTACGCTGTTGCATGCATCCGCCTAAACAGCAAATCAACAACAAGAGTAAAGTATTTTTCATCCTGATATCCAAAACTCAAAGGTTAAGCCCGACAATCTAACATAATCATCAAAGCATAGGGAGTATGCTCAAACCGTTTACAATAGCCACACAATAAAATACTGTTCTGAAATCAGTGACATATTCATCACCTTCTTTTAATAATCGGTCATTTGGCAAATATGTTTAATAAAGCGCTCACATTTTTTATCGCTACTCTCTGCTGGCTCACCTCCACCGCGGCCTTTGCTGTTGTCGTTGAAGCTGAAGGAGTGGCCATTATTATGAACAAAGATATCGTTTCAGCACGGGAAGCTGCGATACGAGATGCGTCCCAACAAGCATCAATGCAGGCAGCGGTTTATATTTCAAGCAGCCAAGTGGTGAGAGACGGCATCTTAGCAATAGACAACATGCAGATCAGCACATTAGGCCAAGTCTCTGATATAGAAGTAGTAAGTGAGAAAATCATTGGTTCCACACTACACGTACGCATCAAAGCCAATGTACTTATTGATGAAGGCTGCAGCAACGGCAATAACAATCAGTACAAAAAAACCATAGCGTTAGCCGGGTTTCCATTGATTAAACCGTCACAAGCTAGTTTAGGTGGATTGCATAACATTAGCAGCGAACTACCCACTATGCTTGGACAGTCATTCAACTCATCGGGCAACGCAATTGCTCTTGACGCTGGCCGAATCAATCTACACCCTAATCCCATCCAAGCAAGTACATCACAACTCGATGATGGCACTCTGACAAGCATGCTAAGCACTATCGGCCAACTGGACGTAAACTATGTTATTTCAGGTGTCATCCGTGATATTTCAATGATAGATCCCCGGACTCACGCAGAAACTGATTACTTCCTAGATCTATATAATAAGCTCGATTACAAAAGTAAGCGGCACTTGAGAAATTTTGAAATTGATCTTTTTATACATGATGGTTTTTCAGGCCAGCTAGTTAGTCAAAAACATTACCAAACCATGGGGCTATGGAATTTAGACCGCACCATCTCGACAGGCTTTGCTACGGGACAGTTCGCAAAACAAGACTATGGCCAAAAGGTCAAAACACTGCTTAGCAAAATATCAAAAGAACTCACAACAGATCTAAAATGCGAGCCTTTTACTGCCAGAATCACACGCATAAACGACCGCACTGTCTGGATTAATGCTGGCAAGCAACAAGGACTTAAGCGCGGTGACAAACTCACAATCTACCGCCGCTCAACATTCTTCACACCTCAAATGCATGCAAAGACCGAACTCACCAATACTCAGCAAACACTGATTATTGATAACGTTCAAGCAGGTATCGCTTCTGGAAATCTTAGCAGTGCAGCGGCATCTAATAACATTCGCACAGGGGATTTAGCGATTGCTCGCTGATACAGCCATGAAAAAAGGGGCATAAAGCCCCTTACAAATAAATTCTTTCGACAAATTAATATTAACGACGGGTGCCACTAATATTAATTTCTACTCGACGGTTCTGTGATCGCCCTGCAGATGATTTGTTATCTGCTACTGGATAACGTTCACCATAACCCCGTGTATTAATACGAAGCTGTGCGATACCTGAGCCTACCAAATAATCACCCACACGAGCAGCACGTCGCTCCGACAACTGCTGGTTATATTCGAAAGAACCGGAACTATCAGTAAAGCCATCAACATTAAGTTCGGTTTTATCAAACTTAATCAAAACCTTAGCTACAGAATCCAGCACTGGATAAAAGTTACTTGCCACTCGATCAGAATCTGTCGCAAATGTAATATTGCCTGGCATGATTAAACGAATAGAATCACCTATACGCTCAACCTGAACACCTGTACCTTGAAGTTCTTGACGCAACAAAGCTTCTTGCTGATCCATGTAGTAGCCAATACCCCCACCTACTGCACCACCAACAATAGCGCCGGTTAAAATACCTTTATCTCGATCACCATCACTAGAAACCGCAGCACCCAATACAGCACCAGCAATCGCGCCAATGCCTGCTCCTTTTGTTGTATTACCGACTTTTTGTTCTCCCGTGTATGGATCAAGAGTTTGACACCCAGACAAAAGAACACCAGCAACACAAACTGCGAACAGCTTTTTCATAACTAACTCCAAAGAAATGACTATAGCCTAAATAATAACCCTACCGAGGCTTAATAAACACTGACTAAAAAACAATTAAACAAATAAACAACTTCTTGCTAGTCAGTCATGCGAAACACCGATAAAATAATGGCAATATTTCGAGCTGCACAGTTTTCCATATGCTCAATAGATCTATTTACCGTTAGCTAACTGTAGTTTTACCCGTCATAGAGGAGCTTCAATTGTCTCAACTTCCTGTCATTGTTGGTTTTGGTGGTATTAACCCCGCAGGACGAGCGTCTTTCCATCATGCTTATCGTCGACTGATCATTGATAAGCTTGATACTCATACACGCCAAGAGACGTTAACTGATCTTGCCATTTTAACAGGGCTAGCAACGGGTTCGAATGGGAACTACCTAAATCAGGATGGTCAAGAGTGCAGCGCGACAGACCTAATACAAGAATTACAAACTCAGCTTCTTAGCAACACACTCATTCGACGTATTGAAAAAAGCTGTTTTGATGTAGATAAAGTGGTATTCAACAAAGCCGCCTGCCTCAACTTTGGCGAAAATAAATTAAATTTCCGCCTAAGAAAAAGGCAGATGCCACAAAATATTCCTGAAAGCTGGGAAGTTAAAGAAACAGCGCCGGGTCAATTTGATATACAAGTATCAAATCATATGGATGTCATCATCCCTGACACTAAGAAGGCCCCCGTACAAGCGGCAGGTCAACTTCCTAGCGGCTTTGAACCCGGAAAACTGTATCAGTCTCGCAACCACCCACGAAATCTACAGATGACTGTTTTTGCAGCTTCTGATGCGATATCTTCCTGCGGTATACCTTTTGAAACGATCGCAAATAGCGTAGCTCCTGATAAGATAGCAGTTTACGCAAGCAACTCTATCGGCCAGTTAGACGACTATGGTTTTGGCGGACTCACAAAATTCCCTTCTCTAGGTAAACGCACAACATCGAAACAGATGCCTCTAGGCTACGCCCAAATGCCCGCAGATTTCGTCAACGCCTACATTTTAGGCAATGTCGGCACAACGGGAGGCTCACTAGGTGCCTGCGCCACATTCCTCTATAACTTAAGAAGCGGTGTAAACGACATACGTTCAGGCAGACGCAAAGTTGTATTGGTGGGCGGTAGCGATTCCCCTGTCACACCTGAGATCATTGAAGGCTTCCGCGCTATGGGCGCGCTAGCTGAAGATAAAGACCTGCTCGCACTGGATAAACTATCCGAATTAACAGATGACGACTATCGCAAAGCTTGCCGCCCATTTGGCAACAACTGTGGTTTTACGATAGGTGAGAGCAGCCAATTCACACTATTGATGAGTGATGATTTAGCAATAGAGTTAGGTGCAGACATCTACGGCGCTGTTCCTGAAGTATTTGTTAATGCAGATGGGCACAAAAAATCCATTTCAGCACCGGGGATCGGCAACTACATCACGCTAGCTAAATCGGCCTCACTTGTACGCAATATGCTAGGTAAAGAATCCCTACAACAGCGCAGTTTTGTTCAAGCGCACGGAACCAGTACTCCACAGAATAGAGTCACTGAATCCCATGTTATCAATGAGACAGCTAAAGCTTTTTCTATTCAAAACTGGCCTGTTGCGGCGATTAAATCTTATATCGGCCACTCCCAAGGAACAGCCGGTGGCGATCAACTAAGCAGCTCTCTTGGGACATGGAAGTACGGCTATATACCTGGAATTTTAACCACTCCAGAATTTGCTAGCGACGTACACCAAAGCAACCTATTTTTCAGCAATCAACACATAGAAGTTGGCAGCACAGGTATGGATTCGGTCTTTCTAAACTCGAAAGGCTTCGGAGGCAACAATGCATCCGCAGCGGTAATCGCCCCCCATATTGTCAAAAGCATGCTACAAAAGCGTTATAGCAAGTCTGAATGGCAAACCTATGAAACAAAGCTAGAAACAACTAGGCAAGTTGCCAATGCCTATGACCAGAGCGCTATTCGCGGAGAAGCTAAACCTCTCTACCTTTACGACCATAATGTGCTTCAAGGGGAAGATTTACATATAAGCGATAAAGAGATAACGCTGCCAGGTTATGACAACCCAATAAATCTAGATGTTGAAAATCCGTTTGATGATATCTGCTAACTATACTTACAAGGAAATGGCTATGCGCTCGCTTCTCGTTCTCTCATTAATTTTCGGCTTAAGTGGCTGCCTAAGCATGGACAGTATAACGCCAAGTCCAAAGGCACCTAGAGACACTAGCTACTACCTAATTGATACTCAATTTCGTCTTTTCTGCCAAGGAAACACTAAGCGTTGTGCAGATATGACAAAAATAGTTTCTTCTCGTGCACAACTAAGACCGATAGAAGCAACATACAATACAACAGTCAAAGGCCCAAATTATCCTGTATCACTCATGAGAATGCTGATGAATCCGGCAGACAAAAGCTACAGCTCAAACCCTGTTGGCAAAGATGGCCGCTATTTTAAAATCCCAAGTAATGATAAAACAGATGTCGCTTGGGAAACGCTTATCGGCATACAGGACAACCTATTTTCTTCTGGCAGCTAATAGCAAAGCGGGTTATAAATCTAGAAGCTTAGACGCTTGCAAAGAGGTTGCAGAAGCAACCTCTTGTAATGAACACCCCTTCAGTTCGGCAATCACTTGAGCCACCTCTTTGACACGAACAGGCCTATTAGGCTCACCTTGATACCCGCTTAAAGGCATATCTGGCGCATCCGTCTCCAAAACAAAAGAATCTAGCGGAAGTTCTGTGACTATATGCCTAAGCTTTTTAGCACGTTCGTAAGTAACGGTGCCACCCAGCCCCAATTTAAAGCCTAACGCCAAATACTGTTTCGCCTGCTGTTCACTGCCAGAAAAGGCATGAACAATCCCTCCGGAGGAAAGCTTGTATTGCCGCAACTGCTTAAGCACCTGATCATGAGCTTTGCGTACATGAAGTAAAACCGGTAAAGAGAACTGAGCCGCAAGATCTAGCTGGGATTGAAAGAAAAATAGCTGTTTTTCAATATCCGCATCTGCAATGAACAGGTCTAAACCTATCTCTCCCACAGCACAACCCCCACCAGAGGACAAGGACTCCTCAAGCCGATCTAGATCTGATTCTAAATGCTTATTTAAAAAACAGGGATGCAGCCCTAAAGCGGTATGAATAGAGAGGTATGAAGAAGATAACTGCTGAATAACATGCCAATCACTAGCCACAACGCCCGGTACTACGATATCAGTAACACCTTGCAGCGCAGCTTCACGAGCAAGCTCGTCACGACATAAATCGAACTGAGAAAAGTTTAAATGACAATGGCTATCAATAAATTGCATACAGGAAGGGTAAAACGTAGAGGGTCTGACTGCAAGCAGCCAAACCCTCGAAGCAAGGCTACTTAGTGTTCTCGCGTCGCTCTAAATGCCACGTCAGGCCAGCGTTCTTCCGCTAAACTAAGGTTAACGCGAGTAGGCGCCAGATAAGTCAACAAACCGCTGCCATCTATTGCGAGATTATCGTGATTCTTCTTCTCGAAATCCGCAAGCATTTTGTCATCATCGCACTCAGCCCAGCGTGCCGTCTGAACGCTAATAGGTTCATACTTACATTCAACCTTGTACTCATCCTTCAAGCGAAAAACCACAACATCAAACTGTAATTGACCCACCGCACCAAGAATTAGATCGTTATTTTTGAACGGCTGGAAGAGCTGAACTGCCCCCTCTTCAGAAAGCTGCTTCAAACCTTTCTGTAGCTGTTTCATTTTAAGGGGATCAAGCGGTCTAACTCGCCTAAACATTTCCGGTGCAAAGTGTGGGATGCCCGTAAATTTAAGGTCTTCACCTGCCGTAAAAGTATCACCAATCTGGATAGTACCGTGGTTATGCAAACCAATAATATCGCCAGACCATGCCTCTTCTACATTTTCACGATCACCGGCAATAAACGTGACCGCATCGGCAATCTTTACATCCTTATTGATACGACTATGACGCATCTTCATGCCTTTACTGTATTTACCTGAACAAATACGCATAAAAGCAATACGGTCTCGATGCTTAGGATCCATATTTGCTTGGATCTTAAAAATGAAACCACTAAATTTTTCTTCAGCAGGCTCTACTGTGCGCGTAACCGCTTGACGAGAAATAGGTGCCGGAGCCCACTTAACAAAATCATTAAGCATCTCTCTTACACCGAAATTTGCTAAAGCCGTTCCAAAAAATACCGGCGTAAGCTTACCTGCAAGAAAAGCTTCTTGATCATACTCGTGCGTTGCGCCACGAACTAACTCAACCTCTTCGATGAAATCGTCATACACTTCACCCAATAGCTCTTTAGCCTCTTCACTTTCCAACCCCTGAACTCGAACATCTGCAGGAATGGTATGACCTTGCCCCGGCTGGAAAACATGGATCGTATCGGTATAAAGGTTGTAAATCCCTTTAAAACGCGGCCCCATTTCAATCGGCCAAGTGATAGGCGCAGCTTCGATCTTTAAAACTTCTTCGATCTCGTCCAGCAGTTCAATAGGATCACGAATCTCACGATCGACCTTGTTCACAAAGGAGAAAATAGGCGTATCACGCAGACGACAAACTTCCATTAATTTAATGGTTCTTGCCTCAACACCCTTCGCGCCATCAACAACCATCAACGCGGAATCTACAGCCGTTAGAGTACGGTAAGTATCCTCTGAGAAATCCTCATGTCCTGGTGTATCAAGCAAGTTAACCATACGATCATTATATGGAAACTGCATAACGGAGGAGGTAATCGAAATACCACGCTCCTGCTCCATCGACATCCAGTCGGATGTTGCATGTCGGTCACTTTTCTTGCCTTTTACTGTGCCCGCTTGCTGGATTAACTGCCCAAACAACAACAGTTTTTCAGTGATCGTGGTTTTACCCGCATCCGGGTGGGAAATAATCGCAAAGGTACGGCGCTGGTTAACTTCTTCTTGCAGGATACTCATCGGTATAAATCGTGTAGAGAGAAAGAAGCGGGCATTATACTCTTACTGTAAAAAATTACCTCAACTGCGACATTTTGCCTCGCCAGATATCCACCGTCGTGAGGTATAATCCCTGCATGGCCAATCATCGCGATAATTTACTACAGCTTTCTTATATACGTACTGTCACACTGTTCGGACAGTGCTTGGCTGTTATCTTTGCTATCTATGGTTTAGAAGCCGACTTAGATATTTGGAAAGTGGGCCCGACTCTCTGCGTTTTAGCTATCCTAAACTTTATTACTTACGCGCGCCTTTTCTCTCCTTGGCCTGTCACTGAACCTGAATTCTTTACTCAACTCATTGCTGACATGTCTTTATACGGCGCCTTACTCTTTCATATGGGAGGCGCAACAAACCCTTTTATATTCTTACTCTTAGTCCCCCTTATCATTGCATCCGCCACTTTATCCAAGCGCTATATATGGCTAGTTTCAGCCATGGTCGTCGCAATATATAGCTCACTTCTCTTTTATTATGAGCCTTTAATTAGACTCAGCGATAGCCACCAGCATCGCATCATGGAGCTATTTGATATCCATATCTTAGGTATGTGGATAAATTTCCTTTTGACCGTTTTAGTCGTCACCTATTTTATTGTCAGAATGCGCCAATCAATGCAGCGCCAACAAGATCGACTTGAACAAGAGCGAGAGAAGCATATTCAAGACCAACAGCTACTTTCTCTGGCGACAATGGCAGCTGGAACCGCCCATGAATTAGGCACCCCCTTAAGCACGATGCAAGTGCTGCTAAAAGAACTTGAATATGAACACGCTGACAATCTGGACTTACTGGAAGACCTCCAGCTGCTTCATCAGCAAACAGAAGTCTGCTCTCAACGTCTAAAGCAGATGGCTCAAAGCGTTAAAGAAGAGCAGATGACAACCCAATGGCTAGATGCAACAGCGCTTATCCAAGACACCATTGAACAGTTTTTACTGCAAAGGCCTGAGGTTACTTATACTTTTTCCGTGCTCCCTTCAGATACCCCTCCTCCTGTAAACTGCACTACATCATTACGTCAATCGCTACTTAACCTTCTAAATAACTCGGCAGATGCGGAACCTAAAAATATAAAAATAGAATTAGATTGGGACCCGCAACAAGTTTACTTCCGAATTCATGATCAAGGGGCGGGCATAAGCCTTGAGCAAAGCGACAATATAGGTAAACCTTTTATTACTACCAAAGGAAAAGGCTTAGGTATTGGTTTATTTCTTACAGCAACAACACTGGCCCGCTATGACGGTGATGTACGATTATACAACCACCCTGATGGCGGTACGTTAACTGAAGTCACTCTTCCTATAAGGCAAAAAACATAATGAAACGATTTCTAATTGTTGACGATGATCCCGCCTTCACTCGCGTCCTTTCTAGAGCAATGACACGTAGAGAATTTGAAGTACAAGTTGCCCGTAGCGTACAAGAGGCTGAGCAAACTATTGAAGATTGGCTACCTGACTTTGCAACCGTCGATTTAAAAATGGAAGACAGCTCCGGACTTAGCTTAATACCTCATCTAAGGTCAGCTAACCCGGCAATGCGTATTCTCATGCTTACAGGCTACGCGAGCATCGTGACGGCTGTCGAAGCCATAAAGCTTGGTGCGACTCAGTACTTACCAAAACCAGCAGATGCGGATCAAATACTCGCAGCGCTCAACCAAGTAGATGCCAATGCCGATATTGAAGTGACTGAGCAACCCATGTCAGTAAACAGACTAGAATGGGAACACATTCAAAAAGTACTTAATGAGCATGATGGCAACATATCTGCTACCGCACGCGCTTTAGGCATGCACCGCAGAACACTGCAAAGAAAACTAGCTAAACGCCCAGTGAAACGTTAGGTACAGAGAAGATATTAAGCGCCTGTCAGTACGATTTATTGCTCATCTATATAGCTTTTTGCCTCAAAACTTCTAACCCAATCAGGATGAAAAACCAGCATTCCCGTCAAGAAAATCCCGTTCATCAGTCCCTCTGGGAACATGATTAATGGAAGGTAGCGAATATATTCTAGAAAAACTTTCTCTAAACTATAAACACCATCTAAAACCAGAACCATACTCGTTGCCAATCCAGCAACTGCGGTTGATATTCCCGCTGCAAAAAAACCACACACAAACAAAAAAACAAAAAAATTCTTTTCTAATCGTTTATCTACAAACTTACTAATCAGATGTGTTGTAGCAACAGGCAGCAATATAGAACAAACCCCATTAATGAAGAGCCCATCCCAACTCTCTTTGCCAATCAAGGCCATTCCTAACAAAACAACCGTTGCAGACAAAATCGCTAAGTCCCAACCAAATACGAGTGTCAGAACAGTCAAACCTAAAAAGTGTATTCCTAATCCTGGAGAGATCCCTGCCCTAATAGACCACATGACTGTTAACAATACCGTGGCACCAAACAACATATGCTGCAGAACACGATTAGCCAACAACACCCGCCAAGGCGCGCTTCTAACTGCACACAAAAAGATCACAGAATACACAATAGCCGTAATCACTATCCAATACCCCGATACTAACTCATTTGAAAAGCTCATAATCAAACCCCAAAATTAGCAATAAGAGTTATTTTACATTGAAGATTCTGTATGTGCGCATATGATAGTTATATAGATTAAGTTTTTGATCCATATCATGCATACTATGATAACCGCGCACTGGAGTGCCAATGAACATTCTTGTTGTCGACGATGACCGTTTTATACGCGAAATAATTAGCGCAGTAATTACTGACGCGGGCCACACCCCGATCACAGCAAGCAGAGACAATGAAGCACTCCCACTGCTTGAAAATAGCGATATCGATTTAGTTTTGACCGATGTTGAAATGCCTGGCCTAAACGGTTTTGAACTCACCCGCGAAATACGCCAACGCTACCCTAATGATTGGTTCCCTATCATATTTTTAAGCGGCCAGAGTGATGAAAAGCACTATGAAGAGGGCATAGATGCCGGTGGCGATGACTACCTAACTAAGCCTGTTAGCCCTATCGTTCTAAAAGCTAAAATTTTAGCCATGGAACGTATAGCTAATATGAAGAAGGCATTAGATTCAGCCAATTCCCGCCTTGAAAAACTCAGCACTCAAGACCCGCTAACAAAAGTCTCTAACCGTAGAGACCTAGAACAAAGCTTACTTAAAGAGTGGAAACTGCATAAACGCAAAGAAACTGAACTTGCTGTCATCATGCTTGATATTGACTTCTTCAAACCATACAACGACACCTATGGACATCAACAGGGTGATGAATGCTTAAAAAGCGTCGCTAAAGCTCTAAAGAAATGCTTACACCGCTCACACGATTTACTTGCCCGTTACGGTGGCGAAGAGTTCGCTATAGTCTTGCCTGAGACATCTCTAGACGGGGCCACACATGTAGCCAATAGAGTTATTGATAGCTTAAAGCAGTTAAACCTACCACACGAACACTCTACAGCGGCAAGCCACATAACCGTTAGCATGGGGATTAGCTCAACTAGCGCTAATTCTGAAACCCCCACGGGGTTACTCAAACAAGCGGATGACGCGCTATACCTTGCAAAAGAGAATGGTCGTAATCGAAGTGAGATCTTTAAAAATTAGAACCTATAACTGAATAACAAAGCATCTTCCCTAGCCCCATCATTTTGTGATGAGGGGTAGTACCCTTTACGCAGCCCATCCTCAACAAAGCCATAGCTGCGATACAATGAAACAGCAGCCATATTTGATTCTCGCACCTCTAGCATGAGCCGATTAACGCCCTTAGCTTTAAGGTAAACAATCGCGGTATCCAATAAAGTTCGAGCTAGGCCTTCACCTTGGCGCTCAGGGTCAACCGCTATTTGCAGAACCTCAGCCTCATCTAACACAGTAGAGATCAAAACAAAGCCTTTTAGGTCCTCATCAAAGCAACCTAACGAAAGGCCACGCGAATGATCTAACTGATTAGCAAGCTGCTGTTCTACCCAACTAGAGACAAAAGACTTTCTTTCTAGGAATAACAGAGAAGGGAGATCTTGCTGATTTAAACACCTAACTGTAAGCATTACAGTCGTTTTGTAACTAGGGGCTGAAAGTCCATCCAGATCTGTTTCTTTATACCCGATAACTGCATCGCTTCAGTTAGACTATGACTGGCTATCGCTTTAACACCCGAGCGAACCTCAAAGCTAATGCCTTTCAACTCATCTAGCCCCTCATGCCTCGCCATAACCATCTGAGCTGCAGCTTCACCAAACAACAACACCGTTTTAATATTGTGAGCTTGGAGTTCTTTAGTTAATTTATGCTGAACCGCTATCGATGCTTGATGATGCCCTTGATCCAAGGTTTTGCTTGCAAACATAGGCCAAGGCAACATAAATACTTGCCCCGTTTTCCTTTGTCCACCTAGTGCTACCACAATAGCCTGCGCCAAGGATTGATAGTTTTCAGAAAAACCACCTCCCTGCGGAGGCAAACTATCAACTACTAGATAATCACCAATATGCTGAAAAGCGAGTTTGAAGTTAGGCGTCTCAGTGTTCGCTTCAACCTCTACCGAATCAGGTGTTTCTACCGGGCTAGTCGATTGAGTAGGACTAGTCGATTGAACAGGGCGAGCCTTAGCAGCGGAAGGAATCTCTGAAGCATTATCAACTTCGCTCTCAAATAAACCTAAAGCAGCACGCGCTTGAGACATCCCTTGTTGAGCACTTTCCGGCGAGGCCTTTGTACTATTGAGTGTACGACTAAGCGCATTACTGGAAGAACCCCCTTGAGAATTACCACCCGCTGAAGGCACCGTATTTTGCTGGCCCAATGCAGCACGTGCTGAAGAGGCGCGATCGGATTCAAAAGGGATATCAGGAGCAGGATAACGAAAATCATTTACCCAATCGGCCGAAGGAGCTGCTCCGGGTAACACGGCACAAGGCAGCCAACTAGAAACGCCTAGCGCTTCTAGATATTGATGACGAAGCGTCTCCTGCTCCATGCTCACAGCCTTTTCACAACATTATGCCTTTTCACAACTTTATAACTTTCTCAAACGCTAAACCTGCGGATGTGCTTTTTGAACGTTAGCATCCAGCATATTTAGCGCGTGTATGTAAGCTTTAGCTGACGCGATAATAATGTCAGTATCAGCACCAAGCCCATTAACAATACGGCCGCCTTTCTCAAGACGCACTGTAACTTCGCCCTGAGAGTCCGTTCCTTCAGTTACCGCATTCACTGAATATATCTGCAAGCTAGCGCCAGATTCAGCAATAGATTCAATCGCCTTAAAGGCTGCATCAACGGGTCCACCACCGGTTGCTTCAGCACTTTTTTCCTCATCCCCTACTTGCATTACAATATTTGCTTTCGGCGTTTCACCCGTCTGAGAAGTTACAGATAAGCTGCTTAATTTGAACTGTTCACTATTAGCAGAAGCACGAGTATCACTTACCAGTGCAACTAAATCTTCATCAAAGATCTCATGCTTTTTATCTGCAAGTTCTTTAAAGCGTGAAAAAGCATTGTTCAATTCAAGATCAGATGAAAAAGTAGTACCAAGCTCTTCTAAACGGCTACGGAAAGCCGCACGACCTGAAAGCTTACCGAGCACCATACGATTCGTATTCCAGCCTACATCTTGCGCTGTCATAATTTCGTAAGTTTCACGATGTTTCAGAACGCCATCTTGATGAATACCTGATTCATGAGCAAAAGCATTAGCTCCCACAATCGCCTTGTTAGGCTGTACAGGGAAGCCTGTCACACTAGACACAAGACGAGAAGCTGGAACTATTTGAGTCGTATCAATATTTGTTTCTACGCCTAAAGAATCTTTACGCGTACGAATAGCCATAACAATCTCTTCTAGAGATGCATTACCCGCACGTTCTCCCAAGCCGTTAATTGTACACTCGACTTGGCGTGCACCGGCACCTACAGCAGCAAGAGAGTTCGCAACTGCCAAACCTAAATCGTTATGGCAATGTACCGAGAATATCGCTTTATCCGCATTAGGAACACGCTGTATCAATTGACTAATTGTATGAGCAAACTCACCCGGAACCGCATAGCCAACGGTATCAGGGATATTGATCGTTCTAGCACCTGCATCGATCACTTTTTCGATAATCCGGCACATAAAGTCCAATTCAGAACGGCTCGCATCTTCTAACGAAAACTCAACATCATCAATTAAGTTGCGTGCACGCGTGACAGCTTTTACCGCCTGCTCAACCACTTGATCAGGTTCCATCTGAAGTTTGTACTTCATATGAATAGGCGAAGTTGCAATGAAAGTATGAATACGACCCATCGCAGCATTTATCAACGCTTCACCTGCACGATCTATATCCGCATCTAAAGCACGTGATAATGAACATACACGACTTTCAGTAACCGCTTCAGCAATTGCTTTAACCGACTCAAAGTCTCCTGGGCTAGCAATGGCAAAACCCGCTTCGATAACATCGACACGCATTTTTTCTAACTGCTTAGCTATACGCAATTTCTCATCACGCGTCATCGATGCGCCTGGGCTCTGTTCGCCATCTCGCAAAGTTGTATCAAAAATAATTACACGATTATCATTATTCATCAGAACTGCTCCAAACCAACTCACCGACGATCAATATATACCATTATCGCCGTTCTCTTTATTCTTTACAAAACTGGATTTTAATCTTAAAAAGAAAGAGGGCTAAAAAGGGGTAACAAAAGACTATACTCAAAAAGAGAGATTATCTTTCTTCAAAAAATGCTCTATTAACTAGAAACAGCAATCTACGTTTTAACGCTACCTAATGAGCGAGTAGTTATCTCTAAATATTACACAGAACAAATACACTATAAACCTAGATTTTACGTGGTCCTCAGATGACCACCACTATAGCGCCAGAGCAGTGTTTTGCAACCTAAGTTTGCTCCTGCTCTCCACAAAAGAAGGCCGTCATGAGTAAAGAATTTGATCGTCCCGTAAACCGAAAAGGAACCGCTAGCCAAAAGTGGGAAAAGTATGGTGACAGCGACATTCTACCTATGTGGGTAGCAGATACTGATTTTATGTCTCCACCTTGCGTTATAGAAGCACTTAAAGAACGTATAGACCACGGTGTTTTTGGTTACACAAATGTACCCTCAGAGCTAAACGAGCTCGTAATTGAACGAATGAAAAGACTCTACAGCTGGGAGATTGAAGCCGATGCAATTGAATGGCTACCGGGCTTAGTCTGCGGTTTAAACTTAGCCTGTCGCACTGTAGGACAAAGTGGCGACACTGTCATTTCACCTAAGCCTATCTATCCCCCGTTTATTTCATCACCACGCTTATCTGAAAGAGAAGTGTGTAGCGTTCCGCTTAAAGAGACAAACCAGCACTTTATTATTGATTTCGAAGCACTGGAAAACAGCTTATCCGACACCACCCGACTACTCCTCTTCTGTAACCCTCAAAACCCAGGCGGTGCAGTCTACACCCGTGAAGAACTTGAAACGCTTGCAGCGATCATAATCAAGCATGATCTTTATATCTGTTCGGATGAGATCCATTGCGATCTTATACTTGAACAGGGGTTAGAACATATCCCTATGGCCTCAATCAACGATGAGATTGCAAAACGTACTATTACATTAATGGCACCGAGTAAAACCTATAATATCGCAGGCCTTGGATGCTCTTTTGCTATTATTACTGATCCAAAATTACGACAACAATTTATCAATGTACGCAAAGGGATCGTTCCTGACGTTAACCTTTTAGGCTATACCGCAGCGATTTCAGCCTATAAAGATGGGGATGAATGGAATAAACAGCAACTCAATTATTTACGCGAAAACCGTGATTACCTGCAATATGAAATAAACCAGATCCCAGGCCTTAAACTCCTTCCTGTTGAAGCAACATACCTCGCTTGGATTGATGTATCGGGTGCAAAATTATCAAACCCGACACACTTTTTTGAACAAGCAGGCGTGGGTATGTCCCCTGGGAGAGACTTTGGTGACGCAAACTATATGCGATTAAACTTTGGCTGCCCGAGAAGCACCTTAGAACAAGCGATACACCGCATTAAAACTGCGCTATTAAATGAATTACCTGCATAGCATTCACGATAGATACTTTATATTACCCTCAGTCGTTCTCATTTAAACTTCTTATAAAGGTTTAAATGAGAACGCCAGCTTCTACCTATTCACAATTCAGATACTATCTATTC
>CERC01061377.1_pt1 | contig 27931 bp, 22 predicted proteins | sample 530921 | NCBI WGS metagenome assembly CERC01 (sample SAMEA2621099, study PRJEB7988) | marine metagenome | isolation source: saline water (ENVO:00002010), including
CTATCAAAACAGTCACTGTTGGGATGAGGCAAGAGCAGTTCATTTACCATAACAACCGGACTGTTTACATTACCCAATCCCATGATTAGCCCAATGTCTTCGTCAAATGTTTTTTTCGCTCTAAAAAATGCGTCAATCCCTATCACTTTTGGGTTTCCTGCATCGATGTTACTTAACAATTCTCCTACTTCATCGCGCTTAAGATGTCCAATATTTACAAGTACAATATTCGTGTCAGTGTGTGAAACTTGACTATTGCGCAGTTTTGAGAAGACAATATCTGTAAGCTCCATGTCGCTTAGCGCTTCACCCACAGGATCAAGAACTTCAAATTGGGCAGGAATGATCCAAAGAAATCCAATGAAAAGGAAAATAAACGATGAGCATAAAATTGCATCTAACCTAAAAAACTGCTTCATTGAAAATGTAGTTCGTTGAGAATGTGGGACTAATGTACATTTTTATACAAAATGTCTACTTTTGCAGATAAATTAAACGATTGCTCACCTGCTACTTTTCTAAGGGATTAATTGACTAGCTATGTTTAAAAACCTCATTATTGGACTTCTATTGAGCATTATTGGTGTGCATGCAATTGCTCAAGAAGCTGTATTTACAATTTTAGCTTCAAAAGGCACTTGCATTGTTCAACGTGCTGAAAACCCGGATAGTTATGTGCCTCTGGAGTCTGGATTGAAGATTTTCAAAGGAGATAAAATTATTGTTACCGGAGATGAAAGTTATGTTAGCCTTGTTACATCAGAAGGAAAAGCACTTGAAATAAACAAAGGAGGGGCTTTTAATACGAATAAGCTGGAAGAACAAGTGAATTCAAATTCAAATGACGTTGCCAGTAAGTATGTTCAGTATTTAGCCGAAAGCCTTACTAAAAAGAGCGAACAGGTTAATCAACAGATGGGGGTAACCGGTTCTGTTGAACGTAGCTGGAAAAAAAGTGAGTTGTTTGTTTATGCCCCAAAGAACAGTAAAGTTTTTTCTAATGAAGTAACGGTTAGATGGAAAGAATTGTCTGGTACTTCTGAGTATAATGTACAATTGCTCAATATGTTTGATGAGGTTGTCTTTGATGAAAATGTGAATAGTAGTCAGATTTCTTTTTCTATTCTTGATTTGGATTTACAGCCGACTGAAGTTTATAAGTTAATCATTAGTTCTCTGAGCGATCCTGCAAAAAAATCTTCAGTGATTACATTGGAAGTTCCCTCAAAGGATGAAGTTGCTAAAATGCAAAATGAAGTTAAAGACATTCAACAGGCTTTTGATGCCAACTCGGCTTTGTACAATGTTGTTTTAGCTACCTATTTTGATAAAAGCGGCATGTATTTAAATGCTATGCCATTGTATCAGAAAGCAATTGAAACAGAACCTGAAGTAGAGGCTTATCAAGACTTGTACAACGATTTTCTTTTTCGCGTTGGGTTAGGAGACCTTTCGATTTATTAATTGAATTGCCTGTTATTTCCCAATCATTACAAATGCTCCCCAATAGATAGGAGCATCGTATTTTTCTTTGATCATCTGTTTGGCTTGAAGAAATGCTTTTCGCTTGTCTCCGTGCTCTAGCCATTTGGAATAGAACTCAGCCATTAACTCTTGCGTAACCTGATCATTCACTTTGAAAAGTGTCATAATTACGTTTTGAGCTCCTGCAACTAAAAAAGCACGTTGTAAACCATATACACCTTCACCAACCTTTACTTCACCAAGGCCGGTTTCACAAGCACTTAAGACTACCAATTCAGTGTGGTCTAATTTTAAATTCATGGCTTCAAAAGCTGTTAAAACACCATCTTTTTTATTGAATTGGTATACATTTTCCTCCCTCATTAATTCATCGGCTCCGGCAAACAATAAGCCTGATTTGTGCAAGGGGTTGGTTGTTGTCTGCGGACGTAAACTCAATTCGGATTCGGGTTGAGATGCATTCATAAAAAAGCCATGTGTAGCCACATGAAAAACCCGTGGACTTTCTAAATCTTTTACCTCCATTTCAGTAGCGTTAGTAGCTATAAACTTTTGCGTTTTCCAATTAGATTGACGCAATAGTTCACTAACAATGTTGACTTCTTTTTCTGCACCGGGTAAAGGCTCAACACTACTTACTTTTTCGCCATTTACCGAACGGTTTATTGTCGATGAGCTTGTACTAAGGTCTTTTCCATCATTCTCATCAGAGGCAATAAAAGAGGGGTTGCCAAATAAAACAGCAGACTGTGAGGGAACCATTTCAGTAGATTCGTTTTTGGCCAATAGAATGTCTTTAGTATTGGAAAGAGAAACAATGCTGTACTTATCCAACATGTATTTTCCATTGGTGTCAGCAAATGTTTCGGGATTCAACTGGTTATAGACTCCATCTACACTTAAGTAGATAACTGAAGAGCCTGTTGTGACTAGAACACTATCGATCGGTTGCCAAAACTTTCCATAGCTATACCGATCAGTAGCTTTGTACTTAATGGTATTGCGGTAGTATTTGTAAAACTTAGCTTCTAGCTCATTGCCAGAATTCAGAGGGAGAAAAATGGGGTGTTTTTTTGTTTTAGGAGTAACAATAAGAGCAGCATAGATAACACTGTCAGTAAAGTCTTTTTCAAAGTTATTGAAGCGTATAATTTCGATAGCAGCTTCATTGTCTTTCAATTGCTTGCGAATATCTTTAAACGTAACTTTTTTACTCTTTTTTTCTTCAGAAAACCCTAAAGAACGCTCACTAAGCTGCTTTTCCAATAAATTGATATCGCGTTCTAATTTGCTTACAGAAATCCCTGTGGCTTTTAATTCGGTAGCACTCATTGAGAGTGTCTTAGCCAGTTGTTCTTTTTTTGCCCCCCATGTTTCATAGAGTGCAATAAGCTCATCGTCTCCACTAGACAAAATGCGTTTTCTGATCTTGAGCGAAGAATTGAGTAAAATGGCTTTTGTAGCTAGCTTATTGTTGTAGACAGATGTGTAAAGTGTTTCTTTTTTATTCCCATATTCAAGAGCAAGTACATTCATTAATTCAAAATCGCTGCGAATAAAATTCCAGTAATCGCTTTTTTCACGTTCAGATAAAGAAGGGAAGAAGTTGTCAATAAACTCAAGGTAAGCCGTAGTAGAAGCTGTAAGTGTCTTTAGAGCCTGTTTGTGGTTGCCCATTACAAAATAGGTGCGTCCGATGCTGCTTTCGGCATTGACATAATTGGGATGTTCTTTTGAAAATATTTTTTTGTAGCCTTTGGCTGCTTTTTTATAGAAATCAATGGCGTTTTTATAATCAGTTTGAACATAGTATACATTACCCGTATAGATTAAGTTATCTACTGTAGAAACGTGATTTTCTCCCAAGGCTTGCCTGTAAATAGCGGTTGAAGCATTTAGTAATTCGAGCGCCTTGGTATAATTAAGCTGGGTGGTTGCCAGTTGTGCTTTCAAACGCAATACATCACCATATTTAGGATGTTCTTTGTTGAGGTTGAACAGAATGATTTCTTCGGCATCTTGCAGTAGTGTGTCTATCCCCTCAGTATTGTTGTTCATCATTTGCTGTTCGGCTATCTTCAGTTGGAGATCTGCAATGCTTAAATGACGGTTTGAAAACTTGGCTGACAAATGAGCGATAGAGGTAGTATAAATAGATTTAGCTTGATCAAAATCACCCATAGAGGCATAAACATCACCCAATAATATTTGGGTGTTAATGAACTTTATAGATGTGTCTGAAAGACTAATTTCAGCTATGTCCAAAGCTTTACGTGTAGCTTTTTCTGCTTTTACAAAATCACCACGAATAAGAAATAGTTCACCCAATGTGTAGTATGGATTAATAAGCTGAAAATGGGCTTCTCCGTATTTATGTTCCTTAATTTCAATTGATTTTTCTAGCAGGTTTTCAGCATCATCGTATCTCCCGGTTTTGATGTAAAGTTCTGCAAGCTCTTCAGTGGAGTTGACAGATTGCATTTCACCAATAGACCCTAATTTATGGTTGATGCGATATGCCTTTTTGAGCATTTGTCGAGCATCATCATATTGGCCATTGATGTTGTAGAGTTCTCCTAATGTGTAGAGAACATTCGCATATGTTTGGCCGCGTTTGCCAACATCGGCTTTAATTACGTTTGCTGCCTTTTCAAGAAGCTCTTCTGCAATGGGGTAATTGCCTAAAATAATGTGTATTTCAGCAAGTTTCTGAAGCTGCAAACCATAAGCTTCGCTTTCATTGCCAAAACGTGTTTTTGCTAGTTCCGTATTGTTTTCCAGCAACTCATAGGCTGCATTAAAGCGGTCTGTAGTTGTGAATATTTTGGCATAACTGTTCGTTGTTGGAATATAATCGTTGTGGAAGTTGTGGATTTGTGAAATGTAACCATCGAAATGTGTGCTGAAAATACTATCAGCTCGTTTGAATTGGTTAGGGTAGTTCAGCTCAAAAATTCCTTGCTCCAATTTTAACTTGTGAAAAACAGGCGTTTCTACTCCATAATTAAAAGCATAAAGCACCTGAATAGAGTCATGGATGTCTCTGGCTTGTTGAAAGTCATTGGTGTGTACGGCAATTTCATACAGCTGGTATAAGAGTTGTGTGCGGTTCAAGTGATTTTTAGGGTAATAGTCGTCTAGTTTATTGTAAAGTTTCTCAGCTTTTCTTAGTGCTTTGCGGTATCTGTGAATCACTAGTTCGTCTTCAATCATCATAGACTTTGACGAAAGAAAATAAGTAGAATGGCGGCCAAATGATTTGGTTTTGTATTTGTGTAGCTTGCTCAGCTTTTGGTATTTGTTGAGTTTACCCAGTTGCAGGTTAGTGTACATTTCTTGCTCTAGCAATTCAAAATAAAGTCGATTGGGAAATTGATACCGTACTTTACGTTGGAATCGTCTAAGGGCTTTATGGTAAGCTTTTGCAGCTCCTTTGTAATCAAGCTGATCGGCTTTAAGTTTGGCCATTCCTGCTATATGCTGAAAGTAAGTGAGGCTATTTTTCTTGATCAGCGTTTTTAAAGTATCATCGTTTGAACTGTAAAGCATCTCTGCCACAGGAAGGTTTCCGCGAAATAATTCCAGTTCGGCCAATTGAACAATGTTCTGAGCAAGTTTAGCTTGTGCCTCTTTCCATTGACTGCGTTTAATCTTTTTACCATTCTGATAGCGTTGTGCTTTTTTGAGTAGAGTTGAGTGCAGGGTAGAAAGTTTTGCATCGGCAGCAGTATAGTTCATCTGGGCAAAAAGAGAGAGAATTTCAATTTGATCGAATTGAAGTTTCCATTCTTGGATAGAATCATTGGTTACAGCTGCAATTTCACGGCCTTTCGCTATGTTTTCTAAAGCTTTTGCCTGATTGCCAATCAACTGATAAGTTAAAGCCGAATAGTAATAAAACGCTGTTTTGTGTAAAGGAGAAAGTGTATCAAAAGTAGCAAATGAAATGCTGTCTAAAATAGATTGAGCTTCTAATGCTCTACCTCTTGCTTCAGCATATTTGGCCATCAATACCTGACTGGAAGAAATTTCAACGGTATATTTTTTCCCTTTTTCTGCTTTTTTCACAAGACGTTTTGCTGAACGGTAGGCGGCTGAATATTTACCTTCTTCAAATTTATCTTCAGCCCTAGCCACTTTCTTTAACCATTTGGAGTGTGCTTTTGATTGGCCTGAGACAAATGTTGAAACAGTCATCAGAAAGAGTAGTGGAATTACTGTTTTTAAGATTCTCATCGTTTTGAAGCTTCTTCAAGTATGTTGGCAGCCAGAAAAATGAATACTAGTTCATAGCTCGTTTGCCAGCAAAAATATTTTTCCAATTCATACTTGACTTTAAGAAATTGATAATTGTGTTCAAAACAGCATAAACAGGAATAGAAGTTCTATTATTCCGTGAAGCTTTCTCATTCAATATCTTATCGTCAGAATTAAAAGTACAAAAACGAATGTATTAATCGGTGTACAGCTTTCTTTTTTAAAGGCATTACTGCAGCATGTAGGTGTAAACTTTGCCTCCTAGCCCACATACAATTAGTTCAAATTTTCCATCTTTATTGATGTCTGCAATAGAGAAAGCTGAGTTACCGTGCATAGGGAAATTTTCACCAATATTTCCATTTTTATTAATGAGGTAAATCTCATCAAGACTCCCTAGGGTAATTCCAATTTTAGTAGCATTAGAGAAACTGTATAAATTAGGGCCGGCTGTAATAGTGGTGTCAAATTTCATTTGGAAAAGTAACTCTTGCTCTTGGTTATATACTTCAAGTATTCTTCCATCTGCAAATACATAGTCCAAATTAGCATCGTTGTCAATGTCTGCCCACTCAAAATGATGATTGCCAGAATAAGGGTGGAAATTCATACTTTGGAAATTATCATTGAAATAAAGGCTGATAACATTCCCTTTTTCATCAGTACCGACAATGCGCGACTGTTTGATGTTTTTCCCTTCTTCTACAAAGAATGTAGTATTTGGAGCTAATTTTAGTTGCTTTTTGAGGGGGATGCGAATTCTTCCTCTTCGGTCTAGCGGAGTTACATTTCCAAGGCTATCAACAGCAAGGATGTAATCTTTTTTGTTGACTACAAAATAGTGGATAGGATGGTTAATCGGAGCCTCTCCAGCTTCGTGTTTCCAACCTTTTACAACTTTTCCTTTGCGATCGTAATTGTAGATTTTTTTATTTCTTGCCGGAATGAGAAAACGATAATCTCTACTCTTGTTGTAGTCTAAAATAGTCATAGGAGCAGAAGCAGGAGAAGGAAGTTTAATTGGGAATCCTTCAACATCTCTTCCTAGTCGATCAATAACATACAGTCTATTTTTTGTGTTGAATGTCAACTGAAGTTTATCATTTTTAAAGACATCTACTTGCTCTACAGTACCCATTATTTTTTCCGGTAACTGTTTCTTCCAAAGTATTTTTCCGGTATTGCTAATAAGGTAGAGGTTATTTTTTTCATCCTGCACAACAATTTCCAATGCTTGCGTATAATGATTGGTGACCAAAGTAGGCTTGAAAATAACAGTTGTATCTAATTCAACTTCCCATAAAGAAGTAGATTCTTGTTTGTAAACGGGGTTGTGTTTTACAAAGAGGTTATGATAAAACAGGTTATTGTTTTCATTAGAAACTTGTAGTGAAAAAGCTTCAAACTTTCTGTACAGCTCAAGGTGTTGATCAATTTCTTGTGTAAGCTTTTCATTGGTAAAGTGCTCGTACAAATAAACAGATCGGGCAATATTGCTGTAAATGAATAAATTGGATTCTGATGAAATGTTGTCGCGGTAAGCATCAAAATTTTCATCGTAAGCGAGTGTCCGGTCAGATAAGTAGCTGTTCACAATACTGCGGAGTGCAGAAGCTGAATTTCCAAAAATGAAATAGTTGTCGATTTCAACAAAGTAGTTCTCAGTCACAGATGAGAAGAGTTCTCCAAAAAGAGTCTCAAAAAGCCCTGGAATTTTGATTTGTTGGATGGTGTATCCTTTGTGATTAATAACTTCGGTTTCATCTTCTGTTGAAGTATTAACAGCTGAAATCAGAGCTTTAATCTCTTTATTGGCTTGCTCGAGGTTATTGGTTTTTAGAATCACATAAGCACCGTCTTCAAAATCTTGATCAGCTGGTTCTGCAATGGCTACCGCTACTTCATTTTCAATCCACGAAAAAAGATGATCGTTAACGTTGATGCGGTATTTTTCTTCCAGTTGCTGAATATGATTGTTGTAATCGTTAATATGCCCTAGTGTGGTAAGGTATTTTTTGTAGTTGTTAATGAACGCTTCAAAGTTGCTTAGCCCATAATGGAAAAATGTAGCGGTGTTGCTGGGAAGAACTTTAATAAATTCAAAATGTTCTGCTTTCTGTCCGTCAAATACATTTAAAAACTGATTGAGAGAGTCGCTTGAATAGCTAAATCCGTTAAAAGCAAGTGAATTTGGTTTGATAGAGAGATCCATTTCACTCCAGCTTGAGAATGCTCCCGTATTGTTTGTGATAGAATAATAAGGTTCCTGAATTAATGTGTTAACCAGCTTTGGGAAGTTGGTGTAATTCACAAATACATTGGCATCGCTATAGTCTCCTTTTGTCTCCCAAATTTGCTGAAATGAAGGGTCATTTAAAATAGATGTTCCCGAACTGATTTGAGCAATACTTTCTTTCAAAATATTGAGGCTGGGTGAGAAAACTAAAATTCCATGATGAACGGCATAGCTAATTGATAGAGAGTTGTGTATAGAAGTTTCTTGGTGTTGTTGAAGTGTATAGGTTTCATCATTATGTGTTTCGAAAAAACGGGTAAGGTCTTTTTCAGAAACACTGTTTCCTACCGTTATGGCAAATAAAAACTCAGTTTGATTTTGTTCTGTTTGATGAAAACTTAACCAAAGTGTTTGGTTTTCCAGTAGGTTAGAAATTTCAGGATTAGATTGTAACGCAGAATCAATGTTGCTAAAAAGAGTGTTGAGGTGTTGAGCACTTTCAGTACTTAAAAGCTCTTCCCAAATGATATTTGTCTCAGAAATTTTTCGCCATGTTTTTGTAGTAAAGTCACTTTTAATCAACAAAGAAGAAGATTGAGGAATAGCATCAATTGCGTTGATTTCCAAGTCTTCATCAGGTTGAAAGAAGATTACTCCGGCAATAAGTATGGCAAGAGCCAATACTGGAACAATAAAGAGTAATATTTTCTTGAGCATAGTACTGTTTTAATTTACTCACGAAAATATTGAATTAAAAAATGCACCAATCGCCTTCTTTCGAAAGGCTATTAACAAAAGGTCGTGTAGAGTTTAAGGAATGATTTCTATTTTCATAGGCACAGATTCATAAGGCCAGTCGCGAGTATCTGTTTCTAAGTTTGAAATTTCGCGAACTACGTCCATCCCCTTGGTAACTTCTCCAAAAACAGTATGCTGCCCATCAAGGTGAGGAGTTCCACCTACAGAGGTATAAATGGCTTTATTTTCTTCTGGAATTGTAATGCCATATTCACGTTCAATAGCGGCCAGTTCTTTCATTGAGCGCTTTTCACCAATAACAATGTAAAACTCAAAAGAAGATGATTTTTTCTCCGGGTTATTTTCATACTCTCTGGCCATGGCTATGGCTCCGTGTTTGTGAATGCGATGCTCTTTAAACTCCGGATGAAGACGGTAAGTTCCAATCTCACCTTTGAAATCCTGAAAATCATATTCGTCAGAATCGCCACCTTGGATCACAAAATTTTCCGTAACACGGTAAAACTCAGTGTGGTTAAAAAATCCACGTTTCGTTAGGTAAATAAAATTAGCTCTGTGAATAGGTGTGTCGTTGTAAAGCGTTAGTTCAATTTCTCCAAAGCGAGTGGTGATTTTGATGCGTTGCTCTTTGTTTTTTTTGCCATATTCAGCCAGAAAATCAGTTACGTTATTGTTGTTGAGTTTAGGGTAGGGCGACTTTTCTTGTTGCTTCTCAGCAGGTTTTTTCTCTTCTTTTTTTGTCTTTTTAACCTGAGTTGTTTGAGTCTTTTTCTCTTTTTGTGGAGTAGATGTTGAATCTCCGCTACAGGCAGAAAAAGTAATAAGCAAGGCTAAGAGAGCAATTGAGCAACTGTTTTTTAGCATGAAAAATTGATTTAGCACAAAAGTAAGGGGTAAAAAGCAGGATTAGAAATCGAGTGACATTTGTTCTGGTAAAAGTTTAAAGGTTTTGCGGTGTAGAGGAGTAATGCCAAATTCTCGAATACCGGCTCTGTGTTTTTTAGTAGGATATCCTTTGTTGCTTTTCCAGTCGTAGTTAGGATAAGTCTCATGTGCTTTTTCCATAAACTCATCACGATGAGTTTTAGCTAAAATAGAAGCGGCAGCAATGCTAAGGTATTTTCCATCTCCTTTAATGATACAATCGTAAGGGATGTTGTTAGGGTGTGGAATAAATCGATTTCCGTCAATTAAAAGGTGTTCGGGTTGAATGTTTAATTGGTCAACAGCCCGATGCATAGCATAATAAGATGCCTTGTAAATGTTGACTTCATCAATCTCATTGTTATCAATGAAACAAACTGCCCAAGCGGCAGCTGAAGCCTCAATTTCAATGCGTAAAAGTGAGCGTTGTTTGTGCGTTAGTTTTTTAGAGTCGTTGAGTAAATGATGTTCAAATCCTTGAGGTAAAATTACAGCTGCAGCTACAACAGGGCCGGCCAAACAACCACGACCGGCTTCATCGCAACCAGCTTCAATTCTGTTTTCTTTCAGAAAAGGTTCAAGCATAAGTCATTTAATTTTTGAGGCAGCTTTCTATTGAGGTCCAAAGGTCTTTTGCTGCTTTTTCCCATGAAAAATGGGCAGCACGCTCAATTCCTTTTTGGCGGAGCGTTTTTTGTAATTCTAGGTCAGAGGCGAGTTTTTTCATGCCTTTGATAATGTCTTCAATATCAAAAGGGTTTACTAAAAGTGCAGCATTGTCAGCAACTTCAGGCATGGAACTAACTGCAGATGTAATTACCGGAACTCCGGCTTTCATACCCTCAAGAATAGGAATTCCAAACCCTTCATAAAATGAAATGTAAGTTAAAGCAGTTGCACCACCAACAACATTTGCTAGTTCATCGGCATCAAGTCTTCCGGTAAAAAGCACGTCTTGCTTGTACTTCATGGCATCAAAAATCTTCCCAGACTTTTTAGACCACCATTTCTTTTCACCAACAATAATGAGTTTATACGATTCATCGTACTCTTGCCTAAATTGGTCAAAAGCGAGCAATAGATGGTTGATGTTTTTTCTGGGCTGAAGTGCTCCAACGTATATAAAGTAAGGAATTCCTCTTGTGTAATGCCACCTCACATCAGTACGTTGTTTTTCAGGTAGAGGTCGATATAGCGTAGATACCCCATTGTAAACAACGTCTATTTTTTCTGCCGGTGTATTGTAATGTTTAACCAATTCATCTTTCGAAAAATGAGAAACAGTAACAATGCGTTTGGCCTTTTTAGCAAATTTCGGGAAGAAATAACGCAAATATAGTCGAGCACCCAGAGGCACAAACTGAGGGTAAAGTTCGAAATTAATGTCGTGTATTACAGCTAACTGCGGTTTCTTAGAACTTAGGGATAAATAACCGTCAGGAGAAACAAACAAATCGATTTTGTACTTTTTTAAGGCACTTTTTACGGCAATTTCAAACCAAATTAAAAATAGAATGGGGTGTCTTGCCTGAGGAGAAAGCACAACCGGATGTACATTTTCTGCAAAGATGTATTTGGGGTCAAAAGTCCGATCAAAAAAGAAATAAAAATTGTGCTCGGGGTGAGCTTTAACAATTCTTTCGAGTGTTTCTTTTGTAAACCAGCCAATGCCTTCTAATCTACCATTTAGTAATAGCCTGGTGTTAACTGCAATGTTCATTCTTGTTGTGTGAGCGCGAAGTTAGTTTTTTGATCAAGGTTTCCGATAGTTGCACCATCAATAAAATTATATTTGCCCTTCTTGAAAACAATTGTCAAATACATCTTACAAAAGGCGCTGGGCTACGAGCGTTACTTATTTCTGTTTTCCCGATTTAAGATCAATACATTAAAATCGGATAAGATGGAGCGCGATTTTTTCTATTTCTTAACCTTGCTCCCTAACGAAGGGCAAGTACTAGATTTAGGTGCCAACATTGGTATCATGGCCTATCACTTGTCAAAGGCACTTCCGCAAGCCAAAATACAGGCCTTTGAACCTGTGCCACAAAACCTGAATGTTCTGAAGAGAATCATCACGCATTTTAAGTTAGAAAATGTTATTGTTCGCCCTTATGCATTGGGCAATGAGTCGGGGAGTATAGAAATGGTTGTTCCTGTAGTTGCTGATGTAAAAATGCAGGGATTAAGCCATGTTGTGCATGATACAATTACAGAGTTTAATCAGGGAGAAACGTTTCAGGTTCCAGTTAAGCGATTAGACGAAATACCGGAACTTCAAGGGCAGAGAACTACCGGAATTAAAATTGATGTTGAGAATTTTGAGTATTTCGTTCTAGAAGGAGGACGCCAACTAATTCAAAAGCACCAGCCCATTATCTACTCCGAATTGTGGGAAAATGAAAACCGCGAAAAAGTTTTTGAGTTGCTGTCACAATTGAATTATTCGATTAACATTGTGCAAAGCAATCAACTGGTTGAATTTAACCAAACTAAACACCATACTCAAAACTTTATTTTTCTGCCAAATAGCTAAAATCCAACAGTGTTTTCTTGACAAAAAGGTAAAACAGGGTGGTTGGATAATTGTGCTACTTTTGGCAACTGTTTAAAGAATTTTAGATAAACATGACAGATCAGAATAAACCAAACGCAGAGTTTGATTCTTCCAACTTTTTTGTGTTTCTGCTGCGTTGGCGAAAGCCGTTAATTATCCTCTCATTTGCAGCGGCAATTATTTCAGCAATAGCTTCATTTCTTATCGATGAGAAATTTCTTTCAACGGTTATTTTCTTCCCGGCAAATAACAAGTCACTATCAAAAGCGGTAATGACGGAAGATGCTCAGGCAAAGAATGATATTTCTTCTTTTGGAGAAGAAGAAGAGGCCGAAGCTATGTTGCAAATTTTACAATCAGATGAAATCAAATGGCACATTTGGGGCAAATACAACATGATGAGTCATTATGAAATTGAAGAAGGTGAACAGTATGCATTAACCAAATTAGCCAATACGTGGGAAGACAATATTTCTTTTAAAAGAACAGAATTTAATTCCATCCGGATTGATGTGTTGGATACAGATAAAGAACTAGCCGCTGAAATTGCAAATGAAATAGCTGCTTGGGCAGATTCTACCAAAAACCAAATGTTGCGCGATCGTGCTAAGGATGCATTGGTTGTAATTGAAAAAGAATACAAAGAGCTTGAAGACTACATGCAGTTTTTAGATGATTCGTTGACTGTGCTTCGTCAAAAAGGAGTGCATGAGTACGACAATCAAATTGAAATGATTACGCGTGTGTATTATGAAGCAATAGCAGATGGAAACAGTCGCGCTGTAAAGGAGTTAGAAGCACAACTCGACACTTTGGCAAGGTATGGGTCTGCGTACAAATCGATGACGGAGAACTTGGAATTCTTACGTGAACGTTTGGTGTTGTTGCGTGGTAAATATGACGAAGCAAAAGTGGATGCCACTCAAAATGGTACGTGGAAGTTTATCGTAAACAAAGCTTACCCTGCAGAGAAAAAGGCTTACCCCATTCGTTGGTTAATTGTAGCGGTAAGTACTATTGCTACATTTTTAATGACCATCCTGATCATTATTGCATTTGAGAATTATAAGAAATTCGCAGACAAAATATAGATGTGATGTCGTCTATAGCTTCTAAACAGGTGAGTTTGAAGTGGGTTTACGGATCCGGCTTAGGATTCGTATTGCTCAATGCTTTTTTCATCTATATGGAAGTGTTTTGGCTGGCCGCAATTCCAGCTGCTCTATTCATAATAGGATTAGCGTTGTTTCGCATTGATGTTCTTTTGATGATCATAACTTTTGCAGCTCCGATTTCACTCAATATTGAAGATGTTGGTGGAGGTTTTGGACTTTCTGTACCAACAGACCCCCTGATGTTTGGAGCTATGGTAGTGTTTCTTTTTCGCACATTTTATGATCTGAAATACGACTTTAGAATTTTAAAACATCCCATTACAGTCTCTATTCTGGTTTATTTGGTGTGGATTGCATTTACGAGTATCACCAGTGAATTGCCGTTGGTTTCTTGGAAATTTTTACTCTCAAAGATGTGGTACATGGTTCCGTTTTACTTTATAGCGGTTCAGATGTTCAAATACCCTGATAAGGTGAGTAAGTATTTCTGGTTATACGTTATTCCAATGACCGGAGTAATTATTTACACTCTGGCTCGTCATGGAGCAAGAGGATTTGGTGATGAAGCAGCACATTGGGTAATGCAGCCATTTTTTAAAGATCACACTAGTTACGGAGCTATTTTGGCCATGTACATTCCTGTTATACTTGCCTATACATTGTATGATAAGTGGGACATTAACGCTAGAATTTTAGCAGGTTTTTTCTTAACTGTTTTTCTTGTTGGCGTAGTAATGAGTTACACACGAGCAGCTTGGGTAGGTTTGGTTGGAGCGTTGGGCTTGTTAGCGCTGATAGTGTTTAAAGTAAGGTGGTGGGTTGTTGGCACTTTTGCTTTATTAGGAGTGGCTGGGTTCTTTGCTTTTCAAACTGAAATCATGCACAAGTTAGAGAAGAACCGTCAGGATTCTTCTAGTGATTTGGCAGAGCACGTTGAATCGATTTCCAATGTAGCTACGGATGCATCTAATTTAGAGCGTCTGAACCGCTGGAATGCAGCTTTTAGTATGTTTTTTGAAAGCCCTGTAGTAGGTAAAGGTCCCGGGACGTATTCTTTTCTTTATGCTCCGTATCAAAAAAGTGCTGACCTTACCATTATCTCAACCAACTTTGGAGACGGAGGAAATGCACACAGTGAATATTTTGGTCCTTTGGCAGAACAAGGAGTTCCAGGAATGTTGACCTTTATTGTGATAGTATTCTTTGTATATTTTAGAGGAATTCCGCTTTATTACAAACTCAATCAGCCAAGTCAGCGCAAGGTGTTGATGGCAGTTTTGTTAGGATTGACAACCTACTTTATTCACGGAATGCTCAATAACTTTTTAGATATCGATAAAGTTAATGTCGCTTTCTGGGGGTTTATTGCAGTGATTACTGCACTTGATGTTTACGGAGAGAAAAAAGAAAATCCGGAAACTGAAATACAATTACCGGATTCAAAAAACTCGAACTAAGGATTTGCTTCTTATTTGTTCAGCTCTAATTGTCTTAAAATTTCGGGTAACTGACTTGTTGCAGCCATTTCTTTCCACTTAACTCTGGCTTCTGTAGCAGGAACACCAAAATAGGTTTTTCCACCTTCTAATGACTTCGAAACACATGAGCAAGCTAAGACAACGGCTTTGTCTCCAATGGTAATGCCACTGGTAACGCCAACTCGCCCCCACATGGTCACTTCATTGCCAACAACAGAACAGCCGGCAATTCCTGTATGTGCAGCTAGTAGGCATTTTTCACCCACAACCGTATCGTGGCCAATATGGCAGAGGTTATCAATTTTGGTGAATTTTTTCACACGTGTAATCCCGCTTACACCACGGTCTATTGTTGTTCCTGCTCCCAGCTCAACTTCATCTTCAATAACAACCGAACCTCCTGAAAGTAGTTTTTCAACACCTTCAGCATGTTTTTTATAATAAAAAGCTTCACTTCCAATCACCACATTAGAATGAACAATAACATTATTGCCCAATTCGCAATTGTAGTTAATCACAGCTCCGGCATGAACAATACAATCTTTGCCGATTTTTACATTAGGTCCAATCACAACATTGGGTTGAATAATTGTTCCTTCTCCAATAATTGCAGAAGGGTCAATTGCTGCTGAGCTAGCCAAAAACGGATTAAAGTGTTTGGTGAGTTTATTGAAATCGTAAAAAGGTTGGTCTGAGATAAGCAATGCTTTTCCTTCAGGGCATTCTACCTCTTTGTTAATGAGAACAATGGTTGCTGCAGATTGCAAAGCTTTATCGTAATACTTTGGATGATCTACAAAAACAATATCACCAGGCTCAACCACGTGTATTTCATTGTGCCCAAGAACAGGAAAGTCATCGTCTCCTACATATTTACAATCTAAAATTGCTGCTATATCTTTTAGCTTTTGAGGCTGTTGGTATTTCATAAAAGGACTATTAATGAAAAATGGATACAAACAAAAAATCCCACCGAAAGGTAGGATTTGTAATGCGTTTATGAAAAGCAATTATTTCTTTACACGCTCCATGTAAGAACGGTCTTTTGTGTTGATCTTAACTACATCACCTTCATTACAGAACAAAGGAACTCTTACCTCAGCACCAGTTTCTACAGTTGCCGGTTTCAAAGAGTTCGTTGCAGTGTCACCTTTAACACCTGGCTCAGTATAGGTGATCTCTAATTCGATGCTTGCAGGCATTTCAACTGCTAGAGGACGCTCTTCTTCAGCATGGAAAATGATCATTACCATTTCACCTTCTTTCAACAAATCATTGTTTTCAATAAGGTCTCCTGGAAGAAAAGTTTGCTCGTAGTTTTCAGTATTCATGAAGTGAAAACCACTGTCATCGTTATAGAGGTATTGATATTGTCTAGTTTCAACGCGAACTTCTTCAATTTTAGCACCTGAAGGGAAGGTATTGTCCAATACTTTTCCTGTAGTTACACTTTTGATTTTTGTACGAACAAATGCAGCTCCTTTTCCAGGTTTAACGTGCAAAAATTCGATGACCTGATAAATGTCGCTGTTAAATTTGATGCAAAGGCCGTTGCGGATATCTGAAGTACTTGCCATGATAATTAGTTCTTAATTCGGCTGCAAAAATAGGTTATTTATAGTCTTCTACGTTAATCTGCTGATTGCAGAAATAATATTCGGCTTCTTGTTGATTTGAACAAACAATTACAAGCCTGTTGTTGCTATGCTTTTCAATAAGCTGTCCATACCATTTCATCGCAGTTTTGTCAAGGTTAGAAGTAGGCTCGTCCAGTAATAAAAGTGGAGTGTCTGAAAGAATGGCTAATCCAAGTTTAACGCGTTGTTTCATGCCAGAGCTATATGCTCTTATGGGCTTATTTAAAGCGTGCTGTAAATACAAGATCTCCGGAATTTGTCGAATGTCTACTCCGGCAACGGTATCTTTAAACTGGAAATGAAAATCGAGCGCTTCTTTTAGTGTAAATGTTTCGTAAACGGATAAGTAAGGGGTAGCAATACTTACCTGCTTGAAAATTTTATCGCGATCAATTTTCTGACCATCAATGCTGTATTCAATACTTCCTTCCGAAGGCATAAAAACACCGGCAAGAATTTGTAGAAGTGTCGACTTTCCACTTCCATTAGCTCCTTGAATAACATAGGAGTTGGTGTTGTCTAGGTTCAGATCAATGTGCCTGAATATCCACTCTTTGTTGTAACGTTTTCCAGTGTCTTCCAGCCGGATTTCCATATGTTATGGACGTTTAACGATGCCGTTTTCAGAATTTCGGATAAATTCTAAAATGTGAGTTTTGTGAGTACTATCAGGATAATTGGCTTCAATTTCTTGAAGGGCTTTTGAAATGTTCACATTACGGATATACAAGGTGCGGTAGATGTCTTCAATCTCTTTGATTGTTTCTTCTTCCCATCCGCGTCTGCGTAATCCAATAGCGTTGATTCCAGTATAAGTAAGCGGCTCACGCGCACATTTAATGTAAGGAGGTACATTCTTACGAATTAAAGATCCTGCAGCAATAAATGAATGTGCTCCAATGTGCAAGAATTGTTGAGCTCCTGAAATCCCTTCAATAATGGCATAATCTTCAATTACCATGTGTCCAGCCAAAACAGTGTCAACTGCAATAATTACATGATTGCCAATAAATGTATCGTGGGCAACGTGTACATAAGCCATTATAAGACAGTTGCTTCCAATACGCGTTTCCATTTTGTCAACCGTACCCTTGTTAATGGTTACACACTCGCGAATTATAGTGTTGTCGCCAATGGTTGTAATGGATTTTTCGCCTTTATATTTAAGATCTTGAGGTTCAGCAGAAATAACTGCTCCAGGAAATACTTTACAGTTTTTTCCAATACGAGCACCGTTCATGATAACAGCATTTGGACCAATCCATGTACCGTCACCAATTTCTACATCTTCTTGAACAGTAGCAAAAGGTTCAATGGTTACATTTTCTCCAATTTTAGCATTGGGATGGACATTTGCTGTAGCCTGGCTCATATATTAGACCTTCTTTTTTGAGATTTGTGCAAGTAGTTCTCCTTCAGCGACTAACTGATCTCCAACATAAGCCATACCTTTCATATGGGCTAAGCCTCTGCGAATAGGAGTCAATAATTTCATGTGAAGCACCAAGGTATCTCCCGGAACTACTTTTTGTTTAAACTTCACGTTGTCGATCTTCATAAAGTAAGTAGCATATTCGGCAGGATCGTCAACGTGTGCAAGAATAAGAAATCCTCCGGTTTGAGCCATGGCTTCAATAATTAATACGCCTGGCATAATTGGTTCTTCAGGGAAGTGTCCGTTGAAAATTTCTTCGTTGCGCGTTACATTCTTTACTCCAACAACGTAATCGTCTTTTACCAATTCAACAATCTTGTCGACTAACAGTAAAGGGTAACGATGTGGTAGAATGCGACTGATTTCGTTAATGTCGTATAAAGGTTCTGCAGTTAAGTTGAACTTAGGAGCAGATTTCTTTTGCTTTAAAATTTGAGCTTTTAGCAAACGAGCAAACTCAACATTGGACAAGTGACCCGGGCGAGCAGCCAAGATATGGGCTTTAATAGGAACTCCAACCAAAGCTAAATCACCAATAACATCAAGTAACTTGTGTCTGGCAGGCTCATTTTCAAAATGCAGGTCAAGGTTATTTAAAATTCCAATACCGGTTTCTTTCAACATTTCAACAGGCTTGTTGAAAGTGTCAGCTAATTTTTGCTTTTCTTCATCAGAAAGCTTGGTATCGACCATTACAATAGCGTTGTTAACATCGCCACCTTTAATTAAGCCCGCATTTACCAATTGCATTAATTCACGTAAGAATACAAATGTTCTACAAGGAGCAATTTCTTTTTCGAATTCCTTGATGCTGTACATCATTACGTTTTGTGTTCCCAACAATGGTGAGTTGTAATCAACCATTACAGTAACACGGTATTCTGTATCGGGAACTGCTAAGATTTCTGCATGTTTCTCAGCATTCTCGTATTTCATGTTTTCTTTCAAATAGAAATACTCGCGAAGAGCACCTTGTTCTTGAAAGCCAGCTTCAACAATACCTTCGATAAAAGGTTTTGCACTACCATCAAGAATAGGAATTTCAGGACCATCAAGTTGAATTAAAGCATTGTCAATTTCCATTCCGTAAAGAGCAGCAAGCACATGCTCTGTAGTGTGGATTTCTGCTTCGCCTTTTTTAAGTGTAGTTCCGCGCTCAGTTGTAGTTACGTAGTCTACGTCTGCTTTAACTTTAGGCTCTCCTTCTAGGTCTGTACGTTGAAACACGTAACCGTGATTCTCTTGAGCAGGTTTGATGGTTAATGTTGTTACCTGTCCGGTGTGTAGGCCTACGCCCTTTACTACGATGTCTTTCTTGATTGTTCGTTGCTTGTCAGCCATTCAATTTTATTTAATGGTTTCCCAATTTATCGCGAAGCTCTTTTAATTCTTTCTTAAGGTCAGAGATCTGGTTGTTGAGTTCTGGTAATTTGCGGAAAAATACATAAGATCGTTGATATTCATGAATTGGGAAGGCAGGAATACCTTGGTAGATACCATTTCCTTTCGCAAGCTTTTTAGGAACACCAGATTTTGCGGCAATCTTAACACCATCTTCAATTCTTTGGTGACCTTCAAAGCCAACTTGTCCGCCAATCATACAATTTTTCCCGATGTATGTAGATCCTGCCACTCCGGTTTGAGAAGCAATAACTGTATTCTCGTCTATTTCAACATTGTGGGCTATCTGAATCAGGTTGTCGAGTTTAACCCCTTTTCTGATAATAGTACTTCCTAAAGTGCCTCTATCGATTGTTGTGTTGGCTCCAATTTCAACATGGTCTTCAACAATAACATTACCGATGTGAATAATCTTAGTGTAGTTGTTGTCTTGATTGGGTTGAAAACCAAATCCGTCTCCACCAATAACAACTCCCGATTGAAGAATGCAATGATTACCAATTACAGACTCTTCATTGATGGTTACGTTATAATGTAAAATACAATTTGCACCAACTTTAGCTTTTTCTCCAATAGTACTGTGTGCTGCAATGTTTGTGTTGTCTCCTACTTTAGCTCCATGCGCAACATATACAAAAGGACCTATGTAAACGTTTTCTCCAATTTCGGCCGAAGCTTCAATGATTGCTGAAGGGTGAATTCCGCTTTTGTTTTGCTTGAATTGTTGGTAAGCTTCCAAAATTTTAGCAAAAGCCAAACGAGCATCTTCAACTCGGATAACAGTAAGTGTTTCAGGAAGCCCCTTTTCAATTGCAAAATCACTGTTGAGAATTACAATTGATGCTTTGGTGGTATATAAATGTTCTTTGTATTCCGGATTATAGAGAAAAGAAATCGAATTTGCTTTCCCATCGTCTATTTGAGATAAGGTGTTTACCGTTGAGTTCGGATCCCCTTCAATGGTTCCGCTAAGCAATTCGGAAAGTTGTGCTGCTGAAAATTCCATTTGACGATTGTTCTAAATTGACTTACTTCTCTGATTTTGTGTCAAAAATAGTATGCCTATAGTTTTCAAAGTTGTGCAAAAGAAGAATTTTTCAACAAGGATGCTGTAAAAAATCAAAGGTTTTTAGGGAAGCACATGAAGTATTTGCGCACTTGTTTCGTTAAAGCGGCTATACCGATAAGGTCTGCATCTTGGGCTATATCAGAGATTACCCCGTTTTTATGCAATACAATTATCTTATCCATGTCATCAGAATAAGCACTGTTGGTGACTTCTTTGCTAAAAACGTAGTAATTGATGTCTTTCTCATCAATAGTACACTTACGCATTACGTTTTCTTTCATTGCAGTTAAAGTGTCCTCGTCAAATGGTTCATTTTGAAGTTGAATTTTGAAGAGTCGTCTGTTCGTTAACCTTTGGCACAAATCTGAAAGAATTGTATCCGGATGATCAGACCAAGCCTTGATAGATGCCAGAATATCATAATCGTCCAACTTTGAAAAGGTGTGTAGTAAATTACGGTCGGCCATAAAGTCTTGCTTGCTAAACTGACCATATAGAAAAGTCTCAAAAGCTGGTGTACAAAAGAGTTTTTCTCCTTGAGCTGCTAATTCTTTAGCTCTTGACAGAATGTTTGTCAATAAAAATTCAGCAGATAAAACAGTTTTGTGCAAGTAAACTTGCCAGTACATTAACCTGCGGGCAATCAAAAACTTTTCAATGGAGTAGATTCCTTTACGTTCAATGGCCAGTTCGCCATCGGCAACATTGAGCATTTTAATGATCCGTTCAGAGCCTACAACACCTTCGGAAACACCTGTGAAGAAACTGTCTCGTTTCAGGTAGTCCAGTCGATCCATGTCTAATTGACTACTGACCAATTGATGAAGGAATTTTTTATGGTATTTGTTTCTAAATATTTGAAGAGCTAATGTAAGTTCTCCATTGAATTCTTTATTCAATTCATTCATAAAGAACTCAGAAATGTCTTCGTGCGAAATGCCCTTTACAATGCTATGTTCTAACGTGTGTGAATAGGGGCCGTGACCAATATCGTGTAATAAAATAGCGATAGTTACGCCTTGTGCCTCTTCTTCAGTAATTTCAATGCCTTTGCTGCGCATTACTTCAATAGCTCTGGTCATTAAGTGCATTGCTCCTAATGTGTGCTGAAATCGAGTGTGATTAGCACCGCTGTAAACAATATTGGTTAAACCAAGTTGAGTTATTCTACGCAGGCGTTGAAAATAAGGATGCTCGATGAGGTCGAAAATGATTCCGAAAGGAATCGAAATAAAACCGTAGATAGGATCGTTAAATATTTTGCGTTTGCTGGTATATGTCTGATTCAAGGCGTATGCTCGATTATTTTTATCAATTTTGATGCTGCAAAGTTACGCAGCATAAGCTTTTTAAACACCTTGCAAAACTAAGATTTCCATGAATATAACGATTCTTTGGGCCGATGATGAGATTGACTTGTTAAAGCCACACATTCTGTTTCTTGAAGAGAAAGGCTATCAGGTTAAAACGGCTAACAATGGCGATGATGCTTTAGATATTTTAGATGAAGAAGACATTGACATTGTATTTCTCGATGAGAATATGCCAGGATTATCAGGTTTGGAGACATTAACGCGTATTAAAGCGAAAAACTCTTCAGTTCCGGTAATTATGATTACCAAAAGTGAAGAAGAATCAATCATGGAAGAAGCCATTGGTTCCAAAATTTCAGATTATCTGATTAAACCGGTAAATCCGAAACAGATTTTATTGTCAATTAAAAAGAACCTGGATGAACAACGCTTAGTAAGTGAAAAAACAACTTCAGGATATCAGCAAGAATTTCGCGAGATTGGAATGCGTTTGGGAGATCGTTTGGATGCTGAAGAGTGGTCTGATTTGTATGCGAAGATGGTTTATTGGGAAATGGAACTTTCTCAAAGCGATGACTCAAGTATGGAAGAGATTTTGCGCATGCAGAAATCAGAAGCCAATCAACAGTTCAGTAAATTTATAGAAGATAACTACCTCGATTGGATCAACGGAGACGAAGATGCTCCTGTTTTGTCTCACACCTTATTTAAAAAGAAAATAGCTCCTGAAATAAAACCGGGAGAGCCGTTTTTTCTTATGGTCATTGATAACCTGCGCATGGATCAATGGAGAATGATTAAGCCAGAGTTAGATCGCTATTTTAGAATAGAAGAAGAAACATCTTATTATAGCATATTACCAACCGCTACGCATTATGCCAGAAATTCTATTTTTTCTGGATTATTGCCATTAGAAATGTCAAAAATGTTCCCTAGTCTTTGGAAAAATGAAGAAGACGAAGGTGGAAAGAACTTGCATGAAGAAGATTTTCTTGGGCACCAACTAAAACGTTTAGGGTTGAATGGAAAATTCAGCTACAACAAAGTCACCAACCTTAAATTTGGTAAAAAGCTGGCAGAGAATTTTTCTAACCTCATGCAAAATGATCTGAATGTGGTGGTTTACAATTTTGTAGACATGCTTTCACATGCCAGAACAGATATGGAGGTCATCCGCGAATTGGCTGATGACGATTCAGCCTATCGTTCGTTAACACTTTCATGGTTTGAGCACTCACCGTTGTTTGATATGATGCGTCAGATTGCCGAGAATGGTGCCAAAATGGTCATTACAACAGACCACGGAACCATTCAAGTATCAAACCCTTCAAAAGTGGTTGGAGACAGAAACACCAACACTAACTTGCGTTACAAGCAAGGGAAGAACTTAAACTACAATAAAAAAGAAGTATTCGAAATTTCGAATCCTGAAGAAGCACATCTTCCTAAATCGAATGTTTCATCGCGTTATATCTTCGCCAAAGAAGACCTGTTCTTTGCCTATCCTAATAACTACAATTACTACGTAAATTATTACAAAGACACGTTTCAACATGGAGGAATTTCATTAGAAGAAATGGTCATTCCTTTCATTAAATTAAATCCGCGTTAAGAACATGCAGTGCGAAGCATTTGGGCTTGAAGAGTTGAGTACTGTAGCTCAGAAAGTACTCGAAAACCTAGATCAGGACACCATATTGTGTTTTTATGGAGAGATGGGAGCCGGCAAAACAACGTTGATTAAGGCAATTTGTCAACAGTTGGGTGTCGAAGACCAAGTAAGCAGCCCAACATATTCTATTGTAAATGAGTATCTTTCTTCTTCCGGAGAGCCAGTGTACCATTTTGATTTTTATCGGATAAAATCAGAAGAGGAGGCTTACGATTTCGGATATGAAGAGTATCTTTACAGTGGTGCAATTTGCCTGATAGAATGGCCGGAGAGGATAGCTGGCTTATTGCCTGAATCGTATGCTAAGATTGAGATAAAAGTAGAAGAAGGAAAACGAGTTTTTAACCTAACGCATGTATGAGCCCGATTGATGATACCCTCAAAAGTTTGTCGCAAGAAGCGGCAAGGCAGCCCAAAGAGCAAATGGTTGCTGTTGCAAATGAAGAACGCAAACTTTACATCGGAATACCGAAAGAACAATCTTTTCAAGAAAATAGGGTTGCATTAGTTCCTGAAGCAGTTAACCTGTTGGTGAACAACGGACATGATGTTTGGGTAGAATTAGGAGCTGGAAAAGCGGCTAACTTTTCAGATCGGGAATACAGTGAAGCCGGTGCCAGAATTGTAGAAAGCACAGAAGAAATCTACAAAGCCAATGTGGTTATGAAGGTGGAGCCACCTTCTCTGCAAGAAATCAATATGATGCAGCGAAAACAAACGCTCATTTCCGCATTACAACTTTCTATTCAGCCAGAAGATTTTCTGAAAGAATTAATCAAAAAGAAAATAACTGCCGTAGCCTGGGATTATATCATGGATCAGGATGGCAACCTTCCCGTAGTAAGTGCTATGGGAGAAATTGCCGGAAATACGGCCGTTTTAATCGCAGCAGAACACCTTAGTAATTACAACAATGGAGTAGGTGCTATGCTTGGAGGCATTTCAGGTGTAAAACCTACTGAAGTTGTAATCATAGGAGCAGGTAGCGTTGGCGAATATGCTACAAGAGCAGCTCTTGGTTTGGGAGCTTCTGTTAAAGTATTTGACAATAGTACTTACAAGCTGCGCAGACTTCAAAACAGCTTAGGAGCACGTGTTTTTACTTCAACCATTCAGCCCAAAGTGCTGATGAATGCACTCAAAACTGCTGATGTGGCTATTGGTGCAGTACGTGCGCCACACGGAAGAACTCCATGCATGGTTACAGAAGATATGGTTTCGTTGATGAAACCGGGCTCCGTAATTGTTGATGTAAGTATAGATCAAGGAGGATGCTTTGAAACATCTGAAGTTACTAACCATGATTTTCCAATCTTTAAAAAGCATGGAGTGATTCATTACTGTGTGCCGAATATAGCGTCAAGAGTTTCACGCACAGCATCTTATGCGATTAGCAATATTTTCACTCCTATTCTATTAGAAATGGGAGAAGAAGGTGGTCTCGATCGATTGTTGCGTAAAAAACGTGGCCTACGCAATGGAGTATATCTCTACAATGGAATTCTTACCAACGAATTTTTAGGCAGGTCATATGGAATACCATACAAAGACCTGAACCTTTTGATGTCTGCCCTTTAGCAAGAATTTGCATTTTTGTAGTTATCATGTGGAGAAGAGTTAGAATCTATTTAATAGGTGTAGCGTTAGGGTGTCTTTTAGTTTGGGCCATGCTAATTCGAGATAGAAGCGATAATACATTTGACTTTTGGTTGCCTGGAGAAAGAATTTTAACAGCGATACAAGAAGATTCGGTACTTGTATTTCCTCCAAAGTTGAAATGTGAGTATGAATGCTACGGCTATAACTCTATCGACTGGGAATATTTTGTGAAAAATGCAGATGTGGATTTTTCCAAAAGTAAAACTCACCAAGAACCCAAAATCTATTTCCTTTCATCTGATATTGAGCGAAAAGGGAAGCTTGAAATAGAAATAGCATTTGCAGATTCTGCCAAAGAAATTGTGAGTGTGAAGCATATTGGTGAACCAGAAAAAACGTGTAATTGTGAGTAATTACCGTGAGATAAAAACTGATCAGTATTCTGTTTTTGTAGGCAATGTTCTTCAACAACTTGATCAGTTCATTACCCAAAATTATTCAGCTTCAAAGAAGTTCATCTTAGTTGATTCGAATACCATCGAACATTGTCTTCCGGTATTGGACTTTAACGATGTGACATCTTTGAGTGATGCTGAGGTGTTGGAGGTTGATGCTGGTGAGGAACACAAACAAATAGAAACTTGTGCCCAACTATGGGCGGCAATGTCTGAATTAGAAGCTGATCGTAAGAGTTTAGTGATTAACCTTGGAGGTGGAGTCATTGGAGATATGGGCGGCTTTGTTGCCGCAACATATCAGCGCGGAATAGATTTTATACAAGTTCCCACTACATTACTTTCTATGGTAGATGCTTCTGTTGGAGGCAAGTTAGGGGTAGATTTAGGGGTTTTAAAAAATCAGGTAGGGTTGTTTCAGCATCCCAAAGCCGTTTTTATTGATCCGGTTTTTTTGGAAACATTGCCTGAAAGAGAACTGAAATCTGGTTATGCTGAAATGTTGAAACATGGATTAATTACTAGTCCTAAGCACTGGCAAGAAGTTACAACAGCGCTAACTGAAGAAAAAATTCCTGATGCAGATCTGATTTTTGAATCGGTAAGTATTAAAAATGATATTGTTACAGCTGATTTTAAAGAATCAGGGAAACGGAAATTACTCAACTTCGGACATACGGCTGGTCATGCAATTGAAAGTATGTTGTTAGAGAAACAACAGCCTGTTTTGCATGGTGAAGCAGTTATTGCCGGAATGATCGTTGAAAGTTACACTAGCCTGTTGGAAGAAACATTGGACGAACAATCTTGTACAAAAATCGTTGAAACTTTACTTCGAAATTACAATCAACTTCCTGTGAATGAAAAAGATATTGATCAATTACTGGGGTTGATGAAGACGGATAAAAAAAACCAAAACGGAGCAATCAATTTCACGCTATTAAAAGCGATAGGAGAAGGCAGTGAAAATCATACTCCGGACACGGCAACAATTATTCAAAGCTTAAAAAAATACATGGCATGAAGAACAAGCTGACCCTGATATCGAAAAAACAACCGCTAAAAGGAACCGTAAAATTACCCGGAAGTAAAAGCTTATCCAATCGTGCTTTAGTTATTGAAGCAATTGCCAATCAGGGTAAGTTTGTAAAAAATGTTTCCAATGCCAGAGACAGTGAATTAATGGCTGCTTTGGTGAAACTCAATACGGGGAAGCTAGATTGCGAAATGGCAGGAACTACCCTGCGTTTTTTAATGGCACATTATGCTGCAAAACCCGGAGTTGAGGTTATATTAACGGGTCATGATAGATTGTTGCTTCGTCCGATTAAAGCACTTGTTGAAGCACTAAAAGCTTTAGGAGCTGATATTTCTTATGTCCGTAATCCGGGATTTCCTCCTGTGAAAATTTTGGGGCAAAAACTCGAAGGTGGTGAAACAACCATTACAGGAAAAATCAGTAGTCAATTTATTTCTGCATTAGCAATGATAGCCCCCAATTTTGAAAAAGGGCTAACCATAAAAATTGAAGGCGATTTGGTCTCTGCACCTTATTTACACATGACACTGGAATTGATGCGCCATTTTGGGGCAGAAGCCAAGTTTGAAAACAATGCCGTTAAGATTACGAATCAGTGTTACATTATGAAGCCCTACACGGTAGAATCTGACTGGAGTGCCGCTTCATATTGGTATGCATTTGCAGCATTGTCTCCAGAAAGTGCAATTACCCTTCGGAATATTCGAAAAGGTTCGCTTCAGGGAGATGCAGTTTGTAGTGAGCTCTTCCACACTTTTGGTGTTGAAACCATTGAAAAAGGAAAAGACATTACGCTACAAAGTAGTGGTGAAGAAGCTCCAGCCTCTATAGAAATGAATTTATTGGCTACTCCTGATTTGGCACAAACGTTAGCTGTAGTTATAGCAGCTAAAAAAATGAAGGCAAAATTAACAGGGCTTCAAACACTTCAACTCAAAGAAACCAAGCGTTTAACAGCACTGAAAAACGAATTGGAAAAATTTGATGTAAAGGTTGATGTTATTGATAACAAGGAGTTAGAAATAGACGCAACTAATTTTATGCCTAACAAGGTAGAAATCGAAACCTATAACGATCATCGCATGGCAATGGCATTTGCTCCATTGGCGTTGGTTTGTGATGAGGTAACCCTTACAAACCCTGATGTTGTTGGGAAATCGTACCCTAATTTTTGGAAGGAACTAGAAAAAGTTGAAGGCCTAGAGCAGCGCTAAAATTAATTGTGGGTGATAGGCGAAAGCTCAATAATATTTCTTTTCCGGGCTATAGGAACAAAACTCCAGCTACCCTTTAGTTTTGAGCAATTCATTTTTATCGAATAGCGAAATAGCCTGTGCTGGAAAATAATTTCGGTGGGTTGGGCGATTAGAAAAGGACCGTCTCTTGAAATGGTGAAATTGACTTTTACAAACTTCACTTGATTCCACTTGATACCAATCTGTTGTCCTTCTTTAAGCACTCTGAAAAAATCGCGCTCTAAGGCGTATGCAAAGTCAAACC
>CERC01004126.1_pt1 | contig 27783 bp, 25 predicted proteins | sample 530921 | NCBI WGS metagenome assembly CERC01 (sample SAMEA2621099, study PRJEB7988) | marine metagenome | isolation source: saline water (ENVO:00002010), including
CCGTGGTCAACGTGACCAATGGTACCAATGTTCGCATGCGGTTTCGTACGCGTGAATTTTTCTTTAGCCATAATAGGACTCCTTAACTTAATCGTTTATTCAAAAGCTAACTAATTAGCTAGCTTTTGCTTGAATTTCTTGTGCTACGCTCGCTGGAACTTCTTCGTAGTGATCGAATTCCATTGTGAACGTTGCGCGACCTTGTGATAGCGAACGCACGTTGGTTGCGTAACCGAACATGTTCGCTAGAGGCACGTTAGCTTTAACAACTTGTGAACCAGAACGTTCTTCTGAACCTTGAATCTGGCCACGACGTGAGCTTAGGTCACCAATAACATCACCCATGTAGTCTTCAGGTGTCATAACTTCAACCTTCATAATAGGCTCAAGTAGAACACCACCACATTGTTTAGCAGCATTTTTCAGCGCCATTGAACCGGCGATCTTAAATGCCATCTCAGATGAGTCAACATCGTGGTAGCTACCGTCGAATAGAGTTGCTTTAACGTCAACCATTGGGAAGCCGGCAATAGCACCGCTAGCCATAGCTTCTTCAATACCTTTTTCAACTGAGCCAACGTATTCCTTAGGAACAACACCACCAACAATCTTGTTTTCGAACTCGAAGCCTTTACCTTCTTCAAGAGGCTCGAATTTAACCCAAACGTGACCGTACTGACCACGACCACCTGACTGACGTACGAACTTAGCTTCAACATCAGCAGATTTAGTGATTGTTTCGCGGTATGCAACCTGAGGAGCACCAACGTTACAGCCAACCTTGAATTCGCGCTTCATACGGTCAACGATAATGTCTAGGTGTAGCTCACCCATACCTGAGATAATTGTTTGGCCGCTTTCTTCGTCGGTCTTCACACGTAGTGAAGGATCTTCTTGTACCAACTTAGATAGAGCGATACCCATTTTCTCTTGGTCAGCTTTTGACGCAGGCTCGATAGCTAGGTCAATTACTGGCTCAGGGAATGTCATCTTCTCAAGTAGTAGAGGACGGTTTTCAGCAGTTAGAGTGTCACCAGTTGTTGTAGACTTAAGACCTACAACCGCACCGATATCACCTGCGTTTAGCTCGTCAACTTCTTCACGCTTGTTAGCATGCATAAGTACTAGACGGCCTACGCGCTCTTTTTTACCTTGAGTCGCGTTGTACACGTAGCTACCTGATTTCAGGGTACCTGAGTACAGACGGATGAAGGTTAGAGAACCAACAAATGGGTCTGAAGCAATTTTAAAGGCTAGAGCAGCAAACGGCTCTTTGTCGTCAACTTTAACGGCGATTTCTTTAGTCTCGTCGTCTACGTCGATACCTTTAAGTTTGTAATCTGGAAGCTGGTTCGGAGCAGGCATGTAATCGATAACAGCGTCAAGTAGAGGCTGAACACCTTTGTTCTTGAATGCAGTACCAGTCATTACTGGGAAGAATTCCATGTCAACCATACCCTTACGGATACAAGCTTTTAGAGTTTCTTCGTCTGGCTCGTTACCTTCTAGGTAAGCTTCCATCGCAGCGTCGTCAAATTCAACAGCTGTTTCGATAAGCTCTTGGCGAGCAAGCTCAGCTTCGTCTTTCATGTTTTCTGGGATGTCTGTGTACTCAAATGATGCACCAAGGTCTTCACCTTTCCAGATGATAGCTTGGTTTTTCACTAGGTCAATAACACCTTCGAAATCTTCTTCAGCACCGATTGGCAACTGTAGAGGAACAAACTTAGATTGTAGACGCTCGCGCATTTGCTCAACGATACGCATGAAGTTTGCACCAGTACGGTCCATCTTGTTTACGAAGCAAAGACGTGGAACCTTGTAACGGTCAGCATGGCGCCAGTTAGTTTCTGACTGAGGCTCAACACCACCAACAGCACAGAATACAGCAACTACACCATCAAGAATACGCAGAGAACGGCTAACTTCAACGTTGAAGTCAATGTGCCCTGGGGTATCAATGATGTTTACACGGTGGTCTTTCCAGAAACATGTTGTTGCAGCTGAAGTAATAGTAATACCACGCTCTTGCTCCTGTGCCATCCAGTCCATAGTCGCACCACCATCGTGTACTTCACCAATTTTGTGAGTACGGCCTGTGTAGTACAGAATACGTTCTGTAGTCGTTGTTTTACCAGCGTCAACGTGGGCCATAATGCCGATGTTGCGGGTGTTGTCCATTGATACTTGACGAGCCATCTGCTTATCCTTTTATTAAAAACTAGTTGTTACCAGCGGTAGTGAGCAAACGCGCGGTTTGCTTCAGCCATGCGGTGAACGTCTTCTTTCTTCTTGAAAGAACCGCCGCGCTCAGCAGCAGCATCCATCAATTCGCCCATTAGGCGAGCTGTCATACCCTTTTCACCACGTGAACGGGCGTAGCTGATCAACCAACGGATAGCTAGGGCCTGTGCACGCTCTGGGCGTACTTCAACTGGAACCTGGTAAGTAGCACCACCCACACGACGTGAGCGAACTTCTACTTGAGGCTTAATGTTTTCAAGTGCCTTGTGGAACACTTCAACAGGCTCTTGGCCTGATTTAGCTTTAATATCGTCCAATGCGCCGTAGAAAATTTTCTCGGCTACAGAGCGCTTACCATCAACCATCATGTTGTTGATGAACTTAGTGACGATGATATCGCCAAATTTAGCGTCTGGTAGGACTTCGCGTTTTTCAGCTTGGTGACGACGTGACATATTCGTTCTTCCTTACTTAATATTACTTAGGACGCTTGGCGCCGTATTTCGAGCGGCCTTGCTTACGGTTTTGAACACCTTGGGTATCAAGTGCACCACGAACGGTGTGGTAGCGCACACCCGGCAAGTCTTTTACACGACCGCCGCGGATAAGAACAACAGCGTGCTCTTGAAGGTTGTGGCCTTCACCTGGGATGTAGCTAGTTACTTCAAAGCCGTTCGTCAAACGAACACGAGCTACTTTACGTAGCGCTGAGTTAGGCTTTTTAGGGGTTGTTGTGTAAACACGTGTGCAAACACCGCGACGTTGTGGGCAGGCTTCTAGAGCTGGCACTTTGTTGCGCGCTACTTTTGGCTTACGTGGCTTACGTACTAATTGGTTAATTGTAGGCATCTATTTTCGTCCTTAGCTTGTTTAGCTGTTTATACTTCTTCCCTGCTTCCTCAACTTCTTGCTGGGTCAGGGCACAAAAAAAACCGGTTTCATTTGCGCCATGTTTACTACCTTTTTAGGGTTAAACTTCACCGCACAGGCCGGTTACCTGTCTAGCTCTATACGGGAAGCAGAGCGCAAATATGTATAAATTTGTCCTTATGGGACGCCCTTATATACGGTAGAAAATAGCCTAAGTCAACCCCTCAGCCCCATAAAAATCTTGAGTTTCTCTATATTTTTTAAAACCCCGCCAATTTCGGCAAAATTTGATACAGATTTCACATAATAAAATTATTTGGGACTTTATAGCATCATTTTAGGCTTTAGGTGGATGGTCGAATGTGACCTCTTTTAATGTGATAAAATGATTGCGGTCTATACCCAGTTCTTTTTCATAGATATAGTCCACACTTCCGAACATGGCGTCATTCATATCCAAACCAAGCGCCTGGGCTGTTTTAACCAAGGACTCTTGTGTGGTTGCCTCTACCTCGACAAATGTCTTCAGGGCTGGCCATGTGTCTAAGGTAACCATGACTGTTTTATCGGCGTTATGCCAAGTTTCGCGTAGGTTCTCTTGAAATGACGTAACTGTTAGCCCGCAAGATTCAAGGAAAGCAACGCCTGCCGCCATAGTGGGAACTGTTGTTTCACTTTCTAATGTACCGTCTAGGGCTTCAGCGTCCCGTACCCACTTGATAGACATGGTAACCTTATCGCCCTCTTCGCGTACACGCCCCCAACGGTTGCCCATGTTAATACTCTCTGGAAAATGCATAGTCTTGCGGCGCATTGTAAACTCTGGCTGGGTGCAGCTAAAACCACACGTTTTTAAAAGTGTACGCATAGCGTGCTTATCAATATCTAAAAATTTAGCTTCTAGTTCAACTTGCATGTGGGCCTCATCTATTCTTTGGGTCTTTATAAATAGCTGAGTTTAGACCAAAAGAAAAGGCTCCCTCAATTAAGAGAGAGCCTTCCAAGCGTTAATAGCAATGTGCAAGCCGAAGCTTAGTCGCCGTAGACGATCGTCGGGGCAACTCGGCGCATGGCTTCAGCCTTGTAGGCCGGCATCTGATTGCGCGAGGTGCTGATTCCGTGGCCGTTGCGGCTGGTCAAAGTGACCATTTCTTCCGAACGGGTGGTCTTGGCAGCGGGCTTGCGGTTGGTCTTGGTGTTGGTCATGAGAATAACTCCTGAAAAAAGGCAGACAATTCATACATGCACGCAAAAACCGGAATGGTTTTTAGGAAAACGTGAAGAAGAAGATAACAGTCTGTAAGATTATTGTGGCCCCCTCTCCTACGAGGTTCAACCCTTTTTTGCAATTTTTTAAGGAATTTTGCGCAAAACCTTCACATTACAGTGCACTTCAGCATCCTCAAGGTTGCCCAAATTGGCGCCTACAGTGTTATCCAGCTCAAATTTATAGTTACGCACAACACAATCCGTACTCAGGTCTTTAGGCTTTTTCTTTGAGCCTGCCTGCCCTTCTAGTTGTTCTGGCCAGTATGTAGGGCGTGTTGCAGTGTCTGCGGTTTCCTCAATATCTACGTTTGAGTTTTTAAGGTCAAACCACTGCTCGGTATGTGGGTTTTCATCATCACGGGTAATTGACGCCTCGACAGGGGCATCATGTGTAGCCTTCTCTTCCTTCTCATCATCCCCAAACGGCCAAATAAAGCCTTGTACCATGGCTGATAGAGCAATGATGGCTATAAGCGGCAAAGGTGATAGAACGGGGCGTTTTGTTGTCATGTTATTAGAATACAAAAAAGGCCCCGCTGATGCGAGGGTTTCATCAAAGTACGTAGGCTAGATAGGTGAAAAAATATGCAGCAAACCAAAATGCTAAGAAATACAGGCTATAATATACTAATAGCTTCTGCTTGCCCTTAAGAACTCTTTCAGTCGAGACGGCCAGACAGCTATAGGCTAAGCATATAAATAAAGAGATTAAGAACAGTTCTATCTCTGGTTCGTTCATGTACTTTACCCCTATTATTGGGCTGAGAATAATCGAACAAACTAGTAGCACATAAAACAGGCCTATTCCTTTATATGTAGAGCCTCCCACCTTGTGGCGAACAATCATCATGCCGATTGGTATCGCAAGTAATAAAATAACACTAGTCCACACCCAATGGTCGGTATACTCAAGTTTCAATGAGCCACAGAGGTTTCCATAGAAAAGTGCCAAAAAAGGTGTTGCCACTATTAAATACAGTCTCGCCAAACCCTTGGAAAGATTCTTACTCTCTCGATTATCAATAGCCATATCACCCCCTACTTATAAAAAAATTAAGCCACTATAACACATTGCGAGCTCTCACATTTAAATTACTAATGCAAAAGGCTCTGAGGTTTGCAAAGATTTGATTTTCCTTCGTACGAGGTTGAACCAATAATACACGCCCCCTAGGAACAGGCCGTTCCTTAAAAAACAAAAAAGGCCGCCCGAAGGCGGCCTTTAAAGTTAGGCTACTTATGAAGCAGCTTCGTCTGAGGCAGGAAGCGCTGGTGCAGCTTCTGCAACTTGTGCAGTAGATGCAGCTACTTCTGACTCTAGCTCTTTGCGGATGTCGCGTAGTAGACGGCCTGTACCCGCTGGGATCAGACGACCTACAATCACGTTTTCCTTCAGACCGATTAGTTTATCAGTCTTACCAGCAACCGCAGCTTCAGTTAGGACACGAGTTGTCTCCTGGAATGAAGCAGCTGACACGAATGAACGTGTGGTCAACGAGGCTTTGGTAATACCCTGTAGTACGATTTCGTACGTAGCAGGTTTCTTACCAGCAGCTTCAAGCTTGGCGTTTTCTTCCAGAACTTCTGCCTTGTCCGCTAGTTCAGCTTCAAGGAAGGTGCTCTCGCCTGGGGTTAGGATTGATACTTTTTGCATCATCTGGCGAAGAATCACCTCGATGTGCTTATCGTTAATCGCTACACCCTGTAGACGGTACACGCCCTGGATTTCGTTGATCATGTAAAGGGCAAGGGCCTCAACACCCTGCGTACGCAGAATATCTTGTGGCACTTTAGCACCTTCAACAAGCATCTCACCAGCTTCAATGAAGTCACCATCACGAACGGTCAAGTGCTGACCTTTCGGGATTAGGTACTCATGAGGCTCTTCAACGCCGTTGCTGTCTTTTGTAGTGATGATCAAGCGACGCTTACCTTTAAGGTCTTTACCGAATGATACCTGGCCTGATACTTCAGCCAAGATGGCGCTGTCCTTCGGCTTACGAGCTTCAAATAGCTCGGCAACACGTGGCAGACCACCGGTAATATCTTTCGATTTCATTGACTCTTTAGGCATACGTGCAATTACGTCACCTGCGTGTACTTCTTGGCCGTCTTCGGCTGAAAGAATAGCACCCACTGGTAGCTGGTAAATCGCTTGAGCGCCGTTAGGTAGGGTAATAACCTTACCTTTAGCATCAACAAGAACCATACCAGGCTTCATGTCTGAACCACGTGGGTTTTGCTTCCAGTCGATAACTTCACGGCTAGAAATACCGGTTGTTTCATCAACAGTTTCGCTAATGGTGATGTTTTCTGCTAGGTCCATAAACTGAACAGTACCAGCAGTTTCTACCATGATTGGTGCGGTGAATGGATCCCACTCAGCCATTGGCTTACCTTTTTCGATGTCTTTACCTTCTTCAACAGAAAGTACAGCACCGTAAGGTAGGCGATGACGTTCGCGCTCTTTTTCACCCTCAAGGATAACAATCTCACCGTTACGGCTCATCACAACTTGTTGTTTAGATGAGTTTTCAACGGTTACGATGTTCTTGAAGCCAATCTTACCTTTAGTACCAGCAAACGCCTTGTTTTGCGCAGCTGAACCTGACGCAGTACCACCAATGTGGAACGTACGCATGGTTAGCTGTGTACCAGGCTCACCAATTGACTGCGCAGCGATAATACCAACAGCTTCACCCATGTTTACAGGGGTTGAGCGTGCCATATCACGGCCGTAACAGTTTGCACAGATACCTTCGTTAGACTCACAAGTCAGTGGTGAACGGATGTTCACAGACTCGATACCAGCACGGTCGATAGCTTCAACCATCTTCTCGTCTAGGATTGTATTGCGCTTAGCAAGAACCTTACCGTCAAGTGGGCTCACGATATCTTCGGCAGCTGAGCGGCCAAGGATACGCTCTGATAGTGATTCAACAACGTTTGTGCCTTCCATAATGGCGGCAGCAGTGATGAACTTATCAGTGCCACAGTCTTTTTCGTAGATCACACAGTCTTGTGATACGTCTACGAGACGACGTGTTAGGTAACCAGAGTTCGCAGTCTTCAACGCGGTATCAGCAAGACCCTTACGAGCACCGTGAGTCGAGATGAAGTACTGTAGAACGCTTAGACCTTCGCGGAAGTTCGCTGTAATCGGCGTTTCGATAATGTCACCGTTCGGCTTAGCCATTAGACCACGCATACCAGCTAGCTGACGCATCTGAGTTACAGAACCACGAGCACCAGAGTTCGCCATCATGTAAACCGAGTTGGTTGATGGTTGACGCTTCTTCTCGCCGTCTACTTCGATTTCTTGGTCAGCAATACCAGCCATCATAGCGTCTGATACACGTTCAGTTGTACGTGTCCAGATATCGATAACTTTGTTGTATTTCTCACCTGAAGTAATCAGACCGTCCATGTACTGTTGTTCCATTTTCAGAACTTCAGCTTCAGCTTCCTCAACGTAAGTGTACTTAACGTCAGGGATTGTCATGTCTTCTTTACCGAATGAGATACCGGCTTTCGCAGCGTAGCGGAAACCAAGTTGCATCATGCGGTCAGCAAAGATACATGTCGCCTTCTGGCCACTGTCTAGGTAAACCTGGTGAATCAGGTTTTGTAGTTCTTTCTTGGTCAACGTCTTGTTCAGAACGCTTACATCTACGCCTTCAGGCAGGATTTGCGCAAGAATCATGCGGCCTGCTGTGGTTTCGATTGTACGACCGTGGTAACGCGCTTTAATGCGTGAGTGCAGGTTAATGTGCCCTTCATGCAGTGCGTACTCAATTTCACCAAGTGATGAGAAGGCCATGCCTTCGCCCTTCTCGCCCCAGCGAGATAGTGACAACCAGTATAGACCCAAAACAATATCCTGTGACGGTACGATAACCGGACGGCCATCAGATGGCTTAAGGATGTTGTTTGTTGACATCATCAATACGCGGGCTTCGATCTGAGCTTCCAATGATAGTGGTACGTGTACCGCCATTTGGTCACCGTCAAAGTCAGCGTTAAATGCTGTACATACAAGTGGGTGTAGCTGGATAGCTTTACCTTCAATTAGCTTAGGTTCGAACGCCTGAATACCAAGACGGTGCAGTGTAGGCGCACGGTTTAGCATTACTGGGTGTTCGCGAATTACTTCTTCAAGAACGTCCCAAACTTCTGGCGCTTGCAGTTCAACCATGCGCTTCGCAGCTTTAATGGTTGTTGCATGGCCGTAAACTTCTAGCTTGTGGTAGATGAATGGCTTGAATAGCTCAAGTGCCATCTTCTTAGGTAGACCACATTGGTGAAGCATAAGCTCTGGACCAACGGTAATAACCGAACGACCTGAGTAGTCAACACGCTTACCTAGCAAGTTTTGACGGAAGCGACCTTGCTTACCTTTAAGCATGTCGGCTAGTGATTTAAGCGGACGACGGTTCGCACCTGTAATAGCGCGACCACGACGGCCGTTATCAAATAGCGCATCAACAGCTTCTTGAAGCATACGTTTCTCGTTACGTACGATAATTTCTGGCGCACGTAGCTCGATTAGACGCTTAAGACGGTTGTTACGGTTAACAACACGACGGTAAAGGTCGTTCAAGTCTGAAGTTGCAAAGCGGCCGCCATCTAGTGGTACTAGAGGACGTAGCTCTGGTGGAAGCACTGGAATAGCGTCCATAATCATCCACTCAGGTAGGTTACCTGATTCTAGGAATGCTTGGATAAGCTTAAGACGCTTAGCTACCTTACGGCGACGCATTTCTGGAAGTTCGTCAGCAAGCAGAGCTTCTAGTTCTGCAGCTTCTTGTTCCATTGGTACTTCACGAAGAAGGTGACGGATAGCTTCAGCACCGATTTCAGCGTGGAATGCATCATCGCCGAACTCGTCTTGAGCGTCCATGTACTCTTCTTCAGTAAGCAGCTGGCCTTTTTCCAGTGTAGTGATACCTGGATCCAGAACGATGAAGCTTTCGAAGTATAGGATTTTTTCCAAATCCTTAAGTGTCATGTCCAGAAGTGTACCAATACGGCTTGGTAGAAGCTTAAGGAACCAAATGTGTGCCACAGGAGCTGCAAGCTCAATGTGACCCATACGCTCGCGGCGTACACGTGATTCGATAACTTCAACACCACACTTCTCACACACGATACCGCGGTGCTTCATGCGCTTGTACTTACCACATAGGCACTCGTAGTCTTTTACTGGGCCGAAAATACGGGCGCAGAATAGACCACCGTGCTCAGGCTTGAAAGTACGGTAGTTAATAGTTTCTGGTTTTTTAACCTCACCAAATGAGCGTGAGCGGATTTGGTCAGATGACGCAATCGAAATTTTGATTGAGTCAAAAGCCTTGTCGCCACCTTTTGGTGCGTTCCATAGGTTCATAATATTACGCATAATAAATATCTACCTCTTTTGCAGGTTATTCAGCAGCTTCAGCCGAAGTGGCGTCAGTAGCGTCATCGTTAATCAGGTTTACGTCCAGACCCAGTGCTTGAATTTCTTGTACAAGCACGTTGAATGACTCAGGAACACCTGCTTCAAAGTTAGTTTCACCACGAACGATCGCTTCGTATGTGCGGGTACGCCCTGCTACGTCATCAGACTTCACAGTTAGCATTTCCTGCAAGGTGTACGAAGCACCGTACGCTTGAAGTGCCCACACTTCCATCTCACCGAAGCGCTGGCCACCAAACTGAGCTTTACCACCCAGCGGCTGCTGAGTAACAAGGCTGTATGGGCCAATCGAACGAGCGTGGATCTTCTCGTCAACCAAGTGGTGAAGTTTCAACATGTACATGTAACCAACAGTTACAGGACGGTCAAACTTGTCACCTGTTAGGCCATCAAACAATGTTGACTGACCAGTTGTTGACACACCGGCTTCTTCAAGCATGGCGTTAATGTCTTCCTCACGAGCACCGTCAAATACTGGAGTCGCGAAGGTAACACCGTTCTTAAGGTTGTTTGCAAGTTCTAGTACTTCTTCGTCCTTCAACTCGGCCATATCACCTGTGTGATCTTCACCGTAGAACTTAGTTAGGTACTCGCGTAGGCCTTTAACGTCTTTGCTTTCAGATACATCTTCAAGCATGCCGCCAATTTTACGACCGATACCGGCCGCGGCCCAACCTAGGTGGGTTTCAAGAATCTGACCAACGTTCATACGTGATGGAACACCTAGTGGGTTCAACACGATATCAACCGGACGGCCGTCTTCCATGTAAGGCATATCTTCAATCGGTAGAACTTTCGAGATCACACCCTTGTTACCGTGACGACCAGCCATCTTGTCACCAGGCTGAAGCTTACGCTTCACAGCAACAAATACCTTAACCATCTTCAGTACGCCTGGGCTTAGTTCGTCAGCGCTGCGGATTTTAGCAATCTTACCGTCTGTAAACTTCTTCAGACGCTCAACAGAAACGTCAAGCTGGTCACGAAGTTTTTCAACGTCTTTCATTACTTTGTCGTCAGCAACGGCGATGTTCCACCAGTCGATCTTCTTCACTTCAGCTAGTTTGTCAGCGCTGATTTCAGCACCTTTAGCGAAGTTAGCTGTTTTCGCTGAAGTTTTAGCGCCAACAAGCAGCTTCTCTAGACGGCCGTAGATGTCGTCTTCAAGAATACGACGCTCGTCGTTCACGTCTTTTTTCAGCTTAGCGATTTCTTGCTCTTCAATCTGAAGTGTACGGGTGTCCTTGTCACCACCACGACGGTTGAAGATCTTCACGCCTACGACTGTACCGTCCAAGCTTGGCGGTACACGTAGTGAGCTATCACGTACGTCGGCAGCTTTTTCACCGAAGATCGCGCGAAGTAGCTTCTCTTCTGGAGTCATTGGAGTTTCACCCTTAGGTGTAATCTTACCAACCAGAATGTCGCCAGCACTTACTTGAGCGCCAATGCGGATAATGCCTGACTCGTCAAGGTTGCTAAGCGCTTCTTCGCTTACGTTAGGGATATCACGAGTGATTTCTTCCGCACCAAGCTTGGTATCACGGGCCATAACGTCAAACTCATCAATGTGAATTGATGTGTAAACGTCATCACGTACGATACGCTCAGAGATAAGGATCGAATCCTCGAAGTTGTAACCGTTCCAAGGCATAAACGCTACAAGTGCGTTACGACCTAGAGCTAGCTCACCTTTATCAGTACATGGACCATCAGCAAGAATATCGCCTGGCTGAACTTTGTCGCCCTTCTTAACAAGAGGACGCTGGTTCATGCAGCTGTTTTGGTTTGAGCGTTTGAATTTGTTCAGACGGTAAATGTCAACACCTGACATACCGGCTGCAACTTTACCACTGGCTTTTACTACAACACGTTGAGCATCAACGTATTCAACAACACCAGCACGCTTAGATACAGTTGTAACACCAGAGTCACGTGCCACTGTACGCTCCATACCGGTACCCACGAATGGGGCTTCGGCTTGTAGCAAAGGCACACCCTGACGCTGCATGTTAGAACCCATCAACGCACGGTTCGCATCATCGTTTTCCAAGAATGGAATCAAAGCAGCCGCTACAGATACGATCTGTTTTGGTGCAACGTCCATTAGGTCTACTTGTTCGCGAGGTACGATAACGGTTTCACCAGCACGACGGCAAACTACCATCTCTTCAACGATCTTACCCTTCTCATCAAGTTGGGTGTTCGCCTGCGCGATAGTGTACTTGCCTTCTTTAATAGCTGACATGTACTCAACTTCTTTCTTCGCTACAGCGTTGTCTACCTTACGGTACGGTGTCTCGATGAAGCCGTATTTGTTAATACGAGCGTAAGTTGCGAGTGAGTTAATCAAACCAATGTTTGGACCTTCAGGTGTTTCAATCGGGCAAATACGACCGTAGTGAGACACGTGTACGTCACGTACTTCGAAGCCTGCACGCTCACGAGTCAGACCACCAGGCCCTAGGGCTGATAGACGACGCTTGTGCGTTACTTCTGATAGTGGGTTTGTTTGGTCCATAAACTGGCTCAGCTGTGATGAGCTGAAGAATTCACGGATTGATGCTGATAGAGGGCGTGAGTTCACAAGCTCTTGAGGCATCATTGTTGCGATTTCAGCTGATGACATACGCTCGCGGATTGCGCGCTCCATACGTAGAAGACCAATACGGAATTGGTTTTCCATCAATTCACCAACTGAACGAATACGACGGTTTGACAGGTGGTCAATATCGTCAGTTTCGTCGTTACCGTCTTTAATGTCGCAAAGCTTCTTAACGATAGCTAGGATGTCTTCGTTACGAAGAATACGTAGTGCATCGTCTTCCTCGTCTAGGCCTTCAAAGCCAAGACGTGCGTTCATCTTCATGCGGCCTACGGCTGAAAGGTCGTAGCGGTCGCCATCGAAGAATAGGCTGTGGAATAGGTTTTGCGCAGCTTCTGCGGTTGGTGGCTCGCCCGGGCGTATCACACGGTAAATTTCAATCAAAGCTTCTTCAGGTGATGAAGTCTTGTCGATTTGCAAAGTGTTACGGATGTACGCACCTACGTTTAGGTGGTCAATCTTAAGTACTTTGAATTCTTTCATCTTCATGCTGTTGATCGCATCAAGAACGCTGTTGTCAATTTCAGCGCCAGCTTCAAATAGTACTTCACCTGACTTGTTGTCGATAAGGTCTTCGCCCAAGAAACGGCCGTACATTTGATCGTTGGTCTGCAGAATCCACTCAAGCTTGTCTTTTTCTACAAGCTCTTTGATCTTACGGCGTGAGATTTTCTTGCCAGCGTCGGCAATAGTCTTGCCGTCTTTAGCGTTAATAAGGTCAGCGCCTAGTTTTACACCTTCGTAGAATGATGGTGCAAATTCTAGGTTCCACTCGCCAGGCTTCTTGCCAGCTTTAACAGTCAAGGTGTCGTAGAATGTGTCTAGGATTTCTTGTGTGCTTAGGCCTAGCGCACGTAGCATCACTGAAGCAGGAAGCTTACGGCGACGGTCAATACGTACGTGGATGTTGTCTTTGTGGTCAAACTCAAAGTCCAGCCATGAACCACGGTGAGGAATCACACGTGAGGTGAACAACAGCTTACCCGAGCTGTGAGTTGAACCGTTGTCGTGGTCGAAGAACACACCTGGGCTACGGTGCATTTGAGATACGATCACACGCTCAGTACCGTTAATAATAAAGGTACCGTTGTCGGTCATCAAAGGAACGTCACAAAGGTAAACTTCTTGTTCCTTAATGTCTTTTACTGAGCGAACATCTGTCGCTTCGTCAACTTCATGTACAACAAGACGAAGTAGCGCTTTCATTGGTGCGCCGTAAGTCAAGTCACGTTGTAGACACTCGTCAACGTCAAACTTAGGTTCTTCCAACTCGTATGAAACAAATTCCATATCTGAGGTATTAGCGTTGTCGCTAATTGGGAAGACACTTGAGAATACATCTTGGATGCCAGTTGGCTTTTTAGATTTACCCATAGGAGTCGACTTCAAGAAGTGCTCGTATGACTCTTTCTGGATTTCTAGTAGGTTTGGTAGTTCGACCACGTTTTCAATGCGACCGAAGCTCTTGCGAACGCGTTTACGTTCTGTAAATGAATAGGCCATGGATAAGTCCTTTTAACTTCATCAGGTTTGCTTACTGCAGATAAACAATCCCATTTTCCATTTTCCCGGCCAAAAGTGAGAGATATCGAAAAATATCATCTCGAACGGGGTTGCTTTGCCTCGTCTAGTGTTATCCCGGGTATGAAAACACCAACATCGCAAAACATCCGTTAAGCGTTTGTTTCAACCAAGAAATTGCATTCACAATTTTTCTCTCAGCTAAAACGTGCCGAACCGACAGAGCTTTTTGGGCTCTGTCGGTCTAGCAGTTTGACTATGCCGCTAGGTATAAACCTTTTGGCAGAAAGTCGAGGACGTTAAACTTATTTAAGTTCAACTGAAGCGCCGGCTTCTTCAAGTTCTTTCTTGATCTTCTCGGCTTCGTCCTTAGCGGCTGCTTCTTTAACAACCTGAGGAGCACCTTCAACCATGTCCTTAGCTTCTTTCAAGCCAAGACCAGTGATTGTACGTACTACTTTAATTACGGCGATTTTGTTTGAACCAGCACCAGCTAGTACAACGTCAAATTCGTCTTTTTCTTCTGCAGGAGCTGCAGCACCGCCAGCAGCAGGAGCAGCAGCAACAGCTGCAGCAGCTGAAACGCCCCACTCTTCTTCTAGCATTTTTGAAAGCTCAGCAGCTTCCATTACAGTCAATGATGACAATTGTTCTACGATTTTAGCAAGATCTGCCATTTTACATATCCTTCGTTTTATATGCGGATAACTTAAACTATTTAAGCTATCAATTTAGTTAGTTCAGTCTTATTTTCAACCCTAATGGCTCAAAATAATCCCAATTAAAATTCAAGCGGCAATTAAGCAGCCTGTTGGCCACGGGCTTGCAATACACGTGCAAGCATCGAAGCAGGTTCTTGAGAGTAGGTTGCAATGCGCGTAGCTGGTGCTTGTAGCAAGCCAACCATTTTCGCACGCAGCTCGTCGAGTGACGGCATAGTTGCAAGTGCTTTCACCTCGTCAACAGACAGTGCTTTGTCACCTAGGGCGCCGCCCAAAATAACAAAATCGTCGTTGTTCTTGGCGAACTCATGTGCAACCTTCGCAGCAGCCACAGCGTCAGCTGAGTAAGTAAGCGCAGTAGGCCCAGTCATCAGGTCATTCAGGCTTGTGAAGTCAGTGCCTTCAAAAGCTAGCTTGGCCAAACGGTTCTTAACAACACGAACAGTCGCTTCTTCGGTACGGCTAGCGCCACGAAGAGTTTCCATTTGTGGAACGTTAAGACCGCGATAATGAGCAACTACAACCGTACGAGCGCCTGACAAGTCAGACTTTAGAGTTTTCACAAACTCACGTTTTTGTGCTCTATCCACAGTTGTTACTCCTTTTTGCGGAGGGTTGTCATTTCAGCTAAAGGCGGTGCTTATATAAGTACAGTCTTTAACTGGTTAGTTCGCCTGTCTGCCTCGGCTGGGTATTCTATTAAGACTTTTTAAAGTTTAACTTTATAAAGTCCCCAACTTTCTCAGGACAGGCCGTTTTAGATTTATCATCTAAAACAAAGAACCGGCGCCAATTAACTTAGCGCCGTTTCAAAGGGTTTACTTGGCGTCGCCTAGTACTGAGCCCATATCAATCTTGATACCAGGACCCATTGTAGATGAGATCGCCATGCTCTTCATGAAGATACCCTTAACACCAGAAGGCTTACCAGTTTTAATGGTATCGAAGAACTTCTGAATGTTTTCTAGGATTTGATCTTCTTTGAATGAAGCTTTACCCGCCATTACGTGTACAACGCCGTTTTTCTCAGCGCGGTACTCGATCATGCCTGATTTAAGGTCTTTAACCATTTTCTCAGGAGTCGGTGTAACTGTACCTAGCTTAGGGTTTGGCATTAGGCCTTTAGGGCCTAGAATTTTACCAATACGACCCATTAGAGGCATACAGTCTGGTGTTGCAACCACTGCGTCAAAGTCAAGGAAGCCCTTTTCTACTTTAGCAGCTAGGTCATCAGCACCAACGATGTCTGCGCCAGCTTTTTCAGCGGCAGCAGCAGCGTCACCTTTAGCGAATACAGCAACACGTACAGTACGACCAGTACCGTGAGGTAGTGATAGCATGCCACGTACTTGCTGGTCAGCTTTACGAGTGTCAATGTTTAGGTTTAGGGCAACGTCGATTGATTCATCGAACTTTGCACCTGCGAATTTCTTTAGCATTGCAACAGCTTCAGTCAGATCGTACTGCTTTTCGCGGTCGATCTGGCCTTGCCATGCTTTAGCGCGTTTTGTCATTTTAGCCATTTTATTTACAACCTTCCGGACCGTTAGCCTTTAACAACTTCAATGCCCATAGACTCTGCACTACCAGCAATCATGCTCATAGCAGCGTCCATATCAGCGGCGTTCAAGTCTTTCATTTTAGCTTCAGCGATTTCACGAATCTGAGCTTCAGTCACCTTAGCGATTGTTGGTGTGCTGTTCGCAGTACCAGAACCTTTTTGGATGCCTGCAGCTTTCTTCAAGAAGTAGCTAGCTGGTGGAGTTTTCGTCACGAATGTGAACGAACGGTCAGCGTATGCTGTGATCACTGTAGGTACAGGAGCACCAGCATCAATGCTTTGGGTTGCAGCGTTAAACGCCTTACAAAATTCCATAATGTTCAAGCCCTTTTGACCAAGAGCTGGACCAACCGGTGGGCTGGGGTTAGCTTGCCCGGCAGGAACTTGCAGTTTAATGTAACCGATAATTTTCTTTGCCATTGTTGCAAATCCTTCAATTTGTTTGTGTATTAAGTTCAAATACTTAACACTTACTTTACGTCATTCTTTGTAGCGCCAGACTATGTCTTTAACGGGTTAGCCCTGCATAGCCTATAGCTCCCCCAGAATGAGGTTCGTTGGCCTTTATAGGGGGATTATCCTTATAAATCAACCTTTTTTCGCCCCTTTTTTATATTTTTTTTGCATTTTTTTTGAGGTTTCTTGGAATTGCAAAAAAACGTATACTCAATCCCATGGAAAACACAATCAATGCCGCCGACTATGGCACCTATCATCTCGAATTTTTTGCCATGTTCGTTTTAGCGGGTATTGGTACGCGTCTTCCATTTGTCCGTTTACCACTTCGTTGGCTTGAAACTTTCTTCCATGAGATGAGCCACGGCCTTGCCGCCCTCCTCACTTTTGGCCGCCCCTTAAAACTTGAACTCAAGTGGAATGGCGCCGGCATGATGACCAGCCGTGGTGGGTGGTCTATCCCTATTCTACTTGCAGGTTACATTGGCGCTAGCCTTTGGGGGTTAGTGATTTACCTAGCAGGCTATTACATGGCGCAAGGCTCGGCCGTTGTGCTTACGGCAACGTTGTTTGTTTTTCTAGTGGTGTGCACCCTACTGTTTGTGCGCGATGTTGTGACACTGTTTATTATGGGTCTACTTGCGGGCTTCTTTTTTATTCCGCTGCAGTTTACGCATCTTGAGTTCTTCCCTGACCTTTTGCGCTTTATTGGCCTCGGTGTTGGGTTTAACGCCCTTAAAGCCCCGCTTGACCTTATTGATGGCAAGCTTGAGGGCGATGGGGCTGACCTTCAGCGCAAAACGCTTATCCCTGAAGGGGTTTGGATTTTGCTTTGGTTCTTTATTGGTATTCTGAGCATTGTTTACATGTGGCAAATTCCGTTGCCAGCATCTGAGCGCTTGTTTGACTTTTTGCCCTTCATCCAAAAGCTTTAACCAACTAGACCCACGATTTTAGGCACAAAAAAACTGCCCATCCTGGGCAGTATTCGCAAAAAGCATTTCAAAAAAATACAATGCTTTATTCAACAACATCCTTATGCATGTACCTGTACAGCTGTACCATCAGTAACCCATAACCAATCAAAAACAAGCCAATGGGCCAAAACTGATTAGGGCCTGTAACTGTCAGATAGGTAAAGACGGCAATACCGCCTAAACTCATAAGACCAGGAATAAGCTTTCTGGCAAAAGCCACAGCGTCACGTCGGCCGCAAATGCCGCCTAAGAAACCAAAGGTCACGAACAAGCAAGCCGTACAGCTAAAGCAAGACCAGCTTAAAAGCAGTACGATGGTTGCAAAAGGTGGGTTCATAGCACCCACAATGATAAAGAGGCCCGCAACGAGAATCGCGAGGGCGTATACACAAAATTTTAATGTTTGCATAAATATGCACCGAAAGGTTCGTTCAAGAAAAAGAGAAGAAGATTCACAAGTAATAAATACTTAATCAGCAAACTACACCTGTTCTAATGTAACGTCAAGACGCACAAAACCGCCCCGAGGGGCGGTTGTACAATCGATATATTGTTACTTGCGGTAAGCAGCAAAGGTAAATACTAATACTGCAATACAAGCGCCTAACAGCACAGGCATATTATCGTGCAGAACACCATAACAGGCCGCACCATTAGCCATGAGAGCCATCCCAAACCAAGACAGCATGCGCTTAGCGATAAAGATACCCCACACTGCCATAATAGCGCCACAAACAGCACCAATAATGGAAAACAACCCGTAAAAACCATATAAATGGCCGGTATCTAACAACATCACCAATGCAAGTAAGCCTGCATAGGCCGCAAGGGTACATAAGAATTTTTCAGTATTACACATCATAATTAAAGCCTCAAACGAGGTGAATGAAACGGAAAGAAAAGAGATAGAATACAACTTGGTAAGTATCTATATAGGTATTCTCTATGCCCTTACAACAGAAAAAACCGCCCTCAGCATTGAGGGCGGTTTCGTCATATTGAAGGGTTAAGCCCCCTTCTGCGCGCGTGCTGCCATAAAAATGCAGATAACGCACGCCACAAGGGCAACGATAGCCAGCGGCATCAGCGTATAGGCCAAGCCCATCGCAACGGTAAAGTTCATGATTGCGGTACCACCAAGGTAAGCCCGCAGGCGACAGTTGTGCTTCAGGCCCGCGCCAAAAGCAATGACGCCAATCAGCACGCCGAACCATGAAACCATGTAATACAGTACGGCCAACTTCGGAATCATCACAGCCATCATAACAATAGCCAGATAAACGATGGTGCTCAAAGCACCCTTTTCAAAACGTCCCATGGGGGAAATACTCTTACAAAGAAAACATAAAGAAAGATTAGATATACCCCAATATGTATACATTCTTTCCTTTATGCGCAATAAAAAAGCTGCCCTACGGGCAGCATTCGCTATTTAGCAGCCCAGGGCTTTATAGTAAATTCGTTTAGCCAAATATGACCAATAAGAAGTACTTCTCCCACAACTATAAAAAGCCTCACTCTAAAATGGAAGCCCTCCCCTGAAATAACTGCGACACAGGAATAAGTCATAGCCCATGCATAAAGAGACAATGCTAGAGCAAAACTAAAAGCGCCGATGTTCTTTTTGACGTCATCTTTGTTTTGGGTGCTAATAATGATATAGATGCAATAAATCCATGAAATTGCAAAAATAAGGAATGTAACGCAATAAATCCAAGCAGTTACTTTTGTATTACTGGAAATGCCATATAGCAAAAACGCTGAACTAAAAAACCAAAAAGCAGTAATAAGGGTGGCCTTTACATCTTTAGGGATAACCATAAGCAATATCTCAAGAAGGTCAGAATAGAAAAAAGGAACAGAATGGTAAAACCAGTGACTAATATAGTGCGCCCATTAATGGTTTCAATGCAAAAAAGCCCCCTGCTTTAAGCAAGGGGCTTTTTGTAATGAGAGCCGAACTTAAACTTTTTCTACTTGTGTAAAGTCTAGTTCGATTGGTGTTGCACGACCGAAGATCGATACAGAAACCTTTAGACGTGATTTCTCTTCGTCTACAGCTTCTACCACACCTTGGAAAGTTGCGAACGGACCTTCGTTCACGCGGATCTCTTCGCCAACTTCGTAGTTTACTAGTGAACGTGGCTTCTCTACACCGTCTTGCATTTGCTTCAGGATGCGCTCAGCTTCACGGTCTGAAATTGGTAGTGGCTTAGAACCGCGACCAGCACCAACAAACATCGTTACACGTGGGATGCTTTTCACAACGTGCCATAGTTCATCGGTCATGTTGCAGTTAATCAATACGTAACCAGGGAAGAACTTACGCTCAGACTTTGTCTTCGTGCCTTTTTTAACTTCCACAACTTCTTCAGTCGGGATAAGCACTTCTTTAAGGTCTTTTTCTACGCCGCGCATTTTAGCTTGCTCACGTAGGCCAGCTTGTACACGCTTTTCGTAGTTTGACTGGGTCTGAATAACGTACCAGCGGAACTTGCTGTTTTTCTTCGCCTTTGGCTTAGCTTCAGCTTGTGTTTCTTCAACAACAGCTTCGCCGCTTTCAGCAGCTGAAGTTTCAGTTGCTTCAGTCGCCTGTTCCATTTCTGGTGTCATGTTTTCTTTGGCTTCCATTGTGTCGGTCCCAATCTCTCGTGTTTAAAATTCGTTATTAATAGTTTAGTAGCCAATCAGCCAACGTACGGCTGAGCTAAATACAGCGTCTGAAGCTGTAAGGAATAGTGAAATAAGAATCACAAAAATAAATACAACAATCGTTAGGCTGCGGGTTTCTTTAACGCCTGGCCAAACAACTTTTTGTCCTTCAGCTTTAACTTCACGCATAAACTGCACTGGGTTTGCCATGTGATTCTTCCTTTATAAACTATTAGTTGGTCAATCTAACATCAAACTTTGTTTGTGTTTTGCCCATACAAAAAGAATAAGGCGGCGCCTTATTCATATTTGGGTATAGCAGTTAGGATTTTTGAAATCAAGCCCAAATATGCGCAAACCACACATAATAGTCTACAACACAAGTGGTTTCGTCTATTGTTATTTCAACCCGTACACCCTACATAATATTGAAGAAAAATAAAACCGAGACACCAGGATGTTTACGCCCCTCCTCCGAATGATTAGATATTCTTGGCTGTACGCCGAAAATCATCGCCGTAAATTCGTGGCATTCATTGTGATGTCGTTCGTGGCGCACCTTATCTTCTTGCTAAGCCCCTATGTGATGGGTGAGGTTTTTAATGCTATTCAAGCTGGCGGACCAGACGTTATTAAAAACGTAGCTTTTTGGCTGGTAGTACTAGCACTGATTGAAGCCGCCTTTTGGGCTTTCCATGGCCCATCAAGGGTTATGGAGCGTGATGTTGCCTTCCGTGCCCGCGGGAGGCTTTATGATGCGGTGTACGACAAACTGCGCCATTTGCCCCTAAAATGGCACCAAGACCACCACTCGGGTGACACCATTAACCGTACCCGCAAAGCTGGCCAAGCCATTTACGATTTTACAGGCAAATACTTTGTATATATCGGTACAGTTACGGGCCTATTCGGGCCTGTGCTCATCCTGTTGTGGGTTTCATGGCCTGTGGCATTAGTTGCCCTTACCATGAACGTTGTGGTCATCACCGCCCTTTGGCGGTTTGATAAAGCCATAATTTACTGGCTCGACAAAGAAAACACCAAAGACCATAAATACTCGGCCACTTTATTTGACTATATGGCTAACTTCACGACCATTATCACCCTGCGCCTCGGCTTGCGTACACAAACTGAGCTTGATAAACGCTATGAAGATATTTGGCCCAAGTACATCCCTCATGTGAAGATTAATGAATGGAAATACTTCATACTAACTATGTCTGCATCGCTGATGTCACTCATAGTGCTACTGGTTTATATTTGGTACGAACTTGAGCAAAAAGGCGCCCTTATGGTAGGTACAGCTGTTGCCATTTACCGCTACATGGATATGCTACGCCATTCGTTTTACGGCTTTGCTGGCGCTTATCAGGACATTCTGAAACAACATACTGACTTTAGCTCAATCAGCCCTGTGCTGAATGCGAAAACAGCACCGCTGCAAATTGCCGATAAACACACCCGCAAAAAGTGGCAGCATATGGCACTCACTAGCCTGAGCTTTAGCCATGAGAGCGATGACATCAGCACCGTTAATAACGTGACGATTGAAGCCACGCGCGGCAAATGGATTGCCCTCATTGGTGAAAGTGGTTCTGGCAAAAGCACCACAATGGCGCTACTACGTGGCCTGTACGAGCCCCAAAAAGGCTACAACCTTGCTTTTGATAACAAAGCTGAAGACAACCTCACGGCCCTGCGGGAGATGACAACACTCATCCCCCAAGAGCCTGAGATTTTTGAGAATACAATCCACTACAACATTACCGTTGGTCTAAAGCATACTAAAAAAGACCTGGAGCAAGCCATGAAACTTGCCCGCTTTGAACCTGTCTTGAAAAAGCTCCCCCAAGGTCTTGAAACTGACGTACGCGAAAAAGGCGTAAACCTCTCAGGTGGTGAAAAGCAGCGACTTGCATTGGCCCGTGGCCTGTTTGCAGGTAAAGACAGTGATATTCTATTACTTGATGAAGCCACCAGCAGCGTTGATGTGCATAACGAGATGGCTATTTTTAAAAACATTAAAGCCGCCTACCCTGATAAGGCCGTGATTTCATCAGTCCACAAACTCAATCTTATGCAGTTCTTTGACGAGGTTTACGTGATGGATAAAGGCGTTGTGGTTGAGCATGGAAATGTAGATGAGCTAATGAAACGCAAAACATCAAAGCTCAGCAAAATCTGGAAGAAGTACAAAGACAATGCTTAACTCTAATAAATAGAAACCACCCCCTGATGGGTGGGGGTGGTCTCGTTCGGCGGTTATGTATTGTTCCGCCTACACTGGTTTAATGCACAGTTGCGCTTATAAGGTTTGCTCGCGGTGTTTACCTTCCGCTAGCTCCTCTATTGTTTTTGCACAAAAGGCATCAAGGTCGTTCGGGTTACGGCTTGTGGTCAGACCTTCATCAACAACAACTTCTTGGTCAACCCACGTCGCACCTGCGTTTTTAAGATCAGTCTTAATGCTTTGGTACGATGTAACCTTGCGGCCCTCTAGTACGCCGGCTTCAGCTAAAACCCATGGGCCATGGCAAATGGCCGATACAGGCTTGTGCTGTTTAAAGAAGCTGCGTACAAAGCTCATGGCATCATCGTCAGCACGAAGGGCATCGGGGTTGTGTACACCACCCGGAATAACCAATCCGTTATAGTCTGAGGCTGATACCTCTGAAACTTGTTTATCTACATGGAAAGTATCGGCTTTATCGAAGTGGTTAAACCCTTGGATGTCACCACCTTCAAGCGACACAATATCTACGGTAGCCCCTGCATCTTTCAGGGCTTTCATAGGTTTTGTGAGTTCTACTTGTTCAAAACCGTCTGTTGCAAGCACTGCAACACGAATACCTGTTAAAGATCCACTCATGGTTAGGCTCCTTTGTTTTATTAGTTATTTCTCTTTCGATATAACCAACGGTTCAGAAGAGGCTTTGTTCCATAGTTTTTTGAGAGGGTTTATTGCTCAATAGATTGCTTAAGGATGATACTAAAGCGGGTAAAATCTTCCATTTGAGGGAGGTGCCCTAGCCCGTCAAGCTCATACAGGTGGGCATCGGGGATATGCTGAATCGCCTGACCACCAAGCTTATCGTATCGGCCAAGCTCATAGTCAACACCGTCCTTCTTCCAGCCACGCCCTGGGCCTGCGCGGTCACGCGTACCTAAAATAAGGCGGGTTGGGACGGTCAGGTCTTTAAGGTCATTCACAACGGGCTGCGTAAAAATCATGTCGTAGGTCATGGCGTTAACCCATGCAATTTTTTCAGCTTCTGGCCCCTGCACTTGGCCCACCATAAAGTTGGTCAGCTTTTGGTATTTATCCGTCCACTGGCCATCATAGTAATTGGCTTTTTGATAGGCATAGATTTTCTCGGGCGTTTTAGCCAGTTCGTTTTTATAGAAAAAGTCTACATCTTTATAATCAACATATTGCAGATAATTTTCGAGCCCGATAGGGTTCACGAGGATAAGCTTCTGAGTCATTTGCGGGTATTGCAATGCAAAGCGCGAGGCCAGCATCCCACCCATTGAATGGCCAATAATAATGCTGCTTTCAATACCGAGCGACTCTAGCAACCCCTTGGTATGCTGAGCAAGGCTTGCAAATGAATACTGATACGCCATTGGCTTTGATGATTTACCAAACCCAATTTGGTCAGGCACAATAACGGTGTAGCCTTCATCATTCAAAAACTTTGCCGTTTCGGCCCAGTAGTCCGCATTAAAGTTTTTACCATGAAGCAGCGTAATCGCAGGATGGTCGGATAAGCCCTTTAAAACAACATATGCCATTTTAAGCTTTTGCTTTTGCGACTCAAACTCATAAAACTGAACAGGCTCTTTGTAGGCATACTCATAGTTTGTCAGCATGGCATCGTACGAAAGGGTTTTGGCATCCTCCGCCTGAGCCATAAGAGGTGTTATAAACAAGCATCCCAGTACCAAACCGCCAGATACAATGCTTTTAAAGTTCAAACGCATAAAATTAAGCCCTACTGATTATTAGATAAGTTATTAGTATAACTTACGTTTTACAGCCTACAAACCCCTCAACTTGCGCAAGCACTATGTGCCATTAAAAAAGCCCACACAAGGTGGGCTTTTGCTGTTTAAAGGGGCAAGGATGATGTGGCGCGTGCTGCGCCCCACCCTTCGGGCGTTTCGCCTTCGGCGATAACGTCTGCTTCGGCGTGCTGCCTTCGCATCAAACTCGCTTCGCGAGGTTCGGCCGCGGCCATGTGCCATTAAAAAAGCCCACACAAGGTGGGCTTTTTTAATGGCAGGGGCGGCAAGGATCGAACTCGCGACACCCGGTTTTGGAGACCGGTGCTCTACCAGCTGAGCTACGCCCCTACAAATTCGAGTAAAGTAATACCTTACCAACGCCAATGATGCAATAGGTTTCTTTACAGGTAGTGGGTTTCTATGTATTGTATGCAAAATTTCAATACCCACTAATTTGGTCTGATTATATGTTCAAACGCTCACTTGCCCCTGCTCTTTTACTTTCAACAGCCGTCTTTGCACCGCTTGCAACTTTTGCACAAGACACTACCCCAAACAAATGGGGCGCGCATATTGACCTTGAAGGCAAGCTAGGCGATGACCGTGACATTGGTGAAGTTGACCTTTTTATTCCTCTCTCACAAGATGACGACACCCTGCTTTTCAGCACGCTTCGTGGCCGCATTGATAACCAAGATAGTGAAGAAGGTAACTTTGGCCTTGGTATGCGCCAAATGATGTCCAACGGTTGGAACATCGGTGGCTACGGCTACTTTGACCGCCGTAACACTGGCTTTGACAACAGCTTTAACCAAATCACCCTAGGGGCCGAAGCCCTATCAGAAACGTTTGACCTTCGTGCCAACGTTTACATGCCTATTGGCGACAAAACAAAGTCAGCAGCAGGTGCAGGCTCGGCTGATTTTTCAGGCGCTGGCATTAGCGTGCGCCCAGGGCAGGAAAAAGCCCTTAAAGGCTTTGACGCTGAAATTGGCTGGCGCGCCCCTGTATTTGACCTTGAAGGCAACAAGCACCTGCGCCTTTACGCTGGTGGCTACCACTTTTATACCTCAGGCGTTGAAGACGTAACTGGCCCCCGTGCCCGTGCTGAGCTTGTGTTTACTGAAATTAAGCAACTATGGTCAGGCTCACGCTTAAGCCTGAATGCTGAGTTTCAGCATGATGACCCACGAGGCAGCCAAGGGTTTATCTCAGCCCGTTTGCGTATTCCACTCCAAAAAGAATCACGCAACCTAGCAAAGCTCTCATACATGGAGCAACGCATGGTTGACCCTATCGTACGTGACGTTGATATTGTAAGCCAATCAGGTGCCTTTGGTGCCGCCGAAACTGTGACCCAAACAGCCGATGGTAAAACCCTTACCGTGATTGACAACGGCACAGTAACAGGTGCAACACTTGGCACAGAAGTCACCAACGCTGGCGATAATGCCGCTATTATTCTAAACGGCGACTACTCTGGCATTAATGACCATATTGTGGTTCGCCAAGGGCAAAGCATTTACGGTGGTACGACCATAGGCGTAAAACTTGCTGATGGCTCAACCGAGTTCATTAAAACCCCTAGTGCAACACTAAGTGGCACGGGTGGTGATGGTGGTATGGGCGGTGCAGACCACCTGATACGAATGGCTGATAACTCTCGCCTTGAGGGTGTGACACTTAATGTTAATCATACCCAAGGAACAGGGGTTTATGTATATGAGGCTGATAATGTAAAGATTATCAATAATACGATTGACTCAACCTCTACTGCAAATACGGCCTACGGCATTTTGCTAAGCGCGGGTGCTCTGGCAAACCGCCCTATGAATACTGAAATTCGAGGAAACTCAATAACTGTTGCAGCAGGTATTACTGACTCTGCAAGTGGAATTGGGCTTATTAATAACGAAAACACAGTCATCTCGAACAATGACATTACAATTAACTCAAACGCGTCAGCATTCTATCAGAACCTTATGTTCTTCAACGGAGTTACCACAAACATTTCCGGTTCAGGAAACTCAGGTAATATCTCAAAATGTAGACGCAACGGCGGCACCACCATTACAGGCTCTGTTAGTTTTACAACAGCTACAACGGCTGACTGCCCATAAACACATCCCATCACACAAAAAAGCCCCCAGCTGGGGGCTTTTTTTAATAAGTCTTAATGCAGGCATTAGCGCTCAGGGCCATCATCCCCTTGGGCACGGCGGCGGCGAAAATCATCCATATCAATCACATCAGCCGAGCGGCTTTCATCAATAGTACCGCTACGTTCTTGGGTTTGGCCAAGGGCACCCTTTAGTTTAATTTGGCTAATGGCTTGGCGCATCGATGCGGCATCATCAACGATAGCATTAAGGTAGTTGTCATTCTCCCAAACCTCGCGGGCTTGTGGGTTATTAATCAACGCACGGTTACGCTCAACCACTGACTCTAGATAGCTTGAGGCGCTTTGGCCCTGCTCGTCTTTAACAGAAGTATCAATACGGGCATCCACAATAAGGCTACGAGCAGCTTCTTGACGTTCATGGAGCGACATTTTAACACCCATCCCGGCATTAGTACTGTGCTGGGCTAATACGTGAAGCGCCGTACGGCCGTGTTTATCTTGGTTATTAATAAAGTCTTCGCCTACATCGCCTACAACGGTAATGCGCTCAACCAAAGCGTCTAGCAGGTGGCTATCCCCTTGTGATACGGCAAGTTGGTAAAAGCTTTCACCATTACCGAATGTGGTTTCAAAGGCTTTGGTTTCTGAAGTATCTGGAATACGGCGAATCATATCGGCGCCTTTACGGCCGCCAAGGGTAAAGGCAAGGTCAACAAGGCGGGCATGGCGCACACGTTCAATTTGTGGGGTGGCCCCTTCTACTGAGTTTAGCTCGTGGAATGTCCATTCCTTCGCCTCAACCCAGTCGCCACGTTCTTTCCAGAAAGCATCAAACTTGGCCTCAATAAAGGCCGAAACATCCTCTGGCTTTTGTAGAACTGGCTTTACTAGTTGTGTCATGGCTACCCTTTTTAACTCTTATATATAAGGTATGGGCAACTCAAAACGACCTTTCAAGGCTTTAATTTGTATCAAAATTGCTTTGAAGGCACTGCGCGCCGAAAGCGCGTAGGACGGTGTCCCGATTGGCCAAAGGCCAGAGGTCACCGATAGGTCTGGAAAAATTCCAGCATATTGCAGTAGAGCTCTGCTCGTGCAATGTGTTGATGAATGCACAAAAAAACACCCCTAGGCGAACCTAGGGGTGTTTTGTAGCCTTTACAGGCGTTGTGCTTAATTACTTAGTAATTTCAGCAACAACACCAGCACCTACAGTACGGCCGCCTTCGCGGATAGCGAAGCGTAGGCCTTTGTCCATAGCGATAGGAGCAATTAGCTCAACGTTCATTTCAACGTTATCGCCAGGCATTACCATTTC
>CERC01039444.1_pt1 | contig 27640 bp, 28 predicted proteins | sample 530921 | NCBI WGS metagenome assembly CERC01 (sample SAMEA2621099, study PRJEB7988) | marine metagenome | isolation source: saline water (ENVO:00002010), including
TTCAGAAGGAACAAATTTTTCTGTTGGTTGTGGAAGCCCACGTCATAATTATAAGCCTTACGTGATTGTGGAAAGCACTGTGGATCGCCCCTCTCAACGTTATAACATTAAAAAAAGTAATTGCCGAGAAGTGAGTGATCATTTGGGTAGCTTTGAGCAAGAACCTGACGCAAGCTTAGATTTTACGTATGATAAGCATACCCTAGTCTTGAAGAGAATTAGAATTTACTAGCTAACGATTAAGTCCCTGTTTAGAAAGTCAGGGACCTTAAGCAAATTCCACTTCGATCACGAATGATCGTCTTTAAAATCACGGTTTGATGAAAACATTTCAGTTATTAGATAAATAAAAAGGAGACTCCATGAAGTTTTTAATTCTAGGACTCACATTGCTTGCCTCACTAAATGCATCCGCTCAATATAAAGCGGCCGACTTAAAAGGCACTTACACTGTACAGGGCGTAGGTTTTCCTTATGTGGCCACGTTTAAGCTATTTAATCTTTCAGGGCTGCCAGTGGTGAGCTTTACTGAAGAGTTGGAAGGAAAGCTTAACTGCAAAGGCATGTATAGCGTCTCATACGGCACACAAGTGGACATCACAATGTATTGTGGTGATATTAGCTTTAATGAGGCCTACCAAAAGTTTATGAGTGATGTGGAGCCAGACTTTACTCAAGTTGTAGATTTGAAAGGAGTTACTCCAGAACAACTAAACTCTCGCTTTGTGGCGCCGGTTAAGAGTTCTCTCTACGACAACGTTGAACTCTCCTTCGAGTTTGTGAAGTCGAAATAAATAACTTAGGCCTTTAAAATATAAGTTTCAAAACAAACATAGGAAGAAAATATGAAGAAATTAATTATTAGCTTAATGCTTTTTACTGGAGCATCGTCTTTTGCCAGCGACCATAACTTCGTCATGGCGAAATATCTGACGGCATTTGATACAGACGTTGTTGATGGGAACCCGAATGTTAATGACAAAGGGTGCTCTGTTTTTGCTCAGGATCAGATTGGTATGGGAAAACTGTACCTTTCGATTAATGGTCTTAATAAAGACTCATCTTTGCAACAGATATATGAGGGGCAGACCACAGAATTTAAAGGTAAAGAGTACGTTTCAAACATTTCTTTTTCCGAAACGATAAGAAATAAAACTTTTATAGCTGAATCTTACTCTGTAAAAACAGAGGAGAAGTTTTGTGCAAGAGTTATTTTTGGTGGTGATCCCTGCACTAGCGATGTTGGCGTTATCAAAACAGTATCCAAGGTCGAAACAGATGAAATAGATGGACTAATTGGGTTCAAAGTTGTTAAGTCAGAGCTTAAAAATGGCTCTTTTAAAGAAATTAACAGCTTTTCTTGCTACTAGAACTCTCTTGTGTGCAGGGCCCTTTAAAGTGAGGATCCTGCACAAATCAAATTACTGCATAAAAGACCATTTAGGCCATTCCACCGATTCGTAGAATTCATTTTCTTCGGCAAGAATGGCCATCTTTTTTTCTGGCACACCTTTTAAAAAGCCTACAAACTCCAGCTCTGATTCCCTTTGGTGGTGAATGTTTTCGTCTACCATCTTTTTAAGTATGCCAATTACTGGAAGTGAGTACCTATTTAAGTACTCCTCAACATAGAGAGCGTTTTTTCGGTCATAATCAAAGTTAACAATGTTCGTAAACGACTTTGCAACCACCTCTGAACAAACCAGTGAACTGTGAGTGTCAAAATCAAAGTCAAAGTCGTAAGGAAGCCCATAAAAATTCATGCTTTTCTCGATGGCCTTCGCCTTTTTAAGCGGTGATGTTTTTGGTCGCATTGCCGCTAAGAAATCATTTAAAAAAGTATGCCTGATAGAGGAGAAGTGAACTCCATCGGAGGTGGCCTCTATTAAAACTTTCTCATGGCCGTCCTTTGCCTTTTTTAAATACTGCTTAAAAGCATTTGCTGTATATTTGTAGGAGCTTAAAAAACTTGTGAATGAGTCACACTGAAGATTTAGAGAAAAGCATCTGCTTGCATAATGTTCCTTGACCTCTTGAAGCTCGTCAAGTTGTTTCAGCTTATGTACGTTGCCTATGTAGATAAACGAGTGGGGCCAAAAGCCAGGAAGAAAGGCATTTGAAAGAAACCAATTTGTTCTGGAGATCATTATGTCACCAGGTTCAAGCAACTGTTCAAATTCTTTTGCTTGTTTCAATGTGATGTAAGTCTTTCCATTATAATAGTCATCGTTTCTTCTTTTGATTTTAGTATCTCCAAGCCAAGTGCTGACCTTGGTTACAATGTCTGTAAAGAGTCTTTTAAATCTAAAACGATTGTACCTTCTTCGAACCTCCCAGTTATTGGACATGCTCTTTAAGAATGGTCGGCCTATAGTTTTGAATATCTTGGACTCCCGAAGCTGTATGTTTTGAAGCTTCCTATCTATGTCAGATTCAAAAGAGGCGAAACCATGCTTCGTAAACTCCATGGCCTGTTGTTCAATATTAACTGTAGGGAAAAAGCTTGGAAGCTGCTCTCCCATAGGGAGAATATGATACATCTTAAAGATTTGATTCTCTAAAGAGACCAAACTTCCAACCGGGTAGCTTCTGTGGAGCTCATTTAATAGTTTGTGAGTTCTTGGCATTTTCCATAAGAGTTTTGAAAGTTTCACCCCTGAGTTCACCAAAGCGAGAGTTGAGGTGTACTTTATAAGGGAGGCCTTCGAATTGTCTTCTGCGTCTTTTAATTTATAATCGGCGTAAGTCTGAAACAGGGCATTTAATGTCACCCGCATGTCAAAGATACGGCCCCAGACTCTTTTAATCTTAAAAGTCTCTGAAGGGGAAAGCTTTAAGTTCTTTTCAAGCTTATCCAAAAGTGGTGTGAGCTTTTGAAACTCATCAACAAGCAAATTTAAATTGGTAATGTTTTGATAAGCTATTTTAACATCTCTCTTTACTGTTGAGGCGGATGCCCCAAAGGCCAAGCAAAAAGATAGCAATATCCCATAGAAAAAGCGCTTCATAAAAACTCCTAGGCCTTTATGGTAGAACTAAAAATTAGCTCTTTAAAGGTGTTTGAGAAGTTGTAAGACTTTTATTGATCTCAAGCTTAATTAGGAAATAAACTGCAATCGCCGCCAGGATGTGCTTGATACTGTGTCCGCTAAAGCCTAGTTCATTGAAGATCTGTATGTCGTAAGTTTCCGTTAGCTTTGCTCCCACGTAGAAGGCAAAGGCGCCAAAAACTAAGTTTGCATTCTTAAACATAGTTCTTTTAAAAATGGCCATGTACAGCAAAAGAAGAACAGGTGAGAGCTGCACCCAGTAGTAAAACCTAAGGTCGTCTGTAGAAACCCAAACCGCAAGGGATGAAAGTCCAATAAGATTAAGGATTAACAGGAGAAGCTTCTCTTTCTGAATTTTAAAATATTCCACTAGCAGCCAGGTTGTAAGAGAGCAAAAGCCAATCACCATAGGCAATCTGTCCCAAAGAAGCCTCTCATTGTTTGGCATTAAGTGATAGTAGGCCGAACCAGGTGCTACTAGAAGCACGCCAATGATTAGAGCAAGCTTGGAAGGCCTAAAGTTATTCTTTTGGTGCTCTTGCAGTCCTAATACTCCAACGACTAAAAAGAAGATATTGGTGACCACATCAAAAAAGTGAGGAATCCCAAGAATTGTGCTTTTGTCCGCAAAATTATGATAAATTGGATTTTGAGTTATCTTTGATAGAGACATCATCCACACTAGCGGCAGAGCAAAAGTTGCAATCAAAAACATCGAATCTTGAAGTTGAATTTTTCTAGTTAACATTAATATAAGGTATCTATAGGCCAATATATTGCCAAGCTTTAAAGTCTGTATAATCTACAGGCCTGTGCTCCCTTATATCGTGAAGTTATTTCAATCAACATTGAGAACTGTGTATGGATGAGGTAAGTTGGCGTTATTAGATAATAATTATTTAAGACAAAAGGAATAGAGATGAAGACACTTTTATTTGCATTTACATTAGCTATTAGCACTATGTCTGCTTTTGGAAATGAATACCTTACTTTTGAAGAAATCGAAGACAGCGGTGCCTTAAAGGCAGACTTTCCAAGTGTTCGCATTTCTGACGCTATAGGAGTAAAGAATGTAAGCATTAAAAATTTCTGTATGAGCGCTGACGAGACCACCTTAGAAAGTCTTGTTCCAATAATGCTGTGCGACTCAGTGGAAATGTGGGGTGGGGGAAACATTTTATGTGGTGAGGAATCACTCCAATATGTGAGCGTTCCAAATCGCTACTTCACTTACAAGTGTGTGCATCCTCGTTGTTACAAAAGAGAAAAAACTGAGCATAGCTATTCAAAGACTATCCTAATACCTGTAAGAAGCACTCATCCGAGAAGAATGCACACTAAGCTTTATGATAAAGAATACACAATTCCAACTTGTGAATAATTCATACACTTAAGACCCTGATTTTCAGGGTCTTTTTTCTAAACCATCAAACAACCCCCTAAAATTCAAAATAAACACGCTACTACCTTGACGTTAAAAATCTTGGTACTATCTTTAAGTTAAGTTCTTTATTAAGGAGATACTAACTATGTTTAAGCGAATTGGTCTGTTTTTATTGACTAACATTGCCGTCATCGTGATGGTTTCAATTGTTCTAAATTTATTGGGTGTTGGTGGCTACTACACACCACAAGGGATTGATCACAGTGCCCTTCTAATATTCTGTGGTGTTTGGGGTATGGTCGGTGCCTTTATCTCACTTGGAATGTCCAAGTTTATGGCCAAAAGATTTATGGGTGTTCAGATTGTGGACAACTCACCTCAATACGCCTCGCTAGTAAATACTGTTCACCAGCTGGCAAAGCAGGCAAACCTTCCAAAAATGCCTGAGGTTGGTATTTACAACAGTCCTGAAGTAAACGCATTTGCCACAGGGCCTAGCAAGAAAAACTCTCTTGTTGCTGTGTCTACAGGCCTTTTAAACGGTATGACTCAAGATGAGATCGAAGGTGTCCTTGCACACGAGGTAAGTCATATTGCCAACGGAGACATGGTAACAATGACTCTTATTCAAGGGGTTGTGAACGCCTTTGTTATGTTCTTTGCTAGAATCGCAGCTTTTGCTGTAAGCAACTTTCTTAGAGGAGATGATGAGGAGGGTGAAGGACTTGGGTGGTTTGCTCACATGGCCGTAATCTTTGTTTTTGAAATCATCTTCGGCCTTTTGGGATCCATCGTAGTTGCATTTTTCTCAAGGTTCAGAGAGTACAGAGCTGACAGTGGAGCAGCAAGGCTTGCTGGACGCGAGAAGATGGTTGCGGCCCTACAGAGGCTTAAAAACCAGACTTATATGGACAAAAGAGGAGAGTCCCTGGCTACTCTTAAGATCTCCAATAGAAAGGGCGGTCTTGCCGCGCTTATCTCAACTCACCCGTCCCTAGACGATAGAATTAAAGCTCTTCAAAGAATGAGCTAACTATAAGGCCCTCATCTGAGGGCCATTTTTTTATCAAATTTTACCACTTTTGAATTGCGCACTGCGGCTTTTGGAATATAATGGCCTTATGAAAACACTACTTCTATTGATTGTTACTCCATTTATGTTAACCCACGCAAAACTTGAGCCCTTTGAGACTGACACATGCACACTCTTTATAGATGGCTCATGGTCTGAGTGTTGTATTGAGCATGATGTAAGGTATTGGCTTGGGGGCACTAAAGAAAAAATGGATGAAAGTGATCTGAAGCTTAAAAAGTGCGTTGAGGAAAAATCGAACAACATTTGGTCTTCTCTGATCTATCAAGGGGTAAGAATTGGGCACCTTTCTCCAATTAAGAGCAAGTATGAATGGGCCTGGGGTTGGAGTGAGAAGGATAAAAAATTCTCACCTCTGGATAAAAAGCAAAAGGCCATTGCTGTGGAGGCATTGAGAGACTCTGGACTAAAACCTGAAGTGGTTGAAGCTATAATTGAAGATCATGAGCTTGAGCTAGCTGAATAATGGTGTAAGTTTACTTCCCTAATCCTGTAAATATATTAGTGTCCCTATTTGGGGCCAATCCTTTTTCCATTTTTTCATTAAGGTTAACTATAGAAACTTTACCATTATATTGCACAGCGTGACTGGCAAGGGTATACGTTTCACCTATAGGAATCATGATGAAACTACCACTAATTACTTTAATTGTACTTTTATTAAAATGCGCACATGCTGGAAGCTTCCTGCAGGAATTTAACGGCAAAACAGTTACCTGTGAGGTGAGTAGCTTCAATGAAGAGTTGGTACCTTCGTTTTTTAGAACCAGTTTTGTGCTTTTAGATATTTTGGTCACCTTTGACGACCAAGAGCAAGAAGAAGTATTTCAAGGTGGCAAAAGGATAGAAAATCTTTATTCTATTAAGTACCAACTAAGAAGCAAACAGGGCACAATGGAGTTCTTCTTCAATATGGACAACTCCAAAACAGATATCTATCAAGACGGAAGAAAGAATATTTTAGAGTACGAGGATGAATTTAAGTCTTACAGACTTGAATTTTCAAACGGCTTTATTCAGGACAAATACAAGTTCATCAAAAATGGCAAAGTGCAATTTGTTTGTAGATCTTTTTTTGATTACCAATAGTAAGCTATTGATCCAAAATAAAGAAATGAACTTTAGCAAAGAGCTTTTTTAACCTGCTCTGTTTGCGCTAGAAGATCTTCAACAAGCTCTTGAACTGTTGGTAGATCTTTAATCAGTGAGCACACCTGGCCAACTTCAAGCTCGCCTTCATCTAGATCTCCATCAAGCATCCCAGCTTTTGCACGACCTTTTCCAAGAAGTTTCTGAAGCTCTTCTTTGCTTGCGCCTTTTATTTCAAGCTCTTGAACCTGTTCGAAGAACTTATTCTTAAAAAGACGTACCGGAACAAGTTCTTTCATAGAGAGTTTAGTTGAACCCGGGGTAGAGTTTAAAAGAAGGTTTTTAAAGTTTTCATGGGCACTGGACTCTTGTGTCATTAAAAATCTTGTTCCCATTTGAACACCCTGTGCTCCAAGGGCCTGTGCCGCAACTATTGCTCTGCCGTCTCCAATACCCCCGGCCGCAATAACCGGTATCTTTACTGAGTCCACAACTTGGGGAATTAAAGTCATTGTGGTGATCTCGTCACGTCCATTATGGCCTCCGGCCTCAAAGCCTTCAGCTATGATTGCGTCAACGCCGGCAGCTTCACATTTTTTAGCGAGCTCCGGAGTGCTTGTTACATGAATAACCACGCATCCTTTATCTTTAAGGAATTGAGTGTATTTTTTAGGAGAGCCAGCACTGGTTATAAAGATTTTTATGCCTTCCTCAAGTGCCACTTCAATTTGCTCCGGACAGCCTGGGTACATGATGGGAAGGTTCACCGCCAATGCTTTATCACTTATGGACTTTGCTTTTTGTATATGATGTCTTAAGAGGTCTGGCTTCATGGAGCCTGCTCCAATTACGCCAAGACAGCCTGCCTTGCTTGCAGCCCCAGCAAGCTTGCCACCTGAAACCCAAACCATTCCTGCTTGAATTATTGGGTAATCAGTTCCTAAAAGTTTGGTTAGGGCGTTTTGTTTCATAGGTGATAGTCCTTTGCGTTTTCATCAGTAAGAGTAATTGCTGGTGATCTTTCAAGATGTTCAATTATGTCAGAGTCACTTTCTCCTGTCATGTAGGCCCTGGTGGAAGAGCGCTTCTTTCCAAACTTTATACCCTTTTTTATTTTCCAGCCAGCAGCAAGCATGGATTTTCTAATAGAGGAGCTTGAGCTATAGGTGCTCATTATACAATCATCTGCTGATAGCTCATATAAATCTTTAAACCATTCTGTGGTCCAAAGAGTGGCGTTTCTTTTTGGACTGAAGGCATCTTGATAAATAGCGTTTATATTCTTCATGCATTCTTTGACTCTTTCCCGAGCATCACCAAGAAGTATTCTTAAATGAAAGCTTCCAACGACGCCGACATAGTCATCGCCCTGTTTCTCTAGGTCAGAAAATAAAGTGTTTGTTTCTTTCAAGTGGAGAACTAGTTCTTCATCTATTTCCAAAGTTGTGAAGTGGATATTGCAATTCAAATCTTTGACTGCTTCGTAGGTTTTTTCAACACCAACGCCAAGGCCTAGGCCGACTTCTAATATGCGAAAATCTTCTTGCTCCTGGGCCCTCTCCACAATTTTGCATCCCTCCACATAATGGGCGAGTGTTTCACTTGCAGCACCTGTGGTGTTGTGAAAGTTTTCGCCATACGTTTTAGAGAAAGCGCTTTGGCTTCCGTCCTCAGTAATGATCAGGTCGTGGTTTTTAAGATTAGTTTTTTGCATGCTCACTCTTTAATGGATACAATGTCATTTATGAACAATTATGCTCAATATTACAATAAGGCCTACGAAAATTTAACGCCTGACTGGTTTGAAAACAAGCAGGCCGTAGACGCGTACATTGAACTTAATCGAAAAACGCTTATTGAATTTTACGAAGACTATAGCAAGCAGTTTAGCTTTCCACAAAATGACTATTCAGAGCTTAAGGTTTTGGATCTTGGGTGTGGCCTGGGTGGAGTTTCCCAATATTTTGCGGGCAAAGGAGCTAAAGTCACAGGTGTAGATGTTTCAAGTTTGGCGGTTAGCTTTGCAAGTGAGTTGGCCAAGTCCAAAAAATTGGACATTGAGTTTAAAGTGTTAGATTTAAGCTTGGACAACTCTTCCTTTGGAGAGTTCGACTTAATAATTGACTCTCACTTGCTGCACTGCATCACTGAGGAGAAGGGGAGGGAGAACTATTTTAAGTTTGTTAAGAACTCCTTATCAAAAGAAGGACTTTTCCTTTTAGAAACGATGGTGTTTCAGAAACAGTTTCGCACCCCAGTTGAATACAGTATGGATGAGGATTGGACGCTTTATAAAGGTGAAACTCCGTTCAGAAAGGTCAAGCCTGGCATTGAGCTTGAAGATGAAATTAAAAGTTCAGGGCTTGAAATAAGTTACCTATACTTTCACGCCGAATTGTCGTTTGAAGTTTTTGACGAGTACAAGGATTATCCACATCAGAACCTTCCACAAACCGCGCGACTTGCCGCAAAAATAAACAAAAGTTAATTCTCTAAAGAATTCTTTAGAAAGTATTTAGTATTTGAACCGACAAGCATTAAGATTATTATTGTATAGAGATTAAAATAAAAAAGGATTTTGCAAAATGGAAAAACCATGGTTTTCAAGCTACGAAAAAGGCGTTCCTCACACAATTAATGAGAAAGAATACTCTAGCATCGTTGATATTTTAGAGTCTTCCTTTTCTAAGTTTGGTGACCGACCTGCGTTTCACTGCATGGGAAAAACTCTGGATTTTTCAGATATGGATGAACTTTCAAAAAAGTTTGCCTCCTTTTTGCAAAACAATTTAAAGCTTAAAAAAGGCGCAAGAGTCGCTCTTATGATGCCAAACATTTTGCAATACCCTGTGGCTTTGTTTGGAATCCTAAGAGCTGGAATGGTCGCGGTAAATGTGAACCCTCTTTATACCGAGAGAGAACTTGAGCATCAATTAAAGGACTCTGGAGCTGAGGCAATCGTAATCTTTGCCAACTCAGCTAAAATTCTTGAAAACGTTATAGAAAAGACGGATGTAAAGCATGTGATAGTGACTCAAATTGGAGACATGCTTGGATTTCCTAAATCACTTCTAGTTAACTTTGTTATTAAGCATGTAAAAAAGATGGTTCCAGCTTGGGAGCTTGAAGACCATATTAAATTCCTGGACGCTTTGGCGCTTGGAGATGCATCCAAGTTTAAGAGGGAAACTCCCACTCTGGAAGACACTGCCTTTTTACAATACACGGGCGGAACAACTGGAGTTTCCAAAGGCGCTGAGCTTACCCATGGAAATATTGTTGCCAACATGGTTCAGGCGAGAGCTTGGATTAGCGGAGTAATTAAAGAGGGTCAAGAGATAATCATTACACCTCTACCGCTTTATCATATCTTCTCTCTTACTGCGAACTGCTTTATCTTTAGTTCAGTTGGCGCGTTAAACGTTTTAATTACCAATCCAAGAGACATTCCTGGATTTGTTAAAGAGCTTTCCAAATGGAAGTTCACTGCGTTCACAGGAGTTAACACCTTATTTAACGCTCTATTAAATAATAAGGAGTTCAAAGACCTGGACTTCTCTTCTTTAAAATTGACTCTAGGTGGTGGCATGGCCGTACAAAAGGCCGTGGCGCAAGAGTGGAAGTCAACCACTGGCAAACCCCTAATCGAGGCATATGGCCTAACAGAAACATCTCCGGCCGCCTGTATCAATCCAATGAGTCTTGCTGAGTTTAACGGCAAAATTGGCATCCCTATTCCTTCAACTGATGTGAAGATCATCGATGACGAGGGAAAAGAAGTTGGAATTAATGAGCCGGGTGAGCTTGCAATTAAAGGTCCTCAGGTAATGAAAGGATACTGGAATCGTCCGGAGGAGACTGAAAAAGTTTTTACGGAAGATGGCTACTTCAAGACAGGTGATATTGCTTGTGTTGATGAAAAAGGATTTTTCCAAATTGTGGATAGAAAGAAAGACATGATTCTAGTTTCTGGATTCAATGTTTATCCAAACGAAGTAGAGGACGTAATTGTCACGCATCCAAAAGTAATGGAAGCTGCCGCCATTGGCGTTCCTCACGATAAAAGCGGTGAAGTTGTAAAAGTATTCATTGTTAAAAAAGAGGGCGAAGAAGTGAGCGAAGATGAGATCATGCAGTTTTGCAAAAAAGAGCTTACTGGTTACAAGTGTCCAAAAATGATTGAGTTTAGAGATGAACTACCGAAAAGTAACGTGGGTAAAATTTTAAGGAAAGATTTACGTAGCTAATAACAACCTTTCAAAAGTTGATGTGAAAAGTGATGAGTGGAAAGATTTTGATTGTTGATGATGAGACAAGCATTGCAGATCTCATGAAGGATGCGTTCGATTTTGAGGGCTTTGAGGCCCACTCTCTTTATTCGGGCAATCAGGCCATAAGTTTTCTAAAAGAGAACCCAATTGATTTGATTATCTCAGATGTAAGAATGCCAGATGGGGACGGTCTTAAACTATTGGAGTACGTAAATAGTATGGAAACGCCCCCCAAAGTGGTTTTCATCACAGGACATAGCGAGTACACCTCTGAGAGTCTCAAGGGTAGCGGCGCAGTTGAAGTCTTTTTTAAGCCTCTTGTCGTGGATCAGTTTATTGGAAAAATAAAAGAACTATTTTAAAGGCAAGCTAAAAACTTGCCTTTTGCAAAAACCTAATAGCTTCAGCTATAATATCGCATGAGCTTAGATTATAAATTTCTGGTCCTATCTTCAGATCCAAATGAAATACATGTCATTAAAGAAACCTCCACTGCGGCCTTTGGGGAGAGTGTGTTTCATGAAAGTATGGACATCTCAGACGCCGTCGATTGTTGCAAGGCCAATGTGTATGACCTCATTTTTGCCAACTCTGACGGTCTTGACTTAGACCTTTTCACCCAAAAACTTAGACAACTCAACAATGACAATAAGACCACGGGTATTCTTTTGATAGGGGACGGGACTGTGGTTAGCAGTCGAAATTTCTCCAACGTAATGCAGGTCAAGACAATGGTTGATTCTGAATGGGTTCAAAGAGCTAGAGTTCTAATTTCTATTAAATGAGTTTGTTGCTTGGAATTGTTTGCCTTACAGTTTCTGGTCTCTTTTTAAACAGGGCCAAAAACACTCTCCCATACAATGTTGTCTCTGGTCTGCTTTTAATGGCATTTGCTCAGGTGGTGGAGCTAAGGGAACTCTCTGAGCTTGTAAATTTGTCCCTGTGTGCCGTTTTTATATGCGCGGGCATGGGAGTTTCCAAAAGGTCTAAAGCGTCAGGCACTCTTTTTCTTTACTCGCTTCTTCAGTACACAATGCAATGGAGTCTAGGCATAGGGATTTATCTCCTTGTCTTTGAATACTTTAAAACTGGCCCAATTGTCGCCTTGGTCGCCCCTGCAGGCCTTGCAGGTGGACATGGTAGCGCGGCCTTTTTAGGAGAAGTGTTGAAGCAGGAAGGCCATATGATGGCCTATGACAAGTTGATGTTTTGTGCAACTGTGGGGGTGGTAATCGCTGTAGTTGGCCAAATATTCTTCTCGAAGAATAAGAGTGTTCGATTTGAGGCATTCTCGCTGGGCAGGTTTCATTCAAGTGCTAAAACATTAATAGTCGTTTCTGGTATGTGTGCTTTATCTTATTTCACTTCCAAATTGATATTTCATATCCTGGGTGTGGCCATTCCATACTTTATTTTTGGGTTTCTTATCTCACTTCTTGCAAGGCCAGTAATAAAACTCAGCTCTAGTGAGTGTGGTGGCGTCTCGAATTTTTCATCAGATCTTCTTATAACTTTTGGGATAGCAAGCATTAAGTGGAATGCTGTGAAAGAGGATGTTTTTGCTATTTTGGTGGTGATTGCATTAACATTGGCCACAAGTGTGGTGCTTTTTAAAAAGCTTGGTCTGAGGCTTTTCAAAAACGATTCAGAGCTTGTTGGCCTTTTCACTTGGGGGTGGTCCATGGCCGGAATCGCAATTAGTATGGGTGGTATAAAATCCATTGATACAGTGAAGGCGCAGAGAGCTATGGAAATGTTTGCTCCGGTGTATATGCTTATTGCTCCAATTGAAATGGGAATATTATTACTGGCGCCATTTCTACTTGATAGCTTTTACATGAAGCTTTCATTATTAGTGTTTGGGCCAGTTTCATTGGCAATAATTCTAAAGTTACATCGCCAAGTAGTTGAAAGTGCATAAAAAACTCAAGCTAATCACTAAATAACCGATAATATTGCTATGGTTTATAGCACTCTTATTTTAGCTCTCTCAATAACTATGGCCTTTGCTGGAAGCAAAGAGGCCTCAATCCATGTCACAGCACTCAAAAACGATAAGATAAACGATAAAATCCTTAGCAGTCCAATCTTTGAAAATTGTAAGAAGCAAGTTGATAGTATAAAGAATCTTACGGAAAAAGAATCCAAAGAAAAAATCAGAACATGCTTTGATGAGGCCATCGCTTCAGCGGATGACAAGCAACTCCAGAAGGTTGGCCAAAAGCTAGATATCAACCCAGTTGATTTTAAAGACACTAAAGGCGCAAAATCCATCCGTGAATTTCTAAGTAAAAGAATCTATGAAGCAATTCATGGAGAGGACTATGAAAACAAACGTCTTAAAGAGCTAAAACATATAGACCATTCCTTATTTTTAAAGCTCTATGAATCACAAGTTTCCAAAAACCTTATTCTAGATGTGTCCAGATACTGTCTAGAAAACATAGGTCTAAAGGACAACCCTGGAAGTTATATTGTTTATGCCGCACCGGCCGCAGATGTGCCTGAAGACAAGCGGTCCAAGGCCTATGACTACATGATAGATCAGATGAATAAGCAGAGCGAGAGTGCTGGAATTGGGCTTCGGGCCAAGGTTGTTTTTGAAGAAGACTCTCAAAACAAGAGTTTTGTCCAAAAGGACACTCCAACAGAGGCGCCCAAGTCTTTTAGTGGAAGCACAGGAGTGACAAGCTTTTGGAATAGCATACAAGAATACAGGTATTGTCCACAACTGAGAACAAGCGATGAGAACGATCCCTGTTACTATAAAAACGCTAGAGATCAGCGAATAATTTCTGCTTTAAAAGAGGACGAGCTAAAACAAGGCCAGGAAAAACCAGATCAACTGGGAAACAAGTATGCCTTTTGTTCAACGTTTCTAGTTAGAAACATGTGTGAGATCTATAAGTGCAACAACGTCTATGATTGGAGCAATCCTAACAAGAATAATATTAAATACTGCAAAAACACATTAGGGCTTTCAGCTCCAGATTTATCCACTAGGAGTAGCTCCTTAGAAATTAATGATCACGACAATAAAAAAGGACAGCTTGCCTGCAACCTGATCTCAAAAGTCGAAAATTATAAAAAGACCTTGATGGCCATCGATGATGCCAAAAATGGTCAGAAAGAGCTTAAAGAGTTCTCTGGCCTGAGTCTTGGAGAGACAGGTTTTAAAGGTGGAGAGTATGTGGGACGCGGCGACAATGGTTCTAAATCTATTGATGAAATAACCTCAGTGTCATCAAAAGAGCTTGTGAACAAGGCCAAGGCCTTAGGAGAAGGACAAAAGACAGCAGAAGAGCTTAACAAGGAGTGCTTTGAGAACGGGCTTCTAATCAGCTCAAAAGATGAGTGTCAAGAGCTTGGTGGAGCTATGAATGAACAAGACTTCGCAAAGGTTCAACTAGACAGTGAAGCGGAGACCAAGGCATACCTTGAGAGAGTAAGAAAGCTTAAAGAAAAACCTGACGAAGAAGAGCTCGAGGCTATGCTCATAAAGCACGGGCTTCATGACTACGTGGGAAAACTTGACGAGTTTCCCGTTGAAGATCTAGTTCAGTTGATTGAAGACAAATACAAATCAGAGCGCATGGCATTGATAAACAATATGAAAGACCGATTTTACTCAATGACTAAAAAGAAAAACGATGACGAGCAATCCATTGCCAATGCCGCTCGAGACCAATTGAAAGAAATGGAAAGTCACAAGGAAAGAATTGAGACTTTATTAAACTACTCAAACATTGTTTCGTCCTATCTTCAAGTAAAGGATGAAGATGGAAACGAATTTAAAAACACCACAGCAAGAATGGTGGAGCGTGAAGGTTTCGAAAAACACGCTGATCCAGAGGATGCGGCCGAGCAGCAAAACTATGAGGTCTATTTTGCGGACACTGAGGAAGCAAAATCATCACAAGGTAGTCTGAACGCAGGCCAACTTGTGGATGGGATACTAGGTATCGGTGAAGTGAATTAAATAACTAAAGAGGCATAATGAGATTTGTCAAAATCTGTATCACTATCTTTTTGTTCGTCTCTCCTGTTTTTGGAGGAGAGCTGCTTGAGGTTGCAAAAATGGTGGCCTTGACAGAGGGACAGGTCTTGGAGCAAGAAGCGCCTGAGGTTCAAAAGGAATGTGGTGATGAGGCCGTGCTTGCTAAAAGAAAAGAACCGATTACTGTAGATGCCGAAATTGAAATGACTTTTGAGGTTAAAGCATACAAAGGGCTTGAAGCTACACCAGAGAGAAAGTTTATTCCATTTGAAAATGATGGATTTGATGAGAAATGGATAAAGCTTATAAGTGCTGAGAATGATTCTCAAAGATCCGAAACTGTTTCAGAGCTTTGCAAGGGAATGAGTCAAGAAGAGGCCATGGCCTTCGCGGGCTATATCGGAAGAAAAAATTCAAACGTATATGACTATGAAAGAGTGTCTAGCTCAGGCAATGAACAGGCCAGGGATGAGGCAATCTCAATTGATGAATACTATGCGGTTCACAGAAACAATGAAGGCCTTGGTGATCCTAATGGCAGAAAGAAGATGGGTATCTGTGGTGACGCAGCGACACTTGTTGCCGACTTTCTATCCAAGTGCAATTTTAAATGTGAAGACATAGACATCGTGTCTTATAGAACCACTAGCGGTGGGCATCAAGTTGTATCAACCAGAGGGGAAGATGGCAGCTACTACACAGCAAATTGGTCTAGTGTGGAAAGAGACAGAAACACTCCAGTGGGTGACATAGATACTCCCAACACAAATATCGCAGTAACGTCTCCGTCTATAGAGCTGTGGGACTGCAATGGAAAGCCTAAAGGCAAAGTTACGACTCCGTTAGGGACCCTTTTAATGCTTGCACATGAGGACCCTGAGGCGATCTCACTTCCTCAAGACTATCAAGAGGTTTCTTTTGTGGCCAAAAATGTAGGTGGGCTTGACGAGGTTAAAGTCAAGGCCTTCAAAGCAAGTGCGTCCAATGGGCAAAAGCTTAGTGGTATCGGTGCAAGAATAAGCAAGCAAATGGGAACCAAGAACAATCTATTTAGTATGGAAATTGACGGTTCCATAATTTTAGCAAAAGCGCAAAAAGATCTTCAAATAGATAATTTCGGCACCATGATGAACCTAGAACAAACGATTTTGAGTCCTCATGCACGAATCAGAACTGACTTTAACCCAATAAGGTTTGAGAACTTCCAGGCGGGAATCTTTGCCGAAGCAAAGTCCACAGTTTTCTATATGGATAATGTGGAGAATTTAAATGGAGAGTTGGCAGATAACTCAACCAATGCGGACGCCATGACAAGAGTTCGTTCTGGGGTTACGGCCTCGGCGCAAACAGATAATTTTAGATTTGAGGCTACTGGTGGTGTTGGTGGCGAGATCTTGAGGAATTTCAACCAACAGGGTTCTGCTCATATCAATGGTGAGGTCGTTGAAAGAAAACAGGAGTTTAAGGCCAATGAAATTTTTGCCAACGGAAGAGTCGATTTTGTTAGCAAAAATGGAAATGATGCGCACATTCAGGTTAGGTATAGAGACATGTATCTATTAGATCGCTCCGTCATAGAGGTTCAGGCCGGAAAGAAATTTGGAAAGAACAAATTTAATGGGGGAGTCAGTATAATTAAAAACCCTGGAAAGGAAACTATTAACGCTTTAAGTTTGGCCTACTCCAGGCAATTTCAGCTGAGAAAAAACTATGTGGAAGTTAGTGGTGGTGTAAAATACTTAATAATAAAAGATTCGCCCTCTGAAAAACTATTAAATGTTTCGGTTGCCTATAAATTTTAATGTGATTAAATAAAATGTAGTTATTTAAGTTTTTGCAATAACTTAACGAGTAGTTGTCTGCAAGGAGCAATTAAATGTCAAAGGTACTATTACTCACCAGCGCAGACGAGCTGGCCCAATACGCTGATTTATGTCTAAATCAGGCGACGAACGCAAATGTTGTGGTAACAACATGCAGGTCCATCAAACAAAGTTGTGAGCTGCTTGAAGAGCAGGCAAAATACAATCTTATATTTCTAGGACACAAGATTGAGCAAGATGGAGACAAGAAAGCTCTGTCTCAGTGTTTGCTTCCGTACATTAACGGTGGCGAGACAATAATATGTGGAACCAACAAGGCATTTCAAGGAAAAGAGTGGGCGAAATATTACCACTATATGGAATCTCCTCAAAAGCTTCTTGCTAACATGTTTGAGGAGCTATCTCTTTCCACGGAAGATGCAGGCGAATACGTATCTATGCCCGTTCCTTCATTGCATAGATTTAAAACCCTGCCATTTGATTGCTATATTAAAATGCGTGACAAGTATCTTAAAGTTTACTCCATGGGTGATAGTTTGGAGGAAGCAGACATTTCCAAGTATGCGGACAAAAATCTAGAGTGTATCTATCTTGTTAAAGAACAGGCACAAAGCGCACTCGAAAAATTATACACTAAACTCGTCTCTCAAAACGTTCCAAGTCATTCTGAAAACCCAGAAGAGGCCGCGGCAGAGTCTGTTGACTACGCAAGCTACCTATTGGAACAAGTTGGTATTCAGGTAAAAAATGGCGAGCAGATCAAAGCGTCTTTTGATGAGTATATGAAACTTATCAAAAAGAGTAGAAAAGCTTCTCTCAAAGAACTCTTAGATCAAAAGCAAGGCCTTGTGTACAAGCATAGTTCATTAACAGCGCTTCTAAGCTCCTATCTGCTTGAAGAGCTTGACTGGAACCTCCAAGGTGGAGATGAGTCTCTAGCTTTGGCCAGTTACTTTCAGAACATGTATTTAACTGCTGATGAAGAGATTCTAGTAAGCACTGATGCAGAGCTTGCGACAATTAAGAAGGAAGATCGCAGAGAAGTCGTTAGAACCCACGCAAAGATCGCAGAAACTTTTTTAGTAGAGTCCGGTGTGGATAACGTAGAGCTTATAAGGCTCGTTATGGAGCAGCATGGAAACCTAAGAGGGATTGGTTTTTCTGAAAAGATCATGTGCACTTCAAAGTTGTCTGGCCTTTTTCAGGTTGCGAGCAGGTTCGCAGTGCTGTTTTTAAAAGAGTATGAAGTGAATCACGAGCCAAACCTTAAAAAGAATCTAACAGAGCTTAAAAACGCTGTGACTCCTAAAGAAGAAAAGATCTTTGGATGTCTTCAAGATGTTTTAATTATTCTTCAAGTCTAAGAGGTCTATTTGAACTTAGGTCTTATTCTTTTGATTGCTGACCTTTTTCTAGTATTAAAGAAAAGGTAAGCAATCCAATCTATGGAGAGTCATGGGTATTAACTGGGAAAGCATAGACAAAACTGATAGAGAGCTTTTTCCCTGGCGAGATGAGCTCAAGGCATCTTCAATCCCAATAATCCATCTACCCAACTTTTTCAATGAAAAGACTTTTAATACCTTGGTAAAGCGAGTAAAGCTTTTAAAAATGCTCAGCATGAAGCGATCTCAGGTTGATAATGAAAGGTTCAAACGTCACTTGTATGAAAACGACACAGAGATCCTGGCCATACAAAATGGGATGGCCAGAAAGGTCAGCGAGCTGTTCAAAACCCCTCTTCAGGTTTCCTATCATTTTATTTCCATGTACCATGAAGGACTTGGTATTTGCCCCGTTCACACTGATAGATTGGAGTGTGAATTTACAGTGTCTGTCTGCGTTTCACAAAATGATGTTTGGCCTTTATATGTTGAGGGAAAACAATTTGGCCTAAACATTGGTGACGCTCTTCTGTATTCAGGAACTCACCATATTCATTGGAGGGAGCAAATCCCTGCCAATACCTGGTGTGATATGGTTCTATTCTTTTTCACCAGGCGCGAAGCTTAAGCTTCAAATTCTCCAAATTATAAATTTAATTTAGTGAGTTGATTTTCCGATAAATTATCTGACACGAATTTTTGTCACTAAAATTTGTGAAACGAAGTTAAAGAAAAATAATTTATAAAAATATAAGATACTGAAATTTGCTTAAAAGAACATTCTAAAGTGTTGTAATTATTGATTCATTGTTCTTTGAATGCTCTCGGGCCTAGATTGAGCACACTAATAAGAGGGCCTGAAGCTTTTTAACACTATTATGTCGTCAGCTATAATAATGGCAGGGGAAATATGATGAAAAAAATACTTAAATCGTTAAGAGGCGAGAGATTAGGGCAGTCAGGCTTCTCCCTTGTTGAAGGAGTGGTTGCTTTAGGTCTCGCCGCCGTTATTGGTGTTGGTGGCATGAAGTTAAGCGAGCAGTCCAATAAGCAGGTCAGCCTCACAAAACAAAACCTTGAACTAGATCAATATATTCGTCGTTTACGAACCCACCTCACTGACAAAGTTGCCTGTAATCAAATTGTAAGCAAAAGCGCTGGCGCTTTGAAGGTGAATCTTCAAACTTTTAACGCACAAGTAGCTCCACCTATGCCTGTTAAGAACACCAAAGTGATTGCTCCGGCGGTTACAGGTGTTGGCAGAGAGGTTGTTCCCGCGTCTGTGATTGTTTACTTTGATCGCCAAACGGAAAACTTAAAAAGTGCATATGCCGTCAAGAAAACTACGGCAATGATTGAGTATAATAATGGAGCCTTTGTAGGTTGCTCAAATTATGAAGCGGAATCAGAGATAACTACATTCAAGCTTGCATGTGAGAGTTTGGGCGGAACGTTCTCCCTAGACACAGGAAAAGCAGGATCTGAGAAGTGTGACTTTTCCGCAATTGGCCCTGATCACTATGTATTGCAACAGGTTAAGAAAAGAGCTTGTGAAGAAATTTACAATGGAAGCTTTGATGGTGTTGAATGTAACAGTATGACCATGCCAACAACTCCATCCTATGGCGCAAATCTTACGGCGAATTCGTTTCTTTTATCTGACAAGTGGGTGAAGACTTTTAACCAGTCTTGCCCTGGGCAAAATAACTTTGTTGCCTCTGTATCTTCAGACGGCAGCGTCACCTGTAAGACCGTTGCCTTTTGCACGAAGTGCGACTCTTCCTGTCCAGCATCAGGGCCATTGTGTGACGGAGATATAACCAATGACCGCGAGCCAGCTGAACTTAATTGTGACGACAATGATGAGTACTTCTTAAGCGCTTCAAATTCCGCTACTGAAACAAATAAATGTATGTTTAAGGATTACAGCATTAGCTCTGATGAAAAGAGCTGTAAGTCTAAAGAGTCCACTGACGCTACTGCCGGAATATGTAAGCGTTTTAAAAGTGGAACCTGTGACGGCACAGTCGCTGGGACTGTTGAGAACTACCCTGATGGAACCTCTTGTGGAACGGACAAGACCTGTCAAAGTGGATCGTGTGTAAAAGATGAAGTGAATGAAGACAATTCAGCAGGCCAGGATCCAAAATGTGGCACTGGAGAAGTGGCCTTTTCCAGTAAGTCAAAGTGTGAAAGTGAGACAGGAAAGACCTGTAAAGCACAGGACTTTAAACTCTATAGATTTCCTACACAAGTCAACGACCCTGTCGACACTAGAGAGCACCCTTTATGTAGGAACTACATAGAAAAGGTCTGCACCAATACCCGTACGACAAAATCATGTACTGGTGAAAGACGTAAAAAAGGCGAGGAAGAAATCCTTCCTTGTAACAAAGTGGCCAAATACTGTCCTTCTGATGAAGAGCCAGAAGAGCCAGAAGAACCTGAAAAAGAAGGTGTTTGGAAATTAGCAAACTATGGTGAAGATACGTGTAAAGAGGATGTTCCAAAGTGTTCTGTACTAATCGGAACGCCATGTGACAAAGTTGGGCGTGGGTATAGGGAGTGTAACGATAATCCGGGACCTCCTCCTGGGACGCCACCAGATGCAAACTTCTGCCAGATTAACCAAGTTGTGACTTGTGAAGAAAAGTAAGGTTGAAATATTATGAGAAAGCTAAAAACGAATATACTTTTAAATCAGATTGGCAGCAGCATGATCACTGTAATGATCGGTGGAGTTGCCATTGGGCTTGGTGCCATGATGGTGGCAAAGACCGGCCTTGAAAGAGGAAAGATGTATGCGGACACATCTCAAAACACCTTGATTGAGTACGCAATGCTTGATTTAAAAACCAACCTTGCATCTCAAAAAGTCTGCAAGGATTCAATGGACTCTGGATTTACCCAAATTGGGCCCTATAGTGTGGGTGACGATCTGGGCGGTGGAGTGAGCATTGAACAAATAAGAGATCAAAACCCTGGAATGCAAGATCGCGACATCTTAATTGTGTTTAAAAAGGACAAGGCCCAGGGGAGTGCCTCCAGACGTACAGACAAAATCTCTATTCAAACATTCAAGGCCCCAGATCCGGCAGATCCGACAGGTGTGGCAACCATTGAAAGTTGTTCTTCCTTCCAGATTGCCACAGCTGAGGAAGGCCTTGAAAACTTTTGCAAGGCCATTGGTGGCGTATATGACTCAGCTGAAGGGCGTTGTGATCCAAACCTAGCAACGGACTCCAAGTTTAGAGACGACGTGGACGCATTGGCGTGCGAGGTTCTGGGCGGAACATTGAATGGCTCAGGTGAATGTGACCTAATTTCAATAAGCGGCAATCTAATGTCCAAAACATTTAAACCAGCACTTATAAAGCTTGGTGGTGGCAGTAGAAATAATGCCGTCGGAGGAACTTGTTCAAATACTCAAGTAGGTAGAGGGCTATCTTCGGATGGGAAGTTGAATTGTGAAACGATTAAATGCCCACAACCAAGTGACTCGACTTACTCTCCAAGATATGTAGGTTCCCAGCTTTACTGTGAATGTCAAAGAGACAGGGGCGCCAAACTAGGCTGTGGCGAAGAAGATGTTAATTCCTGTGAGGATTATGAAGTTGATGATGGCTGTGGCAATGGCGGAACGTGTGTCATTAGAAGAAAAAAGAAGGTTTGTCCTGAAATCCCAAGTTGTGTTGATGATGGACCTAAAAACTATTACAGCACAGAGGGTTGTAATTACTACTGTGGCCAGGCGCCGAAGTGTGCTGAAGGTGAAGAGCCTGAAGTTCCAGAGGAGCCAAAGTGTGAAGACACCTCATGGACTCCAAATCTAGCAACCGTTTGTGACACTGATCGTGTTACCCAAACAAGCAACTGTGGAAACACTCGTCGCAGGCCTGGCACTAAGGACTGTAGTGCGAAGGGGTGTTGGGAGCTTGGAAGAGCAAGTTCAACTAGGCCCGAGATAAACCCTGCAGGATTTCCAAAGTCAAATTGGACTTGTACCTCCGGTGCGGGCAAGCCTCCCAAGAATTGCAAAATAGGAAATCGTTGCGTGAACGAGTGGAAATACGGCACAAGAGAATTTGAATGTTTGCCATGCAACTAAAAAACGGAAAATTTTTGTGGAGTTACAATGATAAAATATTTTAAACAAATTTTAAATCAAAAGGGTGTAAGCGCCATGGAGCTAGTGGTTGGCCTTGGCATCGCTGGTGGCATTGGACTCATGATGACTCAAAATATGAAGACTCAGCAAGATGCCCAAAACAGCAATGAAGAAAGTAGAAGCGCTGAACTTGCCATCAAGTCAGTAATGGACTCACTCAAGAAGAAAGATACCTGTGAAAATGTTCTTTCTGGACTCAATGTTAATCAAATGGCCAACAGTAATGGCCTGGATTTAACAATGGGACAGTTAAGCGCTTGGAGGTCTTTAAGCGCTAATCTTGGCTCAAGAATCTCCCTCGAAGGGGTAAATGCAAAGCTTGGCGCAAATGCGGGCAGAACGCCCTTAACTCTGACTTTTGAGTTTAAAAGGCCAACTGGAAAATCTCAAAGTGCTGGCAACACCTTTAAGCGTGGTATAAAAATGGATGTAAGCGTGGAGGCCGGTGATATTTTATGTGAACACGTGGACGAGTCTGGCGTTGCCCTCAATGCTTTGGAGAAGATATGCCTGCAAATAGGAGGAGTTTTTACAGCTTCTGGAGAGTGTGAAGTTTCTGGCATAGACCCAGTGCTTAGAGAGAGATTTGCCAGGGCGATTTGTGACTCTGTTGATAAAGACAGCAGCTCAAATTTTGCTTCAGATAAATGCATCCGGATTAACATACGGGACAATCTGACCACTAAAAATGTTGCCGCAAACTACATAACTATTAACGGATCCACCAGGGAAGTTTTTGACAACTCTCAATGCTCAGGCCACCTAAAAGGCTATACCGTGAAAGGGGAGAAGGTTTGTGGAAATGTTGTCTTTGACCGTTAGTCTTTAAATATAAATGTCCATCAACTCCCTTGGTTGATGGACAGATTCACCATAACTATCTCTGATTCATAATTTCATCAAATTTCAAAACTCAAATCTTCAGAAGGCCCTACGTTAAAGACCAATTAAAACGGTTACTTTTAAGCAGCAAGTTTTTTAGTTATCAAGTTGCAATGATTCGCACAATTAAGTCAATAATGCTGAAGTTAGAAGCATCAGAGTGACCTTCTTTGGGATCTTGTTTAAAATAAACGTAAAATTAACTGTCACATTATCAAGAATACAAATGAAAAGTGAATTTGGATCACAGTGATTAACACCAATGATTGGCCGGGAATTTTTAACAAATTATCTGTGGAGACTAGTCACTAAAACCTAAAAGTTTAAAGGCCTAAAGTTACATTAAATTACAGTAATGAGATTTCAATAATTGGCCGGAAAAAAGAACCTGCGACTTTAAAAAATGGTTAGTGATGTTATCCTTAATCCGAAAGATTTCTTTTAAAATTAAGGCCGTATTCTGGCCAAAAAACCCCTTGAAAATAATGCACGATAAGAAACATTATCGCACATTTTGCTGCGTAGCGTTCGTTTGATTTTAAGAGTTTAGCCAAGGACGATATAACTTATGGGCCTGAGCTGATCTTCAGTCTGGCCCTAACCCATAAATTAGCTTCATAGTTTAACTATTAGTCTTCCTGCTGATCTGCTGCCTTCACTAGTTTTGTATAAATGCCATGAGTTGTGGTTAGTTTGTCTTCAGTACAAACCATTCCTTCTTTTTCATTTATCTCGTTAATTGCATCAGCTAGTGTTGTCATTGTGTATCTATTTACTTGTCCAAATCCATTTAGCTTCACAAGCATACTTCTAAGTTTTGGGCCATCATATGCCTGTGCCTCTTCAAGTAGTTCAATCACATCAACCGCGTAGGACATGTAGGCTTTAAGATCATCAATGTCATTGTACAGATACTCCTGAACTGCAGCTGCTGCCATAAAACCTCCTGCAGATGATGAATACAGAATCACCGGGCCTGGCCCAGATATTGAGATACCTAAACTTGCCGCTGCATATGTTCCAGATGTAAGGGCCACAGGAATACCAAATTCGCTTGTTTTTGTATAAAATGGCATCTTTGCGATCTGATCTTCTTTGTCACTGACATAGTCTTTAATTTTGTCCAAACAGGACGCATTGGCCGCAAGAGTACCTAACATAAGAAGTGTCGTAGCTAGTATTTTCATATATGGTCTCCAATTTTTTTGAGAGAAATGTTATTATTCGGATCTTTTAATACGCATTGTCATGGCAACAAAGATCATTTCTTTGTTATGAAAACTTTATAGATATGTCCCTAACCTGCTGAAATTACGAAATTCTTTGGCAATGTTAGATTCCTTTAAGAAATATTTTGAATTTACTTCAGGCCTTTAACTTTGGTAGGTTTTATCAAGTAATTTCTAATCATTTGGAGAGTATTTATGAAGAAATCAAACGTGTTCCTAAGTATATTAATTTTGGTGATTTCCGCCTGTGGAGGAAGCAACTCATCTGGAAGCAAGGATCCTGCAAAACGAGCTGTTAAGAACGTTGATGATCTAGCAAATACCGTTAAGCATTTTGAGAATGAGTGCCCACAAATAAATGGATCTTATTGCACCCAACCTTCAGCCGGAGAGTATGAGTGTGTCTACCTTGAACTGAAATATAACGAGTTTGCTGAAGCTCTAGAACTTACTAGTCACTACCCTTCCGTAATAATTGATGGAGATGTGTGGAATAGAAACATTAATGGTGAAGAGTCTCGCGCTATTGGCTGGTGTGAAAACAACACTGTGACTGCCTATGGAGAAAATGAAGAGGGTCATTACGTTTTTCTTGAGCTTAAATCTTCTAATGGATCACAGGTTAAGATGTATGAGGAATACAAAAACGAGGAAGGAACGGGCAAGCATTCCGCAAATTACAGTTTAGATTAGTTTACATATTAAAAGGGGAGCTTCAACTCCCCTTCTTATTAAAAATTTATGTATACAGATTGTTCGAACCTGCATTCATGAGAAACAATTATAATTGTCGTTCTCGTGAAGCTTCTAAGGCGGGTGCTCACCTGGGTTTGCTTGGCCCCATAAGCTTTATTGAAAAGTGACTGAGCAATACCTATAAATTCAGCACCACCGATATTAAAGGATTTTTTATCTCCTGAGACTCTGTAAGTTGAAGTAAAGTCACTATAGGTGTCTCTCTCAAGAAGCGCTTCCTTAGATGTACAAGTTCCGTCCCTAACTTCGCCCTGAAGCCTTAAGGCCTCCTTTATTAGTTGAACCTCACTTGGGTGGGTGATCTCGATTCTTGTCTTAGCATGTAGATTCAAGCTAAAGGCCAACCCAATGGCCAAAATAGAAAGTGTTTGTTTTAATTTCATAGAAGTCTCCATCGTTAAACATATTGTATGCTGAGTGGAATAATATTAGCACTTTTCAAAAGAAAGCTTTAAATTACATTTACATTCTGTAATATTTACTCGTTAAAGTGTTAAATGTATTGTGTTTAGGTGGCCTAGACCGCTTCAAGTGTTTGAAACTCATATGGATCTAAAGTGTGGGAGAAACTGAGGTCCTATGAGCTAGCTGAACCTCAGAACATAAAAAGGCCTTAGGTCAGGGACAAAAGATTTTAATTAACTATTGATATGAAACTCTAGTTTCTTTCTACTATTGTCTCTTGCTTTGATTTGGTTGTATCAATATCTCCCTCTTTCCAAATTTTAGGGTCTTTTATGAAGGATCCAAGACCACTAATATAGCAATCTTGCAAGATCATATGGCCTGAAATTATCGGGGATCTGCCACTATACTTTCTAATATTTTTCTTGTATTCCTCATTTCCCCATAGTTGATTCTCCATGTTGATTAAAGAGTCGACTCTACCGTAGAGGCCGGTACTAACTCCTGGGAAACCTGCATTAAATCCTCCTATTCCACCTCCTACTGCAAAAGTAGATCCACTTCTTTGTTGGTAATTGGAGAATATGCTACTTACTTGCTTGTTTAATTTTGGGTCAAAGCATGCGGCTGCTTCTGGGTTGTCATCAATAAATTGTTCTAGGTCTTTACATAACTTCATGTCGAATAGGTTTGAGGTGATTGTCCTTCCATCAACCCTAGGTTCTACCAGGTTATGTGAAACTTGATTGGAGGGCACGCACTGTCCATTTTTGATTTCAATTTTTGTAGTGGTATGTGAGTAAGTTGAAAAATATGGATTGTTCTTTGAAAGTCTTCTCACCAATTCAGGGTTACCCTTTGCTTGAAACTGAATGTTATTAGAGTTTATTCGATCGATATCTTTTTGGGTAAGAAGGTACCCAAAGGTTATTTCAGTAATTTCATTATTAACACCTCTTTTGACAATCGCCTTGGCCTTTTCTGCCATTGATCCACTTGGGTGTTTGAAGGTGAAAAGCTCCTGCTTGTTTTCATCATCAAGCACGTAAGAGATAACATTACCATTCGGAGTAATTTTACCCGTTTTGTCGATCACAAATGGTGTGCTAAGGCCTTCTTGGGGAGTGAAGAACTCCTTACACTTTGAGTAGTCTGTTGCTGACGCCGTGCCTATTAGTAAAAAGCTTGTGAAAATTAAGGAGATCTTCATTATTAGTCCTTTTTAAGGTTCTTGTACTATATCGGAATAAAAACTAGGATTCTTGAAGGAATTACTTCTGCCTTACTTCAAGTTCCTAAGATTAAAGTAGGACAGTATTAAATTTACGGTCAAACCATGGCACCTTTTTGTGGTTGTAGTCAGATGGTGAGATTAAGTCTTAATGCTATATTTTATAATATTTAAGATAGAGATATTATCAGAAAATACGGGAGTTTAGGTAGCGGAAAGTGAATAAGGGGAGCTAACTCCCCTCTTTTGTTAATCGTTAAGACAGTTAATTTCACTTTCTGTCGCAGTAAAGGGAAGTCTAAATCCACCCATTCTTATATGGAGCTCATATAAGGAACTAACCTCTGAGATTTTCCCATCTTGCTTAGAGATTACAGCTTCAAACTCCATTTTTTCTGAGCCTTCTGTGTCTGTACAAGATGCTCTAAAGATGTGATTGTTTTCGTCTTGTTCAAGACCTGCAACTGCAACCAAGGACTCTGGACAACCAGTAAACCTTGTAACTTCACCAGTCTTATTATTAAAGCCAAAGTTAAATCTCTGGTCACCTTGACCCACATGATATTGGGTTTGCCCTTCAGCTGTGACATAATTATAGTTTGTGTTGTTGAGCTGGGTGATGTCGCATCCATTGGCCTTGTATTCAATTGTTTCCATAGCGCTTGCTCCAAAAGATGCAGCTATCATTAGTCCTGAAATAAGTTTCTTCATAAATTTTTTCCTGGTCTTTTTTTATGATTTTCTCAAGCTTTGAAGTTTGAAGATATAGACCTAGAAAAAATTTATGTGAAGTAATTGCTCAAAATCCTGTTCATTAATGATTATGAAGCCTTCTCTACGGCCCCATGTCATTTAAATTATTTGGCCATCCATCTTT
>CERC01047718.1_pt1 | contig 27589 bp, 25 predicted proteins | sample 530921 | NCBI WGS metagenome assembly CERC01 (sample SAMEA2621099, study PRJEB7988) | marine metagenome | isolation source: saline water (ENVO:00002010), including
CAGCCGCTCTCTTGCTGTTGGGCCCGTAGCTATAGCGTCTTTAATGGTTAGCACCGCCATAAGTACAGTCGCCACTCAAGGTAGTAGCGAATACCTAAATGCTGCCGTTAATCTCTCATTTCTGGTTGGAATAATCTTACTGTTTCTACGCATCATACGACTCGGCGCTATTGTTAACTTCATCAGCCATTCTGTGCTATCAGGCTTCACGAGCGCTGTAGCTATCATCATTACAATAAGTCAGTTAAAGCATGTACTAGGAATTGAGTTTCCTAGAGCAACAGGTCTAGATCAAAATATTGTTGCTCTCTATACCCACCTGCATCAAACCAATCACATAACCCTTTTACTCTCATTACTCGCGTTCGCCATACTATGGCTATGCAAAAGTAAACTCTGCCAAACTCTCAACCTATTAAAATTACCTCTATGGTTTGCCCAACCGCTCTGCAAAACGGGCCCTATGTTTGTTTTATTGATAGGATCTATACTCGTTTGGCACTTCAATTTAGACCAAACTAAAAATGTTGATACCGTTGGCATAGTCCCCCAAGGACTTCCTAACATCGGAGGCATCCAGATTGATCTACAGCTATGGCAACAACTGTTTATACCTGCTCTTCTTATTGCACTTATTGGATTTATTGAGAGTGTCTCAGTAGGTACCGCACTAGCTAGTAAGCGACGAGAAAGAATTGATCCAAACAAAGAGTTAATTGCACTTGGGGCTGCCAATCTAGGGGCGGGGTTTAGCGGAACCTATCCTGTAGCAGGGGGTTTTGGGCGCTCGATGGTAAACCATAGCGCAGGCGCTCAAACAACAATCGCATCCGCAATCAGCGCCACATTAGTCGCGCTTGTGGTTGCTTATTTTACCCCTCTTTTTTATTACCTCCCTAAAGCGGCACTTGGGGTCATCATCATTATGGCGGTTATTCCTTTAATCAGTATTTCAACATTTAGAGAGTGCTGGAAATTCAATAAAGCAGATGCCTTAACCCTCATTGCCACATTCATACTTGTACTTATATTAGGGGTAGAACTAGGTATTTTATTCGGCATCGCCATATCAATTGCACTATTACTCTACCGCGCCAGCCAGCCACACATTGCGATTGTAGGAAGGTTAGGTAACAGTGAACAGTTTAGAAATACCGCTAGGCATGATGTCAAAACTGAAGAAACCGTACTCGCATTAAGGGTCGATGAAAGTCTCTACTTTGCGAATACCCGCTTTGTCGAAAAATTTATTTTGCATCAATGTACAGACAACCCTCGTTTTCAACATGTCGTCCTTATTTGCAGTGCGATCAACTTCATTGATGCTAGTGCACTAGAAACCTTAGAAACACTCGTCTCTAACTTGAAAGATAAAGGGGTGATACTTCATCTTTCAGAGGTAAAAGGCCCAGTTATGGACCAATTCAAAAACACTCATTTCCTAAAAAAACTTGAGCCTGGGCAGGTTTTTTTTACGACAGACCAAGCCTTACGCACTCTGACCAAAACATAAACGCGAAGCAACTCCGCATCTCGAAAAGTCTATATAGATTGCGACGTTGCAGCTCTCTGGTAAGAAGCGTCATTTAGACATGAACACTCACGCATATCTTTCTCAACTTGAGTCGCTCTTCTAGCAGAGATATACAACGAACTATGAACATTCTTTTTGGCTTCTTTTTTTGCCATAGCAGCTAACTCCGCAACCTCATGAAAGCTTTCACAACGATAGGGATCCGGATGCACCACGCCTATTGCAAGACCTAAAAGCGGGAAGAATTGGCGGGAGCCTTTACGATCAGTTGACCATGTTCCTTCATGTTGTAAATCTTTTGGTGTGTAAAAAGCCCTCACCTCACGATCAAATTCTCGCAAAATACGCTCACAACTTAACTGCCAATCTGACGTTCGGTAAACAACAACAAAGTCATCTCCACCGATATGACCAATAAAGTTATGCTCATGCCCAGCAAAACGACCTAGCAACTCTCCTAACAAACGGATCACTTGATCGCCTTTAGAGTAGCCATAACAATCATTGAACGGCTTAAAATTATTTAAATCAAAATAGGCAATATGAAAATCAGCTGTACTTTTAAGCAAACTATCTACTTTATTATTAATCGGCACGTTGCCCGGCAATAAAGTCAGCGGATTAGCGTACTGTGCATTTTGTATTTTCAATTCAGTTAAACGCTTTAGAAGGTCACGCAAGTTGCCCATTCCAAAATAACAATCATCTTGAGTGATAATAATATCTTGCTGTAAAGCACTATTCTCTTGATCCGTAACGAGTCTTGAAACCTCAACCAAGCTCAACTCACGATCAACCAGCAATACATCTTTACTCATGATCCTAGAAACAGGCTTTTTCTCATAAAGAGCGCGCCCATATTGTGTGGAAAATAGCTCTAATAGATCAGATTTCTTGACCACTCCTAATGGCACGCCTTCTCTTATAACAGGCAACGCACTCAACTCAGGATTTGCTTGAAACTGTTCACTAACAAACAGTACTGAATCATCAGCAGATACCGCAGGAGCTTGACGTAATAACGAAACCGCCATTTCCCCATGTTCCAGTAACGCTTTCTCATTATTAGATGAGGATGAATCGCAAAAAACCAAAGAGCAGAGCGCAGGCTCAGGGTTGGGATAACCTAAGTAAAACCCCTGACCAATACTGATACCTAGTTCAAGCAGTGTAGCGACCTCTTCCTGACGTTCAATCCCCTCGGCGATAACCTTACAGCCCATTGTATGACTTATATTGTAGATCGCCCGCACAAACTCTCTTTTCACTGGATCCGTATCAATATACGAAACAAAGTGCCTATCAATTTTCACATATTCAGGGTTTAGTTCTGACCACAACTTTAAACCTGAGTAACCAGTACCTAAATCATCAACAGCTACTTGGAAACCCTCATTTCGATAATATTCAACGGCACTATTCGTCAGCCCGTATTTATCAAAAGGATGCTGTTCTGATAATTCAATCACAATATCCTCAATCGATATCCCCAATTTCTGCAACAGTTCAGCAGTAAAACCTTCCGTATGCTCCGGAGTACCTAATAAGGACGCACTAATATTAAGAAAAAGCTTACCGCCCGGTTTCAGTTCAGCAAAGCGTTCTAAAGATCGACGACGGGACAATAACTCTAAAGAATGGAGTAAATCATTCTCTATTGCAGTTTGAAATAACGCACCGGGGGATCTCATTACACTGTCAACAGGGCCACGAATTAAGGCCTCATGACCAATCACATCATTTTTTTTAAGATCAACAATAGGCTGAAAGTGAGGGTAAAGAGATTTTTTCTCAAGAATATCTAAAAGCAGCTTACGACGTGTTTCAGCGTCGACTTCATCCGTTGCGAGTAACATAAACTAACCAATAAAACTGTTTATAAAGTTCAGGTTAGATTAAAGCGCTGATATTACATTTGAGTGAAAATGTTTAAATCTACAACTTTTATTGGTCTTACATATCCAGAAGACTCGCATTTAAAGCCCCTTTACTTTTCTATATCCAGCCATAGCTAACAACTAACTGGGCAAATGATGATACAAGCTAAGCGCTATATCTCTTCCAAATCAATAACCATCAGAAATGAACTACTACTCATCTAAATCTCACATCAAGCTAATTAATTATGTATTAACATCCCAAGTTTCATTGAAATCTCATTCATAAGCATAGAAGCACCTACGCTACTCAAATGATCATCATCCCTGTAATAGGAATTTTCCAGATCATGTGTCACACACCTTCCATCTACTACTGTATTACAAAAAAGTCTATGCGGATAAACCCTAGAAATATTTCTGTGCATGATTCCGTCCAACAGAGAAAAGCTATCCTTTGATCTTTCCTGATAGACATCAAAAGACGTTGTTATTGGTTTTTTAGATAACTCGCTCTCTATTTTATTCGGAGGAACGCTTTGAATTATATGCTTTAAACGCTTAGGGACATTCCAACCAACCTCAGGAATTGGATATATCAAAATGACTTGATGTCCGTAATTGGCTAACTCTAATACGGTCTTTTTATACTCTATAAAAATAGCTTTTCTTCTATCCTCATGCGATGAAAGGCGCTTTTTATCATATTGCAAGAACTCTTTCATTTCGCCTTCATATGCGCCTTCTTGATTGTCAAATCTATCTTCTGAAAGTATCAATGGTAACCTCCCCCCTAAAATTACTATAGAAGGGTCAGAAGACAATAAAACTCTCTGCCTAACCTTTTGTAATTTGCTGGAACACTTGCTAATTGCCCCTGACGTCTTACTTACTCTCTCTAATTTCAAAATATACTGACAGCCAGGAGCATTCAAAACATTTAGGTTAATGCCATTACCCTTTGAATACTTCAACAGTGATGATTCTAACGTCATCATGTGTGAATCGCCGACCAAGAAAAGCTTTTTCGTTCCTCTTTCATTAAAAGAGCAATGAAGACCTTCCTTACAGATTTTGTCCTTCAAAATATTAGTTTCGATATTTGAAATTATAGGCGGGTATCGAAAAGCGTAACCGTTACTTTCAACACCGTAATAAGAAAAAATTCCTATTATAAGAACAAAAGCAGAGATAAAAGTAATAAAAAACCTATTTGGTACCAGTGCCGACGATCTAAAAAAGGTTTCAATGAATCGATAACTAATCATGGAGCACAGAAACGTAGCAACTATCGCAATAACTTTATCTAAATAATTGCTAAATAATGATTCTATTCGAAGAAATGCAAAAATTGGATAATGCCATAAATATAATGAGTACGATATTAAGCCAATTAACACAAATGCTTTACTTGAAAGAATTCTTGTTATCACCTCTCCTTTACTAGCAAAACCGATAATCAGCATTGTGCCTATAACAGGTATTAAAGTTGTAAATCCGGGGTGATTAGAATCAAACTCAGTAAACAGTACTGAATATAAAACCAATATAAAACCCAATTTAGGCATGGCCTTATTTAAAAACGAGTTATTTTCATTTTGAGGATAGAAATTAAGAAAATATGCTAAAACACCACCAGCTAAAAGTTCCCAAACCCGACTTGGCAGCATATAAAATGAGAATGAAGCATCTTTAGGAGTCATCCAATCAGCAAATAGCAAGCTAAAAAGCAGTCCTACTGCAAGCAACAGAAATATGTGGGATTTACACCAGCGAAAGGCTGCAAGAAGGAGAAGAGGAAATGCTATGTAATACTGCTCTTCAACTGCTAACGACCAAGTATGCAGAAAAGGCTTTAACAGCGCCGATTCTGCACCATATTGTTGCAAACTATAATTCCAATAAAAGTTCGAACCAAAAAAAAGTGAAGAAATAAGTGAATTACAGAAATCAATGAGCTGCTCAGGCAACAAATAAAACCATGCAAATGGAAGAGAAGCGAGCATAACAACCAGCAGTGCAGGTAACAGCCTCCTCGCTCTCCTTTCATAAAAATTAGTAATTGAAATCGTACCTGTATGATGAAACTCACTCATCATGAGAGAAGTAATCAGGAACCCTGAGATAACAAAAAATATATCTACCCCTAAAAAGCCACCAGCTAGTAACTTTCCGCTACCTAGCACAAATTCAGCATGATAGATAATCACAGAAAGAACAGCTAAAGTTCTAAGACCATCAATTTCTGATCTATACCTAATTTCCATTTAGAATAAATCCCAATATCTATTCGAAAGCAGCAGATGATAACAGAAACAATTAGGGAATTGGGATGCAAGCAGATTACACTTAATGCGAATAAGAAAAAGGAATTACCGATCAAGCCGTTCAAGGCCTATCAGTTATCACTAACATAAAAAAGTTGGCTTCTCCATATTTACTATAGTGCTAACCCGTAATATGGTCTCTGTAGCAGTTTTTACTATCAATTTAACATCTTCAATAAGGACTATAAAACCCAAAGAATACAAAAAATTATATTCTATCAGCTATGTTTCTACTGAAAGCCTTTGTAAGACTCTCTATTAGGGGCATCATAATATATGCATTAAATCCAAGGCATAAATAAACCACCATTTACGGTCAGCCCTTCATACCAAATAGCTTAACAAGTACAGAATCGAGATCTTATGACTTTACAATCTCTATCTTCAAGTAACTTTAATATCTTCATTTAATTATCCCCTTATCGAACTAATTTATGAGGAGGCCGGGGGGAAGGGATAATTTCAGAAGGTTTCTGAGACATTAAAATTTCTGCGTGCTCTAAGCTGTCCCTTCAAGCTGGGATAGCTGGTTGATATTTATTAAGGTGTGGGCGTAAGGAGATGTATCAATTTCAGTAATAGGATACTGTTTATACCAACGATAGACAGCCCTAACACCCTGATCTAATGAGGCGTTCAAATTATCCGCATACTGTGTTGGAATAATGGCATGTAAAAAATGCGCACGACCCACCTCATTCAAGTAGATAATATCTTGTGGAGACTCCAAGCTCTGCTGTATTAAACGCCGTAACAAATGGTCACTCACTAAAGGCGTATCACAGGGAAGTATTAACAGATGAGTATGACGTGCTGACAGCTCATTTAAAGCGGCTTGCACCCCAGCCAAAGGGCCCAAAAAACCTGTTTTTTGATCACAAACAACACCAACGCCGAATGACTCATATTGATCATAATTACGGTTACAGCTGATTAACACCTCGTTCACCAAAGGTGAAATCTTATCAAGCGTCCAGCTAATCATAGGCCGCTGTTGAAAATGAACTAAACCTTTATCCTCGCCGTCCATACGGCGGCCTTCACCACCCGCTAAAATAACCGCAGCAACAGATAATTCATTACTCATGAGCTCCACCCATTTCTAACGCGCTATTTATAATCAACAACATCAACCAACCTAAGAGAACCTTATAATTACAGTTTACACGCCCCACCTAAGCAATCATCAAACTCCATGCTATCTAACTCTTGACGGTTTTCCTGCGCCGCTTTAACGCGTTGTAACATTTCGCCTTCAGCACCATTCTCAACGGTAATTCCCGCTTTTTCAAATACGCTTAAAAGTAGGTTAAGTTCGTCTAAAGTAAATTCGTTCATTTCTATGATTCCACGTTTTCATTTATCGAGAGTTAATAGATGATCAACTAACATTTGTACTGTTTTTCGCCCACGAAACTCATTTACATCTAACCGGTATATAACCCGCACATGGGTTTGAGATTCATCCGGCCACTGCTCCATGTCCGCATTAAACTGAATCGCATCAACCGCTAAGCCTGATATTGGTTCCATTAGCACCATTTTCAGATGACGATGACCAACGATTCTCTGCTGCAATAATGTAAATTCACCTTCAAAGATAGGCTCAGGAAACTGGTGCCCCCAAGGACCTGCGTCACGCAGCATCTCGGCAAGTTCAATGGTCATATCATTTGCATGTAACGCCCCATCAGTCAGTACCTGTTGCTGCAAGTCACTCTCTGATAACTGCCGCCTGACCTCCTGATCGAAAGCGCTCTGAAACAGGGTTAGATCCGTATCGCTTATCGTTAAACCAGCTGCCATAGCGTGCCCACCAAACTTACGCAACAGTTCAGGATGCTGAGCCGCGATCGCATCAAGACCATCACGGATGTGAAATCCAGGAATTGAACGAGCAGAACCTTTCAGCTCCCCCTCATCCCCTTGGGCAAAAGCGATTACCGGTCGATGAGTACGCTCTTTAATTCTTGAAGCAAGTATACCAATGACTCCCTGATGCCATTCAGGTTCATAAAGTGATAACCCATAGGGAAGCTCTTCATCATCAAATTGCAAACGAGCCAACAGATCTAATGCTTGTTGCTGCATTTCCTGCTCAATACCCTTTCGCTCTTGATTGAGCTCATTCAGTGTTGCGGCAAGCTCTTTTGCTTTATGTTCGGAGTCCGTTAATAAGCACTCAATGCCTATCGACATATCTTCTAAACGGCCCGCAGCATTAAGGCGTGGAGCCAACGCGTATCCCAGGTCTGATGACGCAATCTTATGCTGCTGCCGCCCAGAAAGTTCAATTAACGCTTTAATCCCAGGACGGCAACGCCCTGCTTTAATTCTCTGTAAACCTTGATACACCAACACTCGGTTGTTCTGCTCTAACGGAACTACATCGGCTACTGTTCCCAACGCCACTAAGTCTAATAAACTACCTAAATTGGGTGTAGGCAAGCCTTGCTGTTCAAACCATCCTTGCTGCTGTAGTGAGCGACGCAATGCGATCATCACGTAAAAAATAACACCGACACCACAGGTAGATTTAGCATTAAACTGGCAATCAGGTTGGTTAGGATTAACAATCGCATAAGCTTCTGGAAGCGTATTTCCAGCTAGATGATGATCAGTCACTACAACATCTAAATTCGCCAAATTGGCCGCAGCAACGCCTTCGATACTAGAGATGCCATTATCAACCGTAATCAATAGATCAGGGTGCTGCTTAAGTGCTTCAACAACAATTTCTGGGCTCAAACCGTAACCATACTCAAAACGGTTCGGCACTAGATAACAGACATCAGCGGCGCCCATCATGCGCAGCGCTAAAACAGCAACAGCCGTGCTCGTCGCGCCATCACAATCAAAATCACCAACAATCATAATTTTTTGACGCTGCTGCACTGCTTGAATAAGCCGCTCTACCGCTTTTTCGATACCCGTTAAGCCGGTATCGGGTAACAGCTCATTCAGATTCCGCCCTAAGCCTTGTAAATCATGAATACCGCGTGAAGCATAAATACGCGCCAACACTGGGTTCTCCTGTTTAAAAACAGGTAGGCTTAAATCAGGTGTTTCCCGTTGCGCAATAACGAGCTGTTTCATTATTTCTCTGCTTCCATCATTGAACTAGGACTAGGTTGTTCTACTGCGATTTCAGGCTCAACATTTGGCTCCATTTCAGGCTTAGGCTTAGGCTTAGGCAGCCATTCTGGAGTTTTGTCTGTTAGATAATACGCAGCCAAACCGATCCACTCTCTGACCGCTATATTTAAATCTGACATATTGTCATTCATGTTGATGCGTAATCGGTTTTCAGCCACCATATAATCAACAGGATAAGGAATTACCTCAATGCCTACTTGTCGAAACACACCAACAGAACGCGGGAGATGAAATGCTGAGGTCACTAATAACCATTTCCCTTCTGGAGCAACCTCCATCTCCTCAATAATTTCTCGCGTATAGATTGCATTTTGAAACGTATTTCTTGAATCTCTCTCTACGATTAGGCGAGCGCTCAAGCCCTGATCGGCCAGCCACTGCTGCGCAACATCACCACCACGATAGTTAGGGCGACTTAAAGAGCCGGAACCACCGGTAAAAATAACCTTCAACTGTGGATATCTGAGCATCAAACTAGGAACTACCATTAACCGCTCAGCAGATCGGTTGAACTGCGGCATCCTATGAAGGGAGCTCAATTCCGCTTCTTCCCCTCCCCCTAAAACGATAATGCCAGCAATCGGCTCCTCTTGAGTGAGCACCGGCTTTGGAAAAAGCTGCTCAAGTGGCTCTAATAGATAGTTAGCAACAGGAAAGAGGGCAATAACGCCCATGCAAAGCACTGAACTCCAGACCAAAAAGACACCTAAAGCCCTGCGCCAAAGTAGCAAACCAAACACAAGCATCAGCAGCAAAAAATGGTCTGGTTGAACAATTGCCCAGAATATTTTCGACAGATAAAAAAACAGGTCCGTCATCGCCTTGCTATCCCCTCGCTAACGAAAAAATTTAATCATAGAAAACAAAAAACCCGGCGTTATTAACACCGGGTTTTGAGAGTATCACACTATCCTGATTAATTACTCAGTATGAACGTGACTCGCAATAAACTGCTGTACTGTATTCAGATCGTTATCCAATACATCCAACTTCTCTTCACGCTCAAATAGGTCAACCATATGAGCCGGTAACTGAGGAGATTCTAAGCCCGCTTTAACAACAGGCTCTGGGAATTTCACTGGATGAGCCGTAGCAAGCGTAATCATCGGTACGGACTTATCACGATTGCACTCACGTGCAGCATGAACGCCAATAGCCGTATGTGGATCAAGTAAGTATTCAGTCTCTGCGAATACCTGCTTAATAACATCACAGGTTGTATCATCATCAACTGCACAGCTATCAAATAACTCGCGTACTTTATTCCAACGGTCTGAATCAAGCTCAACGGATTCTTTAGAGAAGCGCGCCATAAGGTCACTAATTGCTTCGCCATCGTTACCGTAAACATCAAACAGCATACGTTCGAAGTTTGAAGAGACCATGATATCCATTGATGGAGACAGTGTATGAACAAGGTCACCCTTAGACATATCATTGCCGGAAATTACACGGTGCAAGATATCATTACGGTTAGTCGCAACAACTAACTGCTTAACAGGTAACCCCATCTTCTTCGCTAAGTAACCGGCGAAAATATCACCAAAGTTACCTGTCGGCACAGAGAAGCTTACTTCACGATGCGGACCACCTACAGCCAAAGATGCAGAGAAGTAATAAACGATCTGGGACATAATACGCGCCCAGTTGATCGAGTTAACCGCACCAAGCCTCATACCTTTTAGGAAGGACTGATCAGCAAAGCTATCTTTAACCATCTGCTGGCAATCATCGAAGTTTCCTTCAAGCGCCACATTAAAGACATTGTCTTTAATAACCGTTGTCATCTGACGACGCTGTACTTCGGATACACGGTTATGCGGATGCAGAATAAAAATATCTAGATGCTTACTATGGCAGCAGCCTTCAATCGCAGCAGAACCCGTATCACCTGAAGTCGCACCCATAATAACTAAGTGCTCTTTACGCTTCTCAAGTGCGTAATCCATCAAGCGGCCAAGCAACTGAAGCGCAAAATCTTTAAACGCTAATGTCGGACCATGGAAAAGCTCCAAAACCCACTCATTTGTACCTAGCTCTTTTAAAGGAGCTACAGCGATGTGATTAAAACCTGCGTAGGTTTCATCGATCATCTGCTTAAGATCAGCATCTTCAATGCAATCATCCACAAACGGCTTAATCACTTTATAAGCTAATTCGTTATATGGAAGTCCAGCCCAAGAAGCGATCTCCTCTTTGCTGAAAGTTGGTAAAGTTTCAGGCACATATAAACCGCCGTCACTTGCCAATCCAGCAAGAAGAACCTCTTCAAAATTCATTGCCGGAGCCTTACCCCGAGTAGAGATATATTTCACGAGGTTAACCCCTTAACTGTCAAAATGTTCAACGCGGATACGAGTAACGCTGCCGTTAATCTCATCCAATTCTTCAATTTTTTCGATCGCATCATTCATTTTCTGCTCAAGTACAGACTGAGTCAGAATAATCACAGGAACCTGCTCTTCGCTAGTCTCTTTCTGAATGATCGCTTCAATGTTGATATCTTCACCACCTAGGATGCTTGTGATCATCGCAAGTACACCTGGCTTTTCCTGAGCATTCATACGCAGATAGTACGCAGACTCAGTCTGATCCATTGGAAGAATAGGCGTATCAGACAACTCAGAAGGCTGGAATGCCAAGTGAGGAACACGGTTATCACGATCTGCTGTCAATGTACGTACAACATCAACAATATCAGCAACAACAGATGAAGCAGTGGCTTCAGCACCGGCACCTGGTCCGTAGTACATAGTTTGACCAACAGCATCACCATCAACCAATACTGCATTCATCACATCATTTACATTAGCGATCAGTGCAGATTCAGAGATCAATGTTGGATGTACACGAAGTTCAACACCCTTTTCAGTTCTGCGGCTCACACCTAAGTGCTTGATGCGATAACCCAGTTCATCCGCGTATTGAACATCTTCGCGAGTCACTTTACTGATACCTTCAGTAAACGCTTTTTCAAACTGTAGCGGAATACCAAACGCAAGTGATGCAAGAATCGTCAATTTATGTGCAGCATCGATCCCTTCAACATCAAAAGTAGGATCTGCTTCAGCATAGCCAAGCGCCTGAGCTTCAGCTAAAACGTCATCAAAGTCACGACCTTTATCACGCATCTCAGTCATGATGAAGTTGCCAGTACCATTGATGATACCCGCCAACCAATTAATCTTATTCGCAGAAAGACCTTCGCGGATCGCTTTGATAATTGGAATACCGCCTGCAACAGACGCTTCAAAAGCAACCATCACATTCTTTTTCTGAGCGGCTTCAAAGATCTCATTACCATGTACAGCAATAAGCGCTTTGTTCGCAGTTACAACATGCTTACCATGCTCAATCGCCGTTAGCACAAGCTCTTTAGCAACGTCATAGCCACCGATCAATTCTACAATGACATCAATTTCTGGGTTTTTCGCTACCTCAAAAATATCCGCTGTAATCTGCGTACCTTTGGTATCACAGTCTGGATTTAGGTGACGTGCACCTACCTCTTCCACTATGATTTTACGTCCTGCTCTGCGAGCAATCTCTTCAGCATTACGCTTCAGCACATTATATGTGCCACCGCCGACTGTACCTAATCCACAGATACCAACTTTGACCGGTTTCAAACCTGCACCTCTCATGCTGTTGAACGAAAGAAATTGCAGCAACCCTGATTAATTTTTGGGTACATTCTGCAATTTACAAAAAATTAGGCGCTCATTATAGCCAAAACAAGGCAATAGCTCTATCTTTGTGCGGCTTATGAACCAACAAAAAAAAGGGAGCCATTTGGCTCCCTTCATACATTCCACTTTTACTTAATACCAAGGACCTTAGCAAGCTCTTTAGCAGGACGATAACCCGGCATAAGCTCACCGCTCTCCAAGATCATTGCGGGCGTACCTCGCACCCCCAAATTCTGACCTAACTCCATCTGTTCAATTACTGAAGTCTTACAATCTGAACCTTTAATACCCCCAGAAAGCTTAGCTTGATCCATCGCATCACGACGCTCCTGATCATTGCCCGCACACCAAATAGCATTCATCTGTTTATGCGCAGCAGAACCGTTCCCAGCACGCGGAAAAGCCAAATAACTAACCTCAATACCCAACTTATTTAACTCTGACATTTCTTGATGCAACCTTCTGCAGTAACCGCATGAAATGTCAGTAAAAACATGAATCCGGCCTTTCACCTCCCCTTCAGGGGAATAGGTCACTTTATCCTTAGCATCAATATCAGCCAGCGCAGCTTTACGCTCAGTATTCTTCAGGCTACTTAACTCTTGCTTCTTCTGCTGGGTCAAATTGATCACCCCAGCTTCTTCAGAAAATGACATCAACTGCCCGGAGAGAAAAGATTTTGACTTAGGATCAACGTAAAGTATATCTCCGTTACTTAAAACAACTTCATAAAGACCAGAAACCGGCGTCTCTACGGCAGTTTTTGACTTTAAATGCGCTGGCAACAACTCATCAACAAATGCCTTCGCTTCATCATTGGCATATGATGTTGTTGCAAAACAAGTAATCAGCAATACAGCCGCGCTTAATATTTTTTTCATGCTTTCCTCATAAATAACAACCCAAGTGCACCTTGGTCTTAAAGAACTGACCACACAAAAGATCAAAAGTTCACTATTCTAATACATCATCCTCGAGGATGATGCTGTTGATGTAAAGACTGTAATCGCTGCTGCGCAACATGCGTATAAATCTGAGTGGTTGATAAGTCACTATGGCCTAACAACATCTGCACTACACGCAAGTCAGCACCATGATTTAGAAGATGGGTCGCAAATGCATGCCTCATCACATGGGGAGACAGGGGCTTATCAATACCCGCCACCAGCGCATAATGTTTGATACGATGCCAGAACGTTTGACGCGTCATCTGCTGACCTCGGCGGCTCGGAAACAAAACATCACTAACAGTTTCACCTAACAACAAAGGTCGCACCCCTGCTATATAGCGATGAAGCCAGCTAATCGCCTCCTCCCCTAAAGGTACCAAGCGCTCTTTTCCACCTTTACCCATCACCCGAATTACACCTTGATTCAGATTGACTTCAAAGAGTTGCAAGCTTACCAGCTCTGTCACGCGCAAACCGGTAGCATAAAGCACTTCAAGCATCGCACGATCACGAAAATGGATTGGATCCTCCACCTGAGGAGCGTTTAGTAAACCCTCAACATCATCCTCCGTCAGGGTTTTAGGCAAGCTCCGCCCCTTCTTTGGGCTATCGATCAAAAGGGTAGGATCCTCACTAATATGCTCTTCACGTAATAGATAGCGATAGAAGCCTCTAAGGCACGATAACATTCGAGATGTAGAGTTTGCACTTAGCCGCTCTTTAACTCGCCAGCCAAGATACTGCTGAATATCTCCACGGGAACCATGCAAAAGCTCACCAGAGCAGCCTTTAAGCCAATGGGAGAACTGAGAAAGGTCACGCCTATAGGATTGTAGAGTATTGTCACTTAGGCCTTTCTCCATCCAAATAGCATCAAGGTAAGTATCAATAAGCTTCTGATCTGCTTCACACAGAGGCGTAGAGGCAACTCTTTTACTAGACAAAAAACATTCCCATCTACAAATTATGAAGGGCAGGCGTTGGCTGAAATCTAGCTACCGATAACTAAAGATTAATAATATAAACGCGCGCTTTGAATTTTATTACGAGCGATCGGGTAAGTTGCCGTACCTCGACCATCAACCAAGCGATGCTCAACCGTAACAACCTTTTCCGTCACGGTAATAAGCTTACCCTGAACTTTACGACCAAAATATGTATACAAAATAACAGGCTCGCCTATATGCGATGACAACTTAGGCAATTCAACTGTCTTAAAAGATTTCTCTGCTTTCTTGCTGCTTCTATTCCGAAAATAGCTAGGCCCTTTTTCATACACAGGAGCTCCCGCCTCAACAACCTCTTCAGCCTCTAGCCTCTCACCTAACACAAGCCCCTCTTGGTCATCACCTTCTGCTGAGTCACTCATATTTAGCTCATGCAAAAGTCTTTGGCCATCTGGATCGGGCTCACTCCATGATATGCCATCCAAAATGATAGGCTTACCATTAAATTCAACGTAAGGGTTTAAAGCATCAATCAGATCAACCGGAGACTGCACCATCGCCATTGATTGCATCCCAAAACCTTGCGGCAGATCCACCCGAAAATACATGGAACCTCCAGGTTTATTTATACTATCTAATGCACTCAATAATGATTCAGGAACTGTCCAACCGTCATATTCTAAACGCTGATTAAACAGCTCTGCATAACGTAGTCGATAATCAGCAACACTCTCTTTGTTCAGGTCCGCACAGAAAGTACTACGGCGCTTGTTATAGCCTCGATCATAAAAGCGTGCTTCAACCCTTTTTAACTTGGGCTGAGCAAACACAATGGTTTGCATATTCAGCGAATCACTGGCAACCCCAATATCCATCGACATGCTCATATCAGCCATATTGGTAGTTTTACTTTGCATATCGAAATTAAGTTCTTTATCCACCGTATCAAAACTGTACTGTACTGACAGATCGCTACGAATCCGGCTATAACCCATTTTTCGCATATCAGCGACTGAGAAATGCTGCAATTTACCACAACCTAACGTATCGTAACCGGGCCCCGCCTGACGCTGAACATCACTCGCCATTCGCCCCCAGTCCTGCATATAACCACTTTTCAGATCGATATCTAACCCTTTGATATCGACATTAAACTCTTCAGGCAGCTCCCCTTGTGAAAGCTTTTCCTCTAAGCTTAAAATAAAGCCCCAAGAGGGTGCTTTTAAGATGGCAGACTCTAAACCTATATCACCCTCCATACCCGTCGGGGTGAAGCTCATACCACGTAAACCCACCTCGGCCTCAGCAAGATCTATATGAATCTGTTTATATTTCATCTCCGCAAAAGGTGAAATATCGCGTGAAAAACCATCTGCAAATTCAGAAACTTTCCACCAGACAAAACCATAAACGCCAGCAAACAACAGCACAGGAATTAAAATTATTGATAATAAAGTTGCTACACGTTTAATCAGTTTATTCTGCATAAATTAGCCTAACCATCGTTTCTGAGCACAAAACCTTGTAAAAACTCTAATTATTATGGGCTTGAACCCATAATTCTGTCCAACCTTTATAGCAGAATAATCTAAACATTTTATACAAAGGAATCTATAAGCAAGCGCCAAGCACAAAAAAAGCGGCCGAGGCCGCTTTTTCAATAAAGATAAAGAAGAGCTTAGCTCAACTTCTCTTTAATACGTGCAGACTTACCGCTACGCTCACGCAAGTAGTAAAGCTTAGCCTGGCGAACATCACCACGACGCTTAACTTCAATGCTATCAACAGTTGCGCTGAAAGTCTGGAAAGTACGCTCAACACCCACACCGTGAGAGATTTTACGTACTGTAAATGCAGAATTTACGCCACGGTTACGTTTGCCTAGCACTACGCCTTCAAACGCCTGTAGACGGGTACGCTCACCCTCTACAACTTTAACCTGGACTACAACGGTATCACCCGGTGCAAATTCTGGTACTTCTTTATTCATTTGTTCAGCTTCAAGCTGCTGAATAATTAGGTTTTTGCCGCTCATCGCTTGCTCCTAAACATTCAACCTTCGGACCCGTGGGTCTCCCGGATAAAATCGTTTAACAATGACCTTTGCTCAGCGTCTAACTCAAGAGATTCCAGCATATCAGGGCGGCGTAGCCACGTTCTTCCTAACTGCTGTTTCAGACGCCAGCGTCTGATCTCTTTATGGTTGCCGCTTAGCAACACATCAGGTACCTGCCTATCATCATAATGCTCTGGTCGTGTGTAATGCGGGCAATCTAGTAATCCATCGCAAAAAGAATCCTCGGTTGCTGAATCCTGATGTCCTAAAACACCTGGAACTAAGCGAGAAACCGAATCAATCATAGTCATTGCTGGCAGTTCACCACCACTAAGGACAAAGTCACCTAGCGACCACTCTTCATCAATCTCTGCTTCAATTAGACGCTCATCAATACCTTCATAGCGTCCAGCTACCAAAATCAGCTTCTTGCGTGAAGCCAGTTCCTGCATTCCCTTATGATCCATTCGGCGTCCCTGAGGGGAAAGGTAAATAACTACTACCTCATCACCCGCAACGTCTTTAGCCGCTTGGATAGCATCCCGTAGAGGCTGAACTTTCATCAGCATGCCTGGGCCACCACCGTAAGGGCGGTCATCAACAGTTTTATGCTTATCATGCGCGAAATCACGAGGACTCCAGCACTGCATCTGTATCAAACCATTTTTAACCGCTCGTCCTGTTACGCCATAGCAACGAATTGCATCAAACATTTCAGGAAAAAGCGTTACCACTCCAAACCACATGAATCAGAATTCCGGGTCCCAATCGACCCGCATAGTACCTGTTTCAAGGTCAATATTTTTTATCACCTGATCAGGAAGATAGGGCAACAGTCGCTCTTTTTGATCGATACTGTCTGCCGTTCCCTTCACAACTAGTACATCATTTGAACCAGTTTCTAATAGGTGGCTTACCTTGCCCAATAATTGATCAGACTCGGTATAAACTAATAGGTCTTGCAACTGACTCCAGTAGTACTCGCCCGCATCCAAAACAGGAAGCTGACTCGCTGCAACCGAAATGTTTAACCCGCAATATTTGCGTGCGATATCTCGATCATCTACTCCAACCAGTTTTGCAACTAGGCCTTTACCATGGCGTTTGCTGGTTTCCACCTCAAGAGGCTTCAATACACCACCAACTTTCACTAACCAAGGTTTGTAGTTAAAGATGTTTTCTATTGGGTCAGTGTGTGAAAATATTTTCACCCACCCTTTAATCCCATAGACCGCAGTAATTGTTCCGACAATGAGATGTTCATTACTTGGATTACTGCTCATTTTTAACCCTGACCAAAAACCTAAAAATTACTTAGCTGCTTTAGCTTCTTTAACTAGCTTAGCAACGCGCTCAGAAAGCTGTGCGCCTTTACCCTGCCAGTACTCAACACGATCAAGATCGATGCGAAGACCTTCTTCTTGACCACGTGCTGTAGGGTTGAAGAAACCCACACGCTCAATAAAACGACCATCACGTGCATTACGTGAGTCAGCTACTGAGATGTGATAGAAAGGACGCTTTTTGGCGCCGCCACGAGACAAACGAATAGTTACCATGCGTTAGATCCCCTTATTGAGTGGGTTTTAAAATCGCCCACAGTTAGATAAAACAGCCCGCTTTTAAGGCAGACTGAGCCATTAAAAATTAGGGCGGAAATTCTACTTGAATTACCCGCCCTAATAAAGTCTTTTTATGTATTAATTTTAACCGGCTTACATGCCCGGGAAGCCACCAGGACCACCCATACCGCCAGGACCGCCACCCATACCAGGAGGCAGCATTCCTTTCATACCGCGCATCATTTTGGTCATGCCGCCTTTGCCGCTAAACTTCTTCATCATCTTCGACATCTGCTTATGCTGTTTAAGCAAGCGGTTAACATCTTGAATCTGAGTACCTGAACCTTTAGCAATACGCTTTTTACGTGAACCAGAGATCACATCCGGTTTACGACGTTCCATAGGCGTCATAGAGTTAATAATCGCTTCCATCTGATGCATGCCTTTCTCAGCATTAGCCGTATTAGCTGCCTGGGTTAACTGCCCCATACCCGGAAGCTTATCTAGCATGCCCGCCATACCACCCATGTTTTTCATCTGGGAGATCTGCTCGCGGAAGTCTTCAAGATCAAAGCCTTTGCCCTTTTTAATTTTCTTGGCAAATTTTTCAGCTTTATCTTTATCTATTTTCTGTTCAGCTTCCTCGATAAGAGAAAGTACATCACCCATACCTAAGATACGTGATGCAACACGATCAGGATGGAACGGTTCTAAGGCATCGACTTTTTCGCCCACACCCAAGAACTTAATTGGCTTACCAGTAATTTGACGAACAGACAGTGCCGCACCACCACGGGCGTCACCATCGGTCTTTGTCAGGATAACACCGGTTAGCGGTAGTACTTCATTGAATGCTTTAGCCGTATTAGCTGCATCTTGACCAGTCATAGCATCAACAACAAACAGCGTCTCAACCGGAGTAACTGCTTCATGTAGGCGCTTAATCTCGCCCATCATGTCTTCATCAACGTGCAAACGACCTGCTGTATCGACTAACAGAACGTCATGGTGTTGAATTCGAGCATGAGCAATCGCAGCATTGGCGATATCAACTGGATCTTGATCCGCTGACGATGGGAAGAAGTCGACTTCAACCTCTCCTGCCAATGTTTCTAACTGCTTGATCGCTGCAGGACGGTATACGTCGGCAGATACAACCAATACTTTTTTCTTTTCACGCTCGCGTAGATGGCGACCTAACTTAGCAACAGAGGTGGTTTTACCCGCACCCTGCAAACCAGCCATCATAACAACTGCAGGTGGTGTAGCCGCTAGGTTCAGCTGTTCGTTCGCCTCCCCCATCACCTTGACCATCTCTTCATTGACGATCTTGACGAACACCTGACCCGGCGTCAGGCTTTTGGTAACTTCCGTTCCAACAGCACGTTCTTTAACGCTGTTAACAAACTCTTTAACAACAGGAAGCGCTACATCAGCTTCCAATAACGCCATACGCACTTCACGCAACGTACTTTTAATATTGTCTTCCGTCAGTTTCGCCTGACCGGTCACTGAGCGTAACGTATGCGTAAGTCGTTCTGTTAAATTCTCAAACATGTCCTGCCTCGACTTTCCCCTACGAAAGAGCTTTGCTGACGAGCATACTAATTTAGGGAAAAAGATAAACTTAGTTAATTATTGGCGCATTATAACGTACTAGAAGCATCCTGAGCAGCCCCTTTAGCATAACCACTTATAACTGGCCCGAACTTCTTTAATCCAATGCCTAACTGTGACAAACTAGCACCTCACGCCAATACACTGTTCTACTGGAACTTTGGACAGAAGAGATATAGATGTTAGCTATTTCAACACTTGTTGCAGTCATGCTTTATAGCGCTTCAGGATTCCTGCAATGGCAGGTCATGCAAGGCAGCCGTCAACAGCCTCGTTATTTCAACCAACTGCTTGGTTTACTCGGTCTATGCTCGCATACGTTAGCGCTTTATATTGTGCTGCACCAACCGGCCGGGATTAATCTCAGCCTATTCAGTGTAGGCTCGCTTATCTCATGGCTTGTCGCAAGTATCGTACTGCTCAGTAGCTTAAGACAAAATATCGACAACCTTTTTATTGCTGTTTTCCCAATGGCCGCTGTCACCGCATTGGCCACTCTAGTTGCCGGAGTTGCTGAAGGTAAGGTCTATGCAGGAGGAGTGATTGCTCACATCCTTCTATCTATATTGGCTTACAGTATTTTCACCATTGCTACATTGCAGTCAATTCTTCTCTCTCGTCAAATTTCTGCCCTTAAACAGCATCATACTCGTGGCTTGGTTTCATCCCTGCCGCCTCTTCAAACAATGGAACGTCTGTTGTTTGAGATGGTGTGGACCGGTTTAATTCTGTTAACTGCATCATTGATTACCGGTTTTATTGTATTTGATGACCTATTTGCTCAGCACCTTGTTCATAAGACCGTATTCTCGCTCTTTGCTTGGTGCCTCTATGCAACATTAATATTTGGCCGCATCAGTTTTGGCTGGCGCAGCAATACTGCTGTCCGATGGAGCATTGCCAGCTTCGTTTCACTTGCGTTAGGTTTCTTTGGCAGCAAAATGGTTATTGAATGGCTTGTATAAGCATAAAATAATGGCTTTACGGCTAAATACATAACGCGTAAAGCTATTATCTCTTGACAGTTTTAACCCCAAATTTGAAAATACCTCTCCATTCATAAGATAGGCATACCGTCTTGGAAGACGCATCGATAGGATTTCTCCTTGGAGTTCTCTGTTTTTTAATATGTAGCTCTGCTTTTTTCTCTAGCTCTGAAACAGGCATGATGTCCCTTAACCGCTACCGGTTAAAACACCTCGTTAAAAAGAAGCACCGCGGTGCACGCAAAGCCAGCAAGCTACTAGAACGCCCTGATCGACTTATTGGCGTCATCCTCATCGGTAATAACTTTGTTAACATCCTTGCTTCAGCCATCGCTACTGTTGTCTGTGTTCGCCTATGGGGTGACGCTGGCATTATGGTTGCTACTTTAGGTTTGACGGTTGTTATTCTTATCTTTGCCGAAGTATCACCTAAAACCATGGCTGCGCTCTATCCAGAGAAAATAGCCTTCCCTGCTGCCTACATATTGGCGCCACTGCTTAAGCTTATCTACCCGCTTGTATGGATCATCAACGGCATTACCAACACCTTCCTTAAAATGTTTGGTGTCAACGTTACAGGCGATAACAACCACCATTTAAGCACCGAAGAGCTCCGCACCCTTGTACATGAAGCTGGTGCACTGCTGCCACAAAACAACCAGAACATGCTGTTAGGGGTTTTAGAGCTTTCAGAAGTTACCGTTAACGACATTATGATCCCGCGAAATGAAGTGCTCGGGATCGACCTTGACGAAGATATCGATACGATCATTCAGCACTTAAGCCAAACAGAACATACTCGTCTACCTGTATACCAAGGTGAACTCAACAAAGTTGTTGGCCTACTGCATATGCGCAGCTTGGCACAGGTTTTCCACGAAGGGAAAGTCACTAAAGCGGCGATTCTGCAGGTTATTCGTGAACCCTACTTCATTCCAGAAAGCACACCACTGCAAACACAGTTAGTGCACTTTCAATCTCAAAACCGCCGCATAGGCCTTGTGGTCGATGAGTATGGTGATATTCAAGGTATCGTAACGCTTGAAGATATCTTAGAAGAGATCGTCGGTGAGCTTTCATCTAACAACAAAGAATCAGATCAAGATATCTACCCGCAGGAAGATGGCAGTTTCTATATTGATGGTAGTGCTTATATACGTGACGTTAACAAAGCATTGGAGTGGGAACTTCCTACTGACGGGCCTAAAACCATGAATGGCCTAATCACTGAAACACTGGAATCAATACCGGAAGCCAATGTCTGCTTACAACTAGAACATTACCGGATCGAAACCTTGCAAGTGAGCGATAACGTGATCAAAACAGCACGTATTATTGCCATGCCTAAAGCCGTTGAAGACGACGAATAAAGCGCTTTAACCGATTAATAAAAAAGGTCCTATGGGCCTTTTTTATTGATTAACGACTAAACGTTAATTTTAGCCTTCAAGCTTCTTAATAACACTCCGAACTTTATCATTCATGCTTTGAGCTTTATCAGTACGTGTACCTAACCGCATCGATGTTGTAATGCGCGGAGCGCCCATCTCATGGACCACCTCATGGCAACGCTTCACCGCGGCCATGACATCATCCCAATCGCCTTCAACATTAGTGCCGTAAGCATGCATCTCATGTTTCAACCCTGCCGCTTGTAACACTTTTTGACAGGCTGCCACGTAGTCAGAGACTGAAACGCCAACACCTAAGGGAACAATACAGATATCAATCATGACATTCATTTCACGTACACCATTTCACGTACAAAAGGGATCACTCTGACAAATCCCCAGCTTCTCGCTGCTTAATTTTGACCAAAACAGCCTTTTTCTCTTCATTGCTGTAAACACCCCACTCACCAATCTCAATCCCGCTGCGCTGGCAGGCGATACAAAGATCGTTTTCATCTAGTGCACACACACCTACACAAGGGCTAGGTATAGGCTTATTCACCTCTTCGTTCATGACTTACCTTTGCTTTTCAAAACTGGAGTTAAAACGACGCATATTCTCAACATAGTGGGCTGCATTCTCTTTAAGGCCTGCGACTTGCTCATCTGACAACGTGCGCTTCACCTTTGCAGGCGATCCCACCACTAGAGAATTATCCGGTATAACCATCCCTTCAGGAACAAGTGCATTAGCACCAATCAGGCAGCCTTTGCCTATTTTAGCGCCATTTAACACCACAGCACTAATACCAATCAGAGATCCATCACCCACCTCACAACCGTGTAGCATCGCTTGATGACCAACCGTCACATCTTTACCTAGAGCCAGCGTATATCCCGGATCTGTATGCAGGATCGCACCATCCTGTACATTAGTTCGTTCCCCAATAATAATTGGATCATTATCACCGCGGATAACGACGTTAAACCAGATGCTACTGCAATGATGCAGAGTCACATTACCTATAACCGTCGCATTGTCCGCAACAAAATGCTCTTCACCCACCAATTGAACCTTTTGCCCTGCTACAGAATACAACATCATCTATCCTCAGAATCGTTCGAAAAATAACGAATTTTATGTTCTGGCCTCGGTTTCATAGGGATACCCGCACCACAGCCTTCATTTAAAAGTTCCACCAGCATATAAGCGGTTAATCCCCATATGATATGCCCCTCATACTCCCAAGCGGGTACATAAACGGCTTTGCCTTTAAAGCGAATCTCATCCGTCGCATAACGCTGATCCGCCATAAAGAAGCTAAGCGGGACGCTGAACACCTCATCCAACTCACCGGGATTAGCCGTTAACTCAACAGACTTAGGAATAATCCCAACCCAAGGTGTAACCTGCAAACCATGTTTAGACATCACCTGCCCCAAGGGCGCGACTATATCTACTTGATCAGGTGACAAACCAACCTCTTCATGGGCTTCACGAAGCGCTGTAAATAACAGATCCGGATCAGTCTCATCATATTTACCGCCGGGAAAAGCGATCTCTCCACCATGACTGGACAAGCCAGAAGCCCGCTTAGTCAAAATAACTTCCGGGTCCTCATGATCAGTGAGTGCGATAAGCACACTGGCTTGCGGCCTATCCGATGGAAACGGAAACCTTCTAGGCTTAAAGTTAATTAAACGTTTTTTAATTGTCGTTAACATCGCATTATCATTTTCACAGAGCTATCTCTTAATCATACCCCTAAGCTGAGCAATAACTTAAGTCGATTTCTACAAAAACTGAAGAAGCACTCTTTGTTCAACAGTGGAGAATCACGTTAGAATGATGCTTCATTATCAGGAGTTCACCATGAAATACTGCTCAAATTGCGCAGAACCTATCCGCATAGGCATCCCTGAAGAGGATAATTTGCCACGCCATATCTGCGACTCCTGTGACCTTATCTACTACGAAAACCCTAAAATCATCACCGGGTGCTTAGCGGTTTATGAAGACAAAGTCCTACTATGCAAACGTGCAATAGAGCCAAGAAAAGGCTATTGGACGCTACCCGCAGGCTTTATGGAGAATAATGAATCAACCGAGCAAGGCGCTTTAAGAGAAACATTTGAAGAAGCCAATGCGCAGGTCCGTATCAGCCATCTATACACGCTGACCTCCATCGTACATGTGAATCAAGTACAAATGATCTACCTTGCCCATATGGATAAAGCAGAATACGCCCCAAGCAATGAATCCTTAGAAGTCGAGCTTTTCAGCGAAGAAGAGATCCCTTGGGATGAGCTGGCATTTCCAACCATAAGAAACGCACTGAAGTTTTACTTTGCAGACCGCGTTAACAACGTATTCCCTTTAAGAGAGCGCAGCGTCGACATCAACAGAGCGTCAGACTAAATGGGTTGCCTACCCCTTAATAATTAAGCTAAAAGCCTTATAGATAGGGCCCAAAGCAAAACCTCTGGATGCCCTTCTGTGAACTAGAAAACGCGACAAATCCGCACATGTGGCACTCTGTCGCGCGACACTGTGTCACATTGTCTGCCTTTCTAAAATCATCTAATTTCCGCGCCAATATATACTACGGACGGAAACACGATGCAGCCTTCACTAAAATCATTTCCAATTAAAAAACTCGCCATTCTAGTCTCTGCGGTGATCACCCCCATCTCTGTATTTGCAGAAGAGATCGCTGTTCCCGACACAATAACAGTGACTGCAACCCGCGCAGAACGTAACTCGGCAGAAGTGCCTGAAAGCATCGCCATCATTGATCAGAAACGAATAGAACAAGAGAAGATGTATAACATCGCCGATGCCCTGAAAGGTACGCCCGGCGTATTAATTGAATCCACCAGCGGTGGTTACAGCTCACGTATGATCGTCCGTGGTGCTGGGTTAAAAGCGCAATACGGTATTCGTGAAATTATGGTGCTTAGAGACGGCGTGCCCATTACCGATCCAGACAGCTTCACCCGTATGGACTTTATCGACACGCAAGACATAGAACAGATAGAAGTAAGTAAAGGGCCTGGCAATATTTACGCCACAGGCTCCACAGGGGGCGCGATCCATATCATCTCAAAATCAGTATTTGATGATAGACGCGACCAGATACGTTTAGGCGCAGGCGAAGAGGGTCACAAGAACGTTCACCTTCGCAAGTCACTTATGTCCGATGAAGGTCATGCTTTTGCATTTACCGCATCCCACCGCAAAGCCGACAACGACTGGCGCAGACATAATGAATTTGAATCTAACCAGTTCAGCCTTAAAGGTGGATTCCTTCTCTCTGATAACAGTGAACTAGAAACAGAGTTCAGCTACACCAAAGCTAAGCTAAACCTGCCCGGTGATATGAACGAGAGTCAATTTGAAGAATACAAACGTACAGGTAAACAAACCGACAACGACAGCGCGTTTAAACACTCGGCACGTGATTCCGAAATATTCTTTTTCAATAGCCGACTCAACGTCGAGTTAGGGGCACTCACACTAAAACCTCGCCTTTACTACAACCACTGGACACACTTCCACCCTGTCACTGGCGCGATCAATGACACACCGGGTGTTGATATCTGGGGCACAGATTTAGAGCTTGAATACGCACACGAGCTACTCGGTAAAGACACGCTGGTCAGCGGCCTAACCTACCGCCAAGACAGAAACATGAATGCGAAGAAATACGCCTACGCAGACATTGCCACAGCGGGCCCCGTTATTACCAGTACTCTATCTGATAGAAAGGGCGATCTGCTAGAGGAGCAAGATGAGATCAATACCGTCTACGGCGTCTTCCTTCAAGAAAACCTAAGGCCTAACGACAAGCTATTGATCGATGCAGGCTTTCGCTACGACCACATCACAATAGAACAAGACACCTGGAGCAGCGATACCTCTTATAACTATGGGATGGGCGGCTACCTAACAGTGCCTGGTAGCGGCGGCAATAGTGAACTGAAGCACAGCTTCGACCTATTCTCACCTCGTATTGGCGTAAGCTATAAGCTAAACCAAAACTTCACCCTATTCGGCAATATTGCGCAAGGCGAGCAAGTCCCTTTTGCCAGCGAACTGGAAAGTAACGACGACCTTAAAAACGCCACCAGCCGTAGTATAGGGATAGGGATTAAAGGCCGGTCGCATACATGGCAGTTTGATCTCAATGCTTATGTCAGTGAAGTAGAAGATGAGATCATCAACGTACGCACAGATGGCGAAAGCATCTACCAAAACGCAGGAAGTACCGATAAAAAAGGTATCGAGTTCAGCGGTTCATTCCAAGTACTAAAGGAACAGATTGCCGGTCAACTCGCGCTAGGCTTTAACTATGCCTATAGCGATTACAGCTACAACGAATTCTCAGAAATCGTTTACGGCATGGGTCCACCGACCAACTTTGATCGTTCAGGTAACCAACTCCCCTTTATCCCTGAGCACTACTACAGCATCAATGCAGACTATACGCACCCAAGTGGTGTTAAAGCGCGCATTCAAGCGGATAGCTGGGGTGAGTATTACCTAGACCACGCAAACAGTGAGAAGTATGGCGGTTATGACTTTGTCACTAGCGTTAATCTTAGCTATGCCAAAGGCCCACATGACATTAGCTTAAACGTGCAGAACCTGTTCGATAAACGTTATGCCGTTGAAGTTACCAAAGATACCAGCGGAGACAAAGCGTTCTCAGCAGGAGCACCCCGTTCAGCCATGCTGAGTTATCGTTATCAGTTTTGATGATTGAGATTAGCATGTAGCAACAAGCCACCTATTAAAGGTGGCTTTTTTGATTCACGCGATTCGTTTTTAAGAAAGTTCCCTTTGTAGGAAGCCACCCCGTGCGCGAGCTTTTGATTTTTTCTTTTAGGCTTTCAGCCTTTAAGGGGGAACAACAGCTCTTTCCCTTAAAAATACACTCTTGTAAAAACAGCCGCCTATTCCTTGTTTCGCTCCGCTCAATTCCCCGCTGGAGCTCAGCCCCCTGAGCGAGGTTTGTTCTTTTCGATACTCGGCTGCGTCAAAGGTGTTTGATTCCGTGCCAATTCCAGAGTAAATCCCAATAACATATCATGCGATTTAATTGGAAAGCTTTTCCTAAGCGCGATTACTTCGTAATTCCTATTAACTCCGCTTAACCTCTAAAACTGAACACCGCGCTTTCGCTTAATTAGATTTAGCCATTGAAGTCATTTGCTGCCTAATGCTCTCAATTCGTTTTCGGTTCACACCAAAATCGAAGTACCCCTCTCTTGCAGAAGACCGCACATGAATCAATACGTCATCAGAGTTATCCACATTAATAATTAAAAACTCAATATCATCAACGAAACCAAAAACTTTGGATGCACACTCAGCCCTAACATAGTTTCCTTCCGCTGAGGTGATTACGGTTCGCTCGATCCCTTCCAATATCGTTAGCAGATCTTTTTTAACTGCCGACACAGAACCTGTCGCTTTAATTGGCTCAATATAATG
>CERC01038141.1_pt1 | contig 27514 bp, 21 predicted proteins | sample 530921 | NCBI WGS metagenome assembly CERC01 (sample SAMEA2621099, study PRJEB7988) | marine metagenome | isolation source: saline water (ENVO:00002010), including
AGTACCGTTCTCTGTAAGTTAAGGCGATACTCGGCTGCGTCAAAGGTGTGATGTGGTGCCACTCTGGAAATTAATAGCACTGCTTTTTAGTTATTTATTAATAGTGAAAAATTTAAGCAACAAAAGGTTGATCTGGTTTTTTCCAGCGCATGATGTCTTCGCCTTCTAGTGGGATACTCTTTTGAGCCTCTTCCCTGCGTTCTAGTTCAGCTTCATACTCTTCTTGAGTCATATTGCGCCAGAAGTGGCTATCTCGGCCAGTTTTTTTGTCGTATGCCGCTGTCGTAGGGTCTAGATGACGGTAAGCCTCAGACATGATGTTATCCGGCATTGGGCGACTGATATCCATATATTGCTGCATCATGTTCCAGAGTTGGTAATACTCTTCTGGCGGTGCTGAGTTACCGATTAATGCTCCGAGGTCGACTGTATGTTTAGTACCTTTATAGCGATGAACAAGTTGCATTGTGTAAAAGAGTTCGCCGTAGTTACCCGGGTTAGAAGCAAGGTAACAATCGAACTCGTAAAATGGAGCGGAGAAAACTTCTTTATTTTTTTTATAAATATGGACCATGCCAGTTTGGCGGCAGAGTTCATACTCTCTATAGAGTTTTATAAAAAAGGGAACATTACCGTTTATAAAAGCAAGTTTTCGATAGTAGAGTTGATATAGAGCTGATAACCCGAAGAAATAAAAACAAAATTTTAATGACAGTATTACATCAGAGATATAGCTTGAGTCATCGTAAATACCTTCTTCATACAGGGCAAAATGAACCACAATGTAGGCTATAAATGTTATAGGTAGGAGGAACGTAAGGAATATTTCAGTGAAAGCCCCTATTAAGAAGAAGAATCTGAACCATATATTGCCCTGACCTTTGGTAAAGAGCTTCTCGTCCCAAGGAGTTTCAATAGTATTATCTTGGTAATCGTCCAGTTCGCACTTATTAGAAAAAGTACGGGGAATTTGGTTTGAGAGTTCATTAAAGTGTAGAAGGGTTGCATTTGAGAGTTTGAACTTATCTAATAAACTGTTATCCCATTTTGAAGCGGATTGCACGGGCATATCATTAGAATTATAAGCGGTATCAGGGTATTGAAATTTCATTTTAGTTTACTAGTCCATGTTCATAGTCACTCAACCATCCGAGTGGGTTGGAGTCACTAAAATCCGGTTGTGAGCTGATTTTATCTAGTGCTGCTTTGCCGTTATGCATCTCTGGTGCAGGGAAGCTAAACTCGTTAACTTGTAGCTTTAATCGAAGTTGCCATTCGGAATAATTGTCAGCAACAACCTTTTGACCTGCATTGAGATGGCTTTTTTCTGTGGTAGAGCGCAGATAATGAATCATGCCATGCTCGGCTTTAAAACTGTAGAGGGTTTCACCTTGGAAAGCTCTGCCAGTTTTAACCGGATGACCTCCCATTATATTACCACCGCTCATTTGGCGCTTAATCTCAACTTCTTGTAGTTCTAAATGATAGTTGGCCTGGTGTTCATCATTAGAGAGTAAACTTTGGATATTACCATTGACTGTGATTTGGGTGTCAATGCCTGTTTGTTTTAGGTATTGGTAATGCTGATCAGGAAGTGTTCCTTGTTTTAGTGGCTCAATTTTGACTTGTATGTTGAGCATAATGTTGATCAGGTGATACCACGCAAAGGCTGGATCATTATTCAAATCAGTATATTTTTCTGCTTCTGAACCATGGCCAAAAGGTCCATGCTTTAACCAAATTTCAATATCATCATCGGTAAGTAGTATTGCTGTGGCGAGTGCAGCCATAGTAACAGAAATCATCAACCAGCCTATGGGACCAAGTGTTGCTTTAGGTGAAATCGCATAGAATGAGGTCAGTAGTAGCCCTGTACCCGCGACCCCCATAGCAATTGCAGCATCTGTATCTTGCTTTTGATGTAGCCTAAATGCTTCCCATAAGGTCATGAGTGCAGTAATTGTTCCCGCCACGAAAGAGAGAAGGTTTAGCTTCGGTATCGAATCGCCAATAAATTTAGCTAGTTTAGGAGTATTACGTTCAAGCACCTGTAGGGTTTCTTTTGATAAAGTAATATCTTGTTGAACCCAGTTAGGTATTAAGCCTTTAGAAATAAGCTCTAAAGATCGCAGACTGGCTACAGATAAATCCAATATTGCACTAGTAGTATTAGCTATAGAATAGAATAAGTCTTCTCGGCTTAAGTGTTGCCTAACTTTATTTAAATTGTATAGCTCTAGCGCTGCAATAAAATATGGCACCCTATATTTCGTAATGGTTCTTTGTGCGCGTAAACCTCGTGATAGGTCAAGTCGTTGTTGTTCAGTAAGCTCATCCACAGGAATGTGAAGAAGTTTAAGACCTTTCAGTGCTGTAACTCCTCGGTCAGTAGCGAATCCTTGTTTAACTATCTTAGGATTTGAGTTGAGGGTAACTGTCTGGTTAGTCTTAGGGTTGTGTATTTTAAAGGCTGTTTTTTGCTGCTGTTGAAATTGATATTTTTCGTCTTTGGTCAGACCCCATTCTAAGTCGTCCCCTAAAATACCTAAAATTAAGTGTTTTCCACTTGTCGCGTTACTTACATCATCAAAACGTAGTTCTTTAAGAGTTTCGTTAGCGAGTGCTTTTAGCTGTCTTAGGTTACTAACAAATACTTTTTCAAATTGGGTTTTATGACTAGCCTGTTTGAACTGGTCTGAGCTGATAATTTTAAGTACGACATTGCTGAATAGTGAGATGACTTGATCGGCAAATAAGACGGCGCGGCGAACAACTCCGAATCCCTCGTCAGTTTCTATATCGATGGATTTAAAAATTGCTGCGGCCATACCTATTTCTACTGTAAGTAGTTCTTCATCCAGATTCAGATTAGTTTCGTTCCAGCGCGTTAAATTTGCTGTAGTTGCTAGGCCTGAACCATCATTTTTGGGTGCGGGTGGGATATAGGCTGCGTCTAAGGGGACTTCTGATTTATTAGGAAACAGTACGGGGTGTAGAGGGTGGCTACTGTCTTCTTCGATGATTGCTATTAGTGTGTTGGTTGCCGCGTGTTTTTTCCTTTCTTCTGGCGCTATGAGAGGATTGTCCATTTCTGCATCGATTAGTAGGGCATTGATAGCAGGGCAGCAGAAAAGGTGGGATGTGGCAGAATTTACGCCGTCTAAGGCGCCCATATCACGGACACTTTGCACAAAGGTTTTATCGCTTAGCAGTTTTGATAGCCCATACTGCATCGCTGGGATCTCTTTTGTATATTGGCTGCGTTCTGCTGTGCGTAATGTGCGATGAAAGGTACCGTTGCTGCTTAAGTCCATGTATTTACTGTACTTACGAAGCTCGTTCCGCTTGCCATTATGGCTCTCTGCCAGAATTAACCGTGAGATAAGTTCGGCACTGAGGAAGTGGTCTTTGTCTTCACAGAGTTGTTTTATTTGCTGAAAATAAGCACTGGCTGATTGGATTAGGTGTGAGTGATTTCGCACTTTGAATAAAGGGTCTTCAGCGGTAAACGTACGCAGGTGGTTTTGTTTTGCTTTAGCCCAGCAGTCTTTTTCTGGCTCCGATGTCCAGATATCTTCTGGAAACAGAGGTTCTTTGTCGTTGGCGATAGCGCAGGCGGTTGCTCGCAGTGCGTAATCTGCTTTGCAGCGTAGGTCTCCAAAAGCGGTGGATACATACTCTGTATCATCAGCGAGTAGTTTTTGTTCTTTTTTGACGACGTCATAGCGTTCTTTTAGGAAGGTGCCTTTAACGTCCCTTGTTAATTCGACAGCATCTGATACTAGCATCTCTAAATCAGGTGATCGGTTGCGCATCTCTTGAAGGTTAGAGACTTTACTAATTTTGCTTCGCTTCATGCGGAGTTTAAGTTGGTCTTGGTTCTGCTCTAAATAGTTGATGCGCTCAGCCGTCCATTGTACTTCTGAGAATGCGATCAGAACACTTCCATCAAGTTTGGAGCCATTTCTTTTACCGGGAATCCAGATTTCTGTGAGTGGTACACCGGTTGTGTCGCGTTGGCCTATTTTGATGGGGTTTGATTTAAGGCTATCGGCCCATTCCATGTGGTTTACGGGTGTTTCACGAAAAGACTGTAGATTCACGTCACGGAATGTATATTCGTCACCGGGGATCACTTCGATTTCACGCCAGACTTGGAATTTGGAACCGTGGGGAGCTTTGTAGGCAATGTATATAAAACCACCACGTGCTGGAGCTATATGGTCGTATTTGTATTGTGCATCCACGCTTTGCATGTAGAGTGAAGGTAAGCAAGCATGCAGTAGGTAATCTTGTTCTTGATTGTCTTTACGCTTGGTTTCATAGACGGATTTGAACAAGGGGAGTTTAATGGGGTCGCCTTGTTCTGTTTTAACTTCTAGCCAAGCGTTATTGGAAATTTCACCTGTCCAGTCCCAGTCATAGATGGTTGTCTCTTCTTGAACCAGTGTTTGCTTAGTTGCTTCGATACCCGGTTTGGCGGTTTGATCTAACGTGTCGAAGAAGCGAATGGTGTGCTCATCACCGTGGTTGATGCCGGTGACCTCTATATGAAGTCTATCTTTTTCGCAGGCTGCAGTTTTTCCGTTTGTACTGCTCATGTTGTTAGCTCCGTTAACTCTGTTTTCATCCGTTGTAGCAGTGGTCTGCGTTTTTGTTCGGGTAGTGCTTTTAAGTGTTGAATTGTTTCTGCTGGGTCTTTATCGGAACGGTGGTGGACTTCGATAAATAGAGAAGTGAGGCCGCCTTGGTTTAGCAAGGTGATTGCATTGCTAGGGCTAAGTATTTCACGAAGCTGAGTTAAATCACTCAGGTTTAAATCGGTTTCTTTGTATTCTGCAGCCCACGCTAGGATGTATTGATCTAGCTGTTGTAGTACGAAGGCCTGTTCTTGCTTTGGGGATAATGAATAGTCTTCTGTTAATTCTGTAGGTTCGCTGCTGGCTTCTTTAGAGATAGATTGCCAAACACTGCCCTCACTTAGGCTGGACAGTGGTGATTTCCAAATAGATGCTGTGATATTCCCTAACCAAGATTCTGCTTCTGATTGGGGCGTTTCTTTTAAAAGGTAGTGAAGCACTTGAGGCAGTTGAAAGTGTAAAACCCCTTTTTGCTGATCTCCATAGTTGATAAACAATCTATGGCGTAGCTGTTTAAGCAGTTGGTTAAAGCTAACACTGGTGGGGATGTATATGAGTATGCCTTGCCAGCCGGTGTCGTTTAGAGCGTTTTTTTCAAAATGCTTTAGCAGTGGGCTTTGCTCATCAATTTCAGTTATCCAAGGGCTATTATCTTTGAGGTTGGCTAAACGAGTGTTATCAAAGAGTGCTGCGCGGTACTCATTATTAGAGAACAGGTAGATATCTTTTAGCATCCCTGAACTTGGGTTTGAGATGAGATATAGCCGATGCGGGTGCTCCAAATCCGCTTTGATACGGTTTAAGTCGTGAGTAAGCGTCATGAGTTGTTCCCACAAGGGCAGTTGCTAAGTGGGCAGCTTCCGTCAGTTTGTAGCTGGCATATCTCTGTAATGGCTACATTCTCCTGACGATCACTTGTCATGCGGTGTGACATTAAAGCGGAGGCTTGCCATGGATCTACATTGGTCACTTGTGGTGTTACGTAGCCTGCTTGATCTATATCTGCCTCTAATGGTGGAGTTGGTGCGATAGGGGCTGCTTTTTGTGCCGATGGCGCTGAGCCTCCGGAGTTTAGGTTGACCATTGAGCCATTGACGGTGACGCCGCCTGGGCCAACGTTGATGCTGCTGCCACCGGCTTTGATGATCATGTCTACACCGGCTTCTAAAACAATCTTATTACCCGCTTTTACATGGATATTCTGACCTGCGCTGGTGGCTTGATTACTGCCTACACGGATGTGACGTTTTTTGTCGACGATAAGGTGTTGCTCATTATCGCTTTGGCGATGGAAATTACCGTGGGTTAAGGCGTGTTCGTCGGCGCGCAGTTCGCGGTATTCGTTTTCCATCTGTATCCAGTGATGGTCATTACCGACCCACTCTTTATGATCGTTTTTTGTGCGTTGATCAAAATCTTTTTGGGCGTGGATAAAGAGTTGCTCTTCGCCTTTTTTATCTTCAAAGCGTATTTCGTTAAAGCCTTCGCCGCCTTTGGTGGAGTTTGTTTTTATCGTACTGACTGTTTTGTTTTCTGGTAGTGGGTAAGGTGTTCGGTTTAGACCGTGGTAGACGCGCCCTGTAATAACTGGTTGGTCTGGATTACCTTCGAGGAAGTCGACCATGACCTCTTCGCCAATACGGGGGATAAATAAGCCACCAAATGCTCCGCCTGCTGCGCTTTGGCTAACACGAATCCAGCAGGAGCTTTGTTCGTCCATCTGTCCTTCACGATCCCAATGGAACTGTACTTTTACACGGCCATGCTCGTCGGTGTAAATCTCTTCTCCGTCGGGACCGGTTACGATGGCGGTTTGCGTGCCACGGACTTTGGGTTTCTGGGTTTTACGTGCAGGGCGAAATGGTGTGGTGAATGGAATGCTATGAATCAGGTTAGTGTAGCGCGAGCCTTCGGTTGTTGCGCCGGCTTCGAGTACCTGTGGTTGCGCACAATTATGCTCAATATGGGTAATTAAGTACTCAATATTGTGTTGATCTAGTTCGTGGTCTGTTAGCTCAAAACTGTAACCGGGCAGTAGCCGATTGATGTCTGATTCGGCAATAATATTTTTGCGGTTTCGGTTACCCGATTGATTCATTGCAAGAGCTAAGGCATCGCCTCGATCAGCTTCAGTGAACTCTCCGGGGTATTCATAGATCTCTAGCGGTTGGTCTTGCTCGTGACTGTCATCGGAGGAGAGTGTGAGATTTGGTTTTTTGAAATCGTAATCTCTGATGCTGACTTTGCCACTGCGTACGGTTTCTAGGTAACGGAATTTGAAGAAGTGTTGTTCACGTACTGCGCCTTGTGCATCATGGAAGTAGGGCAGAACAGATTCGCCGTTAACCGGGGTATTTGTTTCTGAGGCATCGCTTAAGGTCAGTACATGTTTGTCGTAGTGGTGTTCAAAATAATAGTGAATACCTTCAAACTCCAGCAAGCGCTGAATAAAGGCGAGATCGCTCTCACGATACTGTACGCAGGACTCACGCGGGGCGTAGCTATTGCTGAGTTGGAAGTTAAATTCGTCCGTTTGTAATCCGGCCTCTTCTAATAGCTGGGTGATGATCTCTTCAACGGTTTTGAACTGAAAAATACGGCTGTTAATTCGGTAACGAAGCGGCCATATTTTGGGTACTAAGGTTAAGTGATAGGTGGTTTGACGAACGCCACTTTCACCGAGTTCAGCCGATGAAATAATACCGTGAATATAACGGGTGTGTTCATTTTCATCACAGCTTTGATCCAGCAGTTTGATCACCGCTGAACTGTTTAGCAGATCGATAAGTTCTATATCTGGATTTTCAGATACCAGCTCTAATGAGAATTCAAAGGCGGTAGAGAGGGTTTCAAACCCACTCATGCGTACCAGTTGAAATGTTTCTGTCGACTCCGCGACATTAAAGAAAAAGCGTTCTTCGTCCGCTTTTAGAAACATGTAAGTTCCCTCTTAAAAAATCCTTGTGGCTTTTATGTAAGGCTGTTCCTAAACCGATGTGTTGGTCTGAAAGCTCTGTTACATTGCCAATCCATATAAATTGATCATTTAATTAAGCAGATAATGTGCCATTTTTTATATTGTAGGAAGCCGCTCTGCGCGTGAGAGGTTAGAGTCTCGTTGGCAGAATACGCCCCTTGGGTGCTATTTCAGGATTTCTTCAGCGGGCCGTTTATCATTCGCTCACGGGGTGAGCTCCTACAGGGGGAGTTTTCCCGTAGCATTTTTTGTTTTGTAGGAAGCCGCCCCTCGCGCGAGGTTTTAGGTCTTGTTGGAAGCCACCCCGTGCGCGAGGTTTTTAATGGGTAAGAAATCGATCTTCTGTGCCATTTCAGGATTTCTTCAGTGGGCCGTTTATCATTCGCTCACGGGGTGAGCTCCTACAGGGGCCGGGTGCAGGAAGCCGCCCCGGCGCGAGATTTTGGGTTGTGGGTCTTGTTGGAAGCCGCCCTGCGTGCGAGGTTTTAGGTCTTGTTGGAAGCCACCCCGTGCGCGAGGTTTTTAATGGGTAAGAAATCGATCTTCTGTGCTATTTCAGGATATCTTCAGCGGGCCGTGTGTCATTAGCTCAAAGCACCCATGCGGGCATAAAGGCTGAGCTCCTACAGGCTCAGCTTTCACTAATTAGGTAATGCAGGTTTGGATCCCGTTTGGCTTTGTACATCGCTTCATCTGCTTTGTGGACTAGTTCTTCTGCGGTGCCGGCGTTAGATGGGAAGATGCTTATGCCGATACTCGCTGAGATGGTAGGTCGTCTGTTGTTACCTAAATCTAGTTCAGCCTGAAGATTGCTAAGGACCTTTTCTGCAATGATGTTAGCTTGTGATTTGTTTTCAATATTGACCAATGCGACAAACTCATCACCACCTAACCTAGCAAGCGTATCACTGGAACGGAACTGCTTTTTCAAACGGTTTGCAACTTGGATAAGGGCTTTGTCTCCAGTGCTGTGGCCGTATTGATCATTGATCGGTTTAAAGTTATTTAGATCAATATAAAACACTGCCAATTGAGTAAATTGTCGCTCGGCCCGGATAAGCGCGCTTTCTAAGCGAGAGAAAAATAAACGTCGGTTAGGCAAACCAGTCAGCGCATCTTGGTAAGCTTTATCTTTGAGGTTATCAGCAAAGCTTTGATGGGTCCCTTCATCACGAATCATAAGTACATACTTATCTGCCTGACGAGCTTGCCCTTGCACAAGGTTTACCGTGGCGAGATGACTATCGTGGTCGTTACTATAGACTTCACCGCACCAGTTACCATTTTCTATCGAGAGTGAATTGAGGTCTTGTAGGTTGGCCTCAGCGCAGTAAAAGATATCGCTAATATGTTGGCTTTTATCTTTGTTTTGTAGGTTTGGGAATTGGTTTTGTGCAGCATCATTACTTGAGATGATTAAGCCTGTTTCCTCCAAAATAATGCAGGGGTCTGGTGTGGAGTCAAAGACTAACGCGGCCATAAGTAGTTTTTGTTCGGCTTCCCGTTCGTAGGTGACGTTTCGTCCGACACCTAAAATACCTAGGTCTGTATTGTTCTCGTTAATCAGGGGCATCTTGTGCATATCTAATAAACGTCTACGGCCGTCTTGGTAGGTGACCCACTCATCATCGCGTTGTGCATCATGGTTGTTTCTAACTTCGGCGTCACGTTGCGCTATATATTTTGCCGAGGCTTTAGACATTAATTCATAATCAGTCTTTCCTATGATCTGCTCTTTGGATAGACCAAGAAACTCAGCAAAGCTTTTATTACATGTTTGATAAACACCGCTAGGTGTTTTGGTGAATATGAAGTCGGGGATAGAGTCGATAATTGTATTAAGCAGTTGTCGCTCATTGTGGAGTGCTTCATTAGCTTTGACCGTTTCTGTTATATCTCTTACTACTACAGCAACCCCGTCGCCTTCTGTTAGCGGGCCTGAGTAGATCGTATGCATGCTATCTAGGTTTCGGATTTCTCCAGTATGGTTAGGCCTGCTAAATTGGAAGTGAACATATTCTCCAGCTAAGGTTTTGTCTAAGGCGGGTTTAATGGCGTCTTTAAAGACATCTTCCCCGTGAACTTCTGAAACGCTTTTACCTAGAATATCCTGCTGAGTACAGCCAAAGAAGATCTCATAACCGCGGCTGATAGCCCGGTAGATATAGTTTTTATCAACAATAGAGACAAGGTCATCAGTATGACGTAGAAGGGATGACTCTATTGATTGGTTATTAGCCGAATCTAGCTCTGACTTTGACTTCATATACACCGCTATAGCAGATGAAAAACTATCATGACTTTCTACTTTATCATGCGCTCAACTGACTGATGCTTATACAGTAGCATAACGCTAAATTTGAAAGCAGTGAAATTCCCACATCCTATTTTGTGCTAAAGAATGAAGTATCCACGTTTTCATGGTCATTTCGGATAGGTGTCGTTTTATATATTAATAAAGAGTGAGAGAGTAAAACAGTCGTTTGATTAAAACAATTGTTTGTACTTTCTTTGTGTAATCTTTTACACAGGGGAAATTTGTATTTAGATCTATAGGAGTAAGACCATGAATCCCCTGTTCATCAAAGGATGTCATTTTTTTGAAGAGATCCAGCCGCCAGAAATAACAAATCTGAGTTTGGTTGTGGTGACGCATCTTTTAGATACCCCCACGATTTACCTCGACTGTTTAGAACGCTTTGCTAATGTTTCTATGGTACTGCCTAAGCCTAAAAGTATTAGCCGTAAAACGTTAAGTATGGTTGATGAACGCTATCATGTGGTGATTAAGAAGCGTTCACAGATATCGTCTCCAGATGTTGCAGCGGCGACTATTAACGATCACGTGCCGGAAGGGGATCTGATTGTGGTTGATATTGGAGGTTACTTTTCTTCTTCGCTCAAGCAATTACCAGAGCGCTTAACATCTCGGTTATTGGGCGTGGTGGAGGTGACAGAGAATGGACATCAACGCTATCAGAACTTGTCGGATCTCCCTGTCCCGGTGCTTTCTATCGCGCGGAGCCCGTTGAAGGGGCCGGAAGATTATTTGACTGGCCAGTCCATTGTGTATTCGGCTGAAGCGTTAATGCGTGAATGCCATCATATTATGAACGGTGGGAATGCGGTGGTTTTTGGCTATGGAAAGATAGGCCGATCTATCGCTAAAGCCTTACATGAGAAAAATATAAATACGAAGGTGGTGGATATTGATCCTATTCGTGCGATAGAGGCGAAATCAAGAGGCTTTGATCTGATCAATAAAGAGGATGCTTTATTAAGTAGCGATGTGATCTTTTGTGCCACAGGAAATCAGTCTTTGAGCAACCATGATTTTAACCGTATCAAAAATGGCGCGTTTATTTTTTCCGTGACCTCTTCAGATGATGAGCTTGAGCTTACTCGGGCGGATAGCAACTTTGAGGTGAGTCCTGTCACTGAACATATTTCTCGTTATGAAAGGTTAGGGCAGTACTTTTATTTGGCTAATCGGGGTGATGCAATCAATTTTATACACAATGCGGAAGTCGGCCCTTATATCTATCTTGTTCAAGCGGAGGTGATCAAAGCGATTAATTACCTCTACGTTCATGAACTGAAAGCAGAGTTACAACCGCTCCCCAACACGGAAAGAAGAGAGTTAGCGCAACGTTGGCTGGCACATTTTGGGTAAAGCGTAGAGCAATGCTTTGAAGATGGAGCGATTGGTTTGATAACGGCAAGCTTTACTTATGTACAGCTTGCCTAATTCACTATTAGGTTTTAAAAAAAGATAGAGAATTTTTTACCTCACCGGCTTGGCTGGCTAAGTCAGAAGCCGTTGCTGCAAGTTCTTCTACGAGCGCGGAGTTCTGCTGGGTGGCTTCATCCAAACTGGATACGGTTTTGTTTATTTGCAAGACCCCCGTTGACTGTTCTTGCGTAGCGACAGAAACGGTATCAACTAACTCTTTAACTTCTTTCATGCAACCAATCAGTTCGTTTAGAACTTCACCAGAGTGCTGAACACGCTCTACGCCAACATTCACTCGTTTTACGCTATCGGTAATTAGACTCTTAATATTACCTGCGGCTGAGGCAGAACGCTGTGCTAGGTTCCGAACTTCGCTAGCGACAACCGCAAAGCTTCTACCGCTTTCCCCTGCGCGTGCGGCTTCTACTGCGGCATTTAATGCCAATAAATTGGTTTGGAAGGCGATCTCATCGATAACAATAATAATTTTGTCGATCTGCCCGCTGGCTTCTTGAATAGAATCCATCGCTTCAATTACTTTGCCTACGGATTGCTCACCTTCGAAAGCCGTTCTAGCCGCATTGTTGATCATATCTGCAACATTGCTGGTGTTAGCCGAGGTTTGCTGCACGGTTGCTGTGATCTCTTCCATGCTAGATGCAGTTTGATCAAGGCCGGAAGCTTGGCTCTCGGTACGTGCTTGAAGTGAATTGTTCGCGCTGGCAAGTTCATTGGCACTTGTCGCGACATTTTCTGATGAATTGTTAAGATCAGAGACGACACTGGTAAGTTTTTCTACCATGTTATTGGCATCGCCACATAGTTGGCCAAACACCCCTTTGTAGCTATTATCTAAGCGGTTACTTAAATCGCCTTGTGACATCTTACTAAGCATAGACACAACATCATGAAGGGCTGTGTCGGTGACCTCCATCAAATCATTGAGCTCCGAAGCTAGTCTTTTAAAGAAACCACTCTTATCAGATAAATCGATTCGATTTGTTAAATTACCATGAGCGGCTTCGGAGACAAGGGTTTGTATTTGGTCTTCGATATCTCGTTCTTCAGTAATGTCCTCCCATTCAACAACGAAGCCTTCATGTTGACCATTATCTATAACGGGAGTCACGATTTGAATCATAATGCGGCCACCGAGATCTATTTCCGCTGTATAAGTGGATGTCAGTGTTGCCAGCAGACTACGCTGTTTTTCTGGTTTGTAATGGAACTGATCAATATTACTGCCAACTAAGGTGTGTGGATCAAAATTAGGTAATTGGGTTTGAATGGCGTCAGTGGCTTTCTCCATCATTTCAACCAATGCATCGTTATGGTAGATGATGTTCAGATTCTTATCGGCAACCATTACGTTTGCATGGCACACATCTAATGCTTTTTTGATACGCCCGTTGTCGGTGGCTATCGCTCTTTCTTCAGCTGCTTTGGCTTGTAATTTTTCTATCAACTCATTTAGCGCAAAATACGTTTGACCTATCTCATTCTGAGGAAGGTCCTGATGTGAAATTGGCTGGATTTCATTGTCACCTTGGCTGGCTAAGCTTTTTACAGTGTCACGCAGTTTGTATAGCGGATTTATAATGGCAGAGCGTGTAAAGCGGAGCGCCAATAAGGTAAATAAACAACACCCTAAAAAAACGGCCAATACTGTTAACTGGCTCTGCTTTGAACTTTCAACTGCATGCTGTAGATCGGCATTGACAGTTTTAGTGATGCGTTGCACTGCTGTATCGACTTGGATATTGATTGCGCTAGCAGCATCATCAAAGCTTGACATCATTCTGTTACCACCGGCTGGGCCTTGCTCGACATAAGCGGTGGCCATGCTGATGCCCGTTTGATAGTAGTTATCGAATATAGGTTTAAGCGTTTGGTAATCACTTTTATGTTGGGGGTCTAACTGGCTGATGCTATCAATGATTTTGTGGAATTTTTCTGCCTGTTCTTTAGCTACGTCAAAGCCGTCATTCAATCCGTCTAAGCCCCGTGTGGCGCTTATGTCTGTTAGCCATTGCTGAACTTGAACAACAGACATCTGGAGATCTTTGGCTTTGAGAAGCAACGGAAGCTTCTGGTTCATCAGTTTTGATGATTCTTCCGTAACGTTATTTGTTTGATAAAAAAGTATTCCTGCTTGCACAAGAAGAAGAGCAATGAATACGCCTAATAGTTGGTAGACCTTGGTTGAGATGTTTGTATTCATTTGTTTTGTCCTGTCACTAATAAAGCCAGAAGAGAGATATAGAGTAATGGTTCATGAAAAGTAAGGGAACTTATTATTCACATAAAACTTATCTATTTAAGTCGTAGATTAGCTGGTTTGATATCGAACACGCTCTTGCTTTCCCTATATAGAATTAGTTAGATCCCCTTTAAAAGAATCCCGTCATCACTTGTGATGTCGCTAGCGGATTAAATACTATAAAATTCCGCCTACCATTTTTTGCTAAAGCCAGATGTGATGCCAGAGATACGACAAGCCCATATTGGATTAACTGACCCTAAAAGCCCGGAAAATGTTGGTGCTGTTATGAGAGCGGTGGGGTGCTATAACGCCCAATCTGTTACTTATACAGGGAATCGTTTTAATAAGGCGACTGAGCACGGACGCCGCTTACAGACTGATACTCGTAAAGCCGCAGAGCGTATTCCGCTTGATCATGTTGAGTCGTTTAAACAATCACTGCCTAAAGGTGCAAGACCTGTTGCTATAGAACTGGTTGAAGGCGCTACATCGTTGATCGATTATAAGCACCCTGAAAATGCGTATTACATTTTTGGTCCTGAAGATCGCTCAATTGATAAAGATATAGTCGCTTGGTGTGAAGATGTTATCTACATTCCGACGGTGGGATGCATGAACTTAGCCGCGACAGTCAATGTGGTATTGTATGATCGCATTGCTAAGCTGGGGCCGAATGATCAAGGCGATGGTTTAATTCGCCAATCTAGAGATCGAAATAATCAATTAAAGGTTTGATGAGTTACTTTATTGACTGGAGGTAAGTAGATCGTACAGGTCGCGCTTACGAGCTGCGCAACCTGTACTTAGTATTATCTAATGCTTTTGCTTACTTTTCTGGTGCATGGAAGTGAAGGTAAAGATCTACTAACAGCTCAGGGATCTGTGAGCACATCTCTGCGCATAAGTTCTCATCATCACGAATCTTAGCGATGTCAGCTTCTTCAAATAGCTCCGATGCGACCATAACGGGTAGTAGCATTTGGGCAACATCATCGTCAGCTTTGTTCGCAAACCAATTATCTTCCTGTGTGAATACACCTTCCATAAAGGCTTGTGACCACCACGCTAATGGTGCGATATCTTCATCTTCTTCAGGATCTAATGACAGTTCACATGGAAGATCGATCTCACCATCGCGATAGAAGTTAGCGCCGATGCTGCTGTAGAAGCGTTTTAGAAGAGACATAATCTCAACCTGCTGTGCTTCTGATTCCCACTTTGGCGTCTCATCGAAAACAAGCTCTAACCAGGTCTCTTCTGCTAGAGGTGCTGGGCTGATATTTAAAGCACAAAACAGGCCGTGCACACCGATAAGGTCAAGGCAGTCTTCGGATACATGGTCTGAATAGAGGAAATCATCCAGCTTATCCAATTCTGAGTCGGTCAGGGTATTCGCTGCAGTAAGTGACATGAAAATATTCCATAAAAGATTATGAGCTCGATTTTATCCTGTTTAGGAACCTACGAACAAGTCCTAAGCCTGAGGTGCTTGAAACTTATTCGTAGGTTCCTTAGTCATATTTAGCAGCAGCTTTGTTGCATTGAAGGCAGGTTTATATGGAGTTATTCGCGGCTTGCTCCGCTATTTGAGTGACAAATTGGGTGGCTTTCTGGATAATCCGGCGCATGACTCCTACTGCCCTGCAAATCCTTCAAGACGTATTCGGTTACGATCAGTTTCGTGAGCCCCAAGCCGAGGTGGTTGATACCCTCGTTAATGGCTCCGATGCTTTAGTGGTTGTTCCTACCGGGGGCGGCAAATCACTGTGCTACCAATTACCTGCGTTAATGCGTTCAGGAACGGCAATCGTCGTCTCGCCTTTAATCGCATTGATGCAAGATCAAGTGACTGCATTATCTCAATGGGGGATACGAGCCGGTTGCCTCAATTCCAGTATGGATTTCTCATTAATAAATGAGATGGAGCACCAGCTTCGTTCGGGAGGACTTGATCTACTTTATATTGCGCCTGAACGATTGCTTCAGCCGCGAACCTTATCTCTGCTCAAAGAGTGTGAAATTGCGTTGTTTGCGATTGATGAAGCGCACTGCGTTTCTCAATGGGGGCATGATTTCCGTCCCGAATACCTACAATTGAGCCAGCTAGCGGAATTGTTTCCCGGCGTGCCACGAATTGCACTGACCGCAACCGCTGATCAGCGTACCCAAGAAGAGATAGTCGATCGACTTGGGCTAAATAATCCCGTTGAGTTTATTCAGGGGTTTGATCGTCCGAATATACGTTATCGAATCGGTCAAAAGGATAAGGCAAAACAACAGCTGCTTAAGTTTCTCAAAAATGAGCACCCCAAAGCTTCAGGCATAGTGTATTGCTTGTCACGCAAACGTGTTGAAGATACGGCTGCATGGTTAGCAGAGCAGGGTTTCAATGCGTTGCCTTATCATGCGGGTCTACGTGCCGATCTACGTAGCCATAATCAGCACCGTTTTCTAACTGAAGAAAACATCCTTATGGTGGCCACTGTTGCGTTTGGTATGGGCATCGATAAACCGAATGTACGTTTTGTTGCTCATTTAGATCTGCCTAAAAGCATCGAAGCCTACTATCAAGAAACGGGGCGAGCCGGTCGTGATGGTCAACCCGCTGATGCCTGGATGGTTTATGGCCTGCAAGATGTAATCTTCCTGCGTCAGATGTTAGAAGGTTCTCAAGCGCCTGTAGAGCAGAAAATTGTTGAACAACAAAAGCTTGAAGCGATGTTAGGTTTATGTGAAATCACCACTTGCCGGCGACAAGTCTTATTGAGCTATTTTGGTGAATCGGAACATGAGCCTTGTGGCAATTGTGATACCTGTTTAGAACCCGTTCCAGTATGGGATGGTACGGAAGCGGCTAGAAAGGCATTGTCTGCGGTCTATCGTTCGGGTCAGAGTTTTGGTGTTAATCATGTGGTTGATATCTTATTAGGTAAGCCAAATGAGAAAACCGAGCGTTTCCAGCATCATAAGTTATCAACATGGGGTATTGGTAAAGATCTAGATAAAAACCAGTGGCGTTCAGTATTTCGCCAGCTCGTTGCCCGTGGGCATTTAGGCGTTAATGTTGATCAGCATGGTGTGCTTCATCTTACGGATCGTTGTCGACCTTTATTAAAAGGCGAAGAATCGATCCAACTGCGTAAAGATCAGCGTCAGCACACCCCATACCGTAAGAACCAAGTACCTCAGAGTAAATTAGAGGCGGAAGATTATACCTTATGGAATGATCTTAAAGAGGTACGTAAACGGTTATCGAAAGAGCAGGATGTGCCTCCTTATGTGATCTTCCATGATGCGACGTTGATGGAGATGGTGATGTACCGCCCGCAAACGCCGGATCAATTTAGACGTTTAAATGGTGTCGGTGAGCGTAAACTCGATCTGTACGGTGCTGAGTTTATTCAAGCGATTGAAGCCCATGAAGACAGTGGTAAAGATGAAGTAGCAACACAAGCGCAGGAGTCAGTGCTTCTCTACAAAACGGGCATGACAGTTGACCAAGTTTCTCGTCAGCAGCATCTTTCGGTGAATGCTATTTATGCTCATCTTGCTCAATCCATTGCGAAAGGTGAGTTACCGGTTAAAGATGTAGTGGAATTGCCGGATAACGAATTTAAAAATATTGAACAGACTATATTGGATTGCCAATCAGAGTTTGGCCAAGCACTCAAACCTGTTCATGAGGCGTTAGCCGGTGTGTATGAGATGGGTGTTTTGCGTTGTATCAAAGCGGGGATGGATGCTTCGTGAGTGATAGATACTGATGGATGATTTGAGTTTAACGGCACTATTCGTAAGTGGCTTTATATCCGCTACGTTGCTGCCCGGAGGCTCAGAGGTTTTATTGGCGTGGCAGCTCAATGAAGGTATTCATTCACCTTTACACTTGTGGCTAGCTGTAACGGCAGGGAATGCTTTAGGTGGTGTTGTTACTTTTTTAATGGGGTGGGGAATCGCCCATTACTTTCCTTTAAAGTCCTTTTCTAAACCGAGGCAACAGCAGGCCCAACGGTGGTTAACTCAATATGGCCCATTTGCTCTGCTTATGTCATGGGTGCCTCTCATCGGTGACCCTTTGTGCTTCATGGCGGGTTGGCTCAAAACCCGTTTTCTTTTAAGTCTCTTGATGATTACACTGGGTAAAGCAATACGCTATTTACTGATTGTTGGGTTTTTTTAAATTCATTTTAGCCCTTTGCTGTCGATTTAAAATGCTCATTTAGGTTCCTTAAATGGAATCACTCTTTATGAGAATTGCTGGGTAAGTATCTACGGATTGGGCGATTATTTTTCTTTTGTTTGTATCGTGTATCGATACAGGCTACTATTTGTTTATGATTAAATCTTTCAAGGATGATTGGCTTTCTGAATATTATTGGAAAGCAGTTAATCATCGAAAAATACAGAAGGCTATAGAGAAAAGCTTGCAACGTAAGTTGGGGAACCTACGAATAAGTCCCAAGCACCTCAGGCTTACTGAGCGGTTCAAGTTCAAGGCAACGATTACAGACATGCTGGTTGCCTGTCGAAAATTGTTAACGACGAAATTGGATCGCTCTGGAAGCCCCATAGGGTGGACATTAAATTGACTTTCTGCCTTGTCAGGCAGCTTGAAAAGGACTCGTCATTTCACCGCGCTACCTTTCGCGCATTAAGCCAATTTACTGTCCACTGAGAAAGCTTAGGGCTTGTTCGTAGGTTCCTTGGATTTTATCCATGTTGCCTGTGCAGAGTGTGATTTATTGATACCTCCGGGTAATAGGTTTGAGCATCTAAGTGGCAACCTAGAAGGTTGGTGTTCTATTCGTGTTAACAAACAATATCGATTGATTTTTAAATGGGAAGCGGGGAAGGCATCCGATGTGTACCTTGATCCGCATACTTATAAGTGAGGTAGGTATGACTTCTGAATTTCGTATACCTGGTCATGAGCCAACAAGTGTAGGAGTAATGTTAAGAGAGGATTTTTTAGAACCTCTTGATATTACACAGGGGCAGTTGGCCGAGGCTATGGGTGTTGGTCGGAAAACAGTTAATGAACTGTGTGGTAATAAGCGTGCGATTACAGTAGAGACTGCATTTTTGTTAGCTAAAGTGTTGGGCACTACACCAGAATTTTGGATCAATCTTCAAATTATTAATAATATTTGGGGCGCGCAGCATAATGAAAAGATGCAAGAATTGTTAAAAAAGGCGACCGTTTTAGTCGCTGCCTGAATAGAATTCCATTGATACTGCACACTTTCAGGTCTTTCCAATTTACTTTAGATGACTATGGAGAGTCGCCAGATGAGGGAATATGTCACAACGTAGCTTATGGGGAAAATTGAGATTAATCTTTCTTATTGCTGTGCTTATTATCGTGGCGTTGAATGCCTGGCTGTCTAAAGTGAGGACAACGGATTGGCAAGAACCTTTATGGCTGATTATTTATCCGATTAACGCCGATAGACGTTCTGATACTCAGTTATTTATCAATGCCTTAGAGCGAGAGCATTTTGAAGATATTGAGATTTTCATCAATCGTGAAGCCCAACGTTACGGGGTTAAGTTAGAGCGCCCCATCGAAGTTTATCTAGCGCCGCTTGTGGATGGCATTCTGCCTAAACCTCCTAAAAATGCCAGTATTCTAGAAAGCGTATTATGGAGCTTACAGATGCGTTACTGGGCCTGGGTGCATGATAGCTGGGAAGGACCTAAACCAGATATTAAGGTCTATTTAAAACTCTTTTCTATTCAAAATACACAAGTGCTTGAGCACTCTTTAGGGCTGCAAAAGGGCATGATCGGTGTGGTTAATGGTTTTGCGAGTATCGATTATCAAGCGCAAAATGGTTTTGTGATCACCCACGAACTTTTACACACGTTAGGGGCAAGTGACAAATATGATCTGTCGACTAATCAGCCGTTGTGGCCGCATGGTTATGCTGCGCCGGGCTTAGAGCCTTTACTTCCTCAAAATAAAGCTGAAATTATGGGTGGTAGGGTTCCTATAAACAGAACCGAATCGGTCATGCCTGATAGCTTGCAGGATGTTATTGTCGGAGAGCAAACGGCTCAAGAGATTAACTGGAAGAGTGCGCAGTAAATCTCTTGAGTTTAATGGTTAATTGTCAGTTTGAGCTTGCTTAAGCGCTTTTACGATATCGTTTTCTAACTCTAATAGAATATCTTGCGCAGGACTTTCTGGTTTAAGTTGGCCAGGTCTCAGAAACATCAGCTCGGTTTGGTTGTTTTTGTGAAGTAGCGTAACTGATAGAGGACATAAAGCAGCCATTTCAGGGTCTTTGTTGAGTACTTGGTTTACGTACCAAGGGTTGCAAAATACGATGCTGCGAACGGCTTCAAACCCATTCTTATTATAATCTTCTCCCCAGCGCTCTTTAAAGCTTGAGATTGAACGTCCAATATTGGGCTCAAAGATAACGTAAAAGCGGTTATCTTCCAGAGCTTGGCTCACTTTGTCATAGTTGGAGTCAAAATCACCTTTATAGGTAAGCTTGAGAACAGGAGACGCGAATGACAGTGTGCTCATGCATAACATGAATACGCTGATACAAAGAGATACAAGTTTAGATGTTGGGTTTGTCATCCTTAATGTCCTTTTCTACCGTAACTAAATTGGAAACTCGATACTAAAGTGTATCACTTCAACGGTTGATGTATAATCCGCGTCCTTATATTACTGATAGTCTATGGCCGCGCCGAACATGAACCAGAACAGCACCCCTGAATCAAAAGATCCTACTGCTGAAGAGCTGCAAGCAGCTGAGCAGAAAAAGCTTCGTATCCGTCAGAATAAACTGCAGAAACGCCTTCGCAGGGAGATGGGTAAAGCGATCGAGGATTTTAATATGATTGAGGAGGGCGACAAGGTTATGGTCTGCCTTTCTGGAGGTAAAGACTCCTACGCAATGCTGGATATTCTCATGAATCTACAGCGGAGTGCGCCGGTCAACTTTGAACTCGTCGCTGTTAATTTGGATCAAAAGCAGCCGGGTTTTCCAGAAGATATTCTTCCTGCTTATCTAGAATCTATTGGTGTGCCTTTCCATATTCTTGAGCGAGATACTTATTCGATCGTTAAAGAAGTGGTGCCGGAAGGGAAAACTACCTGTGCATTATGTTCTCGACTTCGCCGTGGTTCGCTTTATGGCTTTGCCGAAGAGATTGGCGCAACAAAAATTGCTTTAGGCCATCATCGTGATGATATTTTAGAGACACTTTTCTTGAACATGTTTTATGGCGGAAAGCTTAAATCGATGCCACCGAAGCTTGTATCTGATGATGGTAAAAATACGGTTATCAGGCCTTTGGCTTATGCGCGTGAAAAAGATATTGAAGCGTTTGCTGAGCTCAAAGGTTTCCCTATCATCCCTTGTAATTTATGTGGGTCGCAGGAAAATCTACAGCGCCAAGTCATCAAAGAGATGCTGCAAACATGGGATAAAAAATTCCCGGGTCGTATCGAAACCATGTTCCGTTCATTGCAGCATGTCGTTCCTTCCCATTTGGCAGATACGGAACTGTTTGATTTTAAAGGTCTTCAACAGGGATATGCTCACGGTATTGTACCGGGTACTGAAACAGCCCATCGCCCTGAAACCCCAGCCGATCCAGCCAATGCGGTACAAAGCTTCAATCCTGAGAAGATTGATCTGTTGTCTTTGTAAGCATAATTTAGTGAAGATAATGTCCTAAATTGACGGATATGAGTCATTGAGGACATTGCGCTTCTAAGGGATACTGTTTGACATAGTTCAGCCATCCTTTTTAGGAGCGCTCATGAAAACAGTTGCGGCCTTAGGCTTTAATAATTGTCAGGTGTTAGATCTGACAGGACCCTTGCAGGTATTCTCTTCTGCGAACTCCGCGTTAGGTTATCAAGCCTACCAGCTTCAAGTTCTTGGTTTAGATACTGATCCTATTGTGACCAATTCAGGCATTAAAATTCTGCCTGATGCTGTCTATTCTGATATTCAACATGTCGATACGCTTCTTCTGTCCGGTGGACGAGGGGTGTTTCCTTTACTCGACAACCAGCCTCTTATTCAATGGGTCCAAGATGCATCATACCAAGTAAATCGAATTGCTTCGGTGTGCAGTGGCGCTTTCCTGCTAGCTGAAGCTGGGCTTTTACAGGGGAAAAAAGCGGTCACCCATTGGAAAGCATGTAAACGTTTGGCAAAAGACTATGAAGCTATTGAGGTCGAAGCCGATGCTATTTGGTTGCAAGAGGGCAATCTGTATACCTCGGCGGGTGTGACGTCTGGAATTGATCTGGCGCTTGCCTTAGTTGAGGAGGATTTTGGTCATGCTATTGCAATGGATGTTGCGCGGGAATTGGTCGTGTTTGTTAAACGTCCAGGAGGGCAGGCTCAGTTCAGTTGGCAACTTGAAGCGCAAAATAAAGCGAGTGGGGCCGTCGCTAAAGCTCAAGCGTATATACAGAAAAACTTGAAAGAAAACTTGGGCTTAGAGAGCCTCGCTGAACATTGCTGTGTGAGTGAACGGCACTTATTTAGATTATTTAAGGAAAGTTGTGATTGCTCTCCTGCGGTATATATAGAAAACATGCGCCTAAACTTAGCGCAAGAACTGGTCAGTGAAAGTGATTTGAGTATAGAACAGGTTGCTCAGCGCAGTGGCTTTAGCTCTGCGGATAATCTACGTCGAGTATTTTTGCGTCGATTGGGTGTTAACCCTAGTGAATACCGAGATCGCTTTGGAAAACAGTATCAAGATCGGTCAGCAGCACCGACTTCTTTGGAGAGTGGCCCTCTTACTCTCGAAAGTACTGCTATGGAAAGTACTGCTATGGAAAGAATTGTGATGAAAGGTATAGGTAAGGAAAGCATATGAATAAGAATGTTTTTTTACTTTCTATCTGTCAGGCGCTACTTACGACAGGCAATGTATTGTTGGTGTCTGTAGTGGCTTTAATTGGCCAAAGCTTAGCGTCTAGCCCTGTCTTAACGACCTTTGCTGTTGCTACTCAGTTTATTGGCTTGATGATAGCGACGATTCCGGCGTCTCTGATTATGCGTCGTATAGGGCGTAAAAATGGTTTTTATCTAGGTAACTGCGTAGGGATCTCTGGGGCGTTAGTCTGTATGTATGCGCTTGATGAAAAGCTCTTTTATCTCTTTTCCGCAGGTACATTTTTATTAGGGGTCGGGATAGGTTTCGGCACCTTATATCGTTTTGCGGCGGTTGAGGTTTGCTCAGAAGCGCAAAAGAGTAAGGCTATCTCATTTGTGATGGCGGGTGGTGTTATTGCTGCTGTTGTTGGCCCTCAGCTGGCTGTTTACAGTCAGGATCTATTACCTGGTACGGCCTTTAGCGGTGCTTTTCTCGGTTTGTTTTGCCTTTACTCTATCGCATTATTAATGCTGTTTTTTACCCATATCCCTCATCAGCCTATGTCTGAAGTGAAAGAGGCACAACGGCCTTTAAAGCAGATCCTTATGCAGCCCGTATTCATTGTGGCGGTGATGGTTGCGATGGTGAGCTATGTCGTAATGAACCTATTGATGACCGCTACGCCTTTAGCCATGGCGCGTTGTGGATTCACTTTTTCACAAGCTGCGAATGTTATTGAGTGGCATGTTTTAGGTATGTTTGCGCCTTCATTTTTTACCGGAAGTTTGATTAACCGTTTTGGACTGTATCCTATGATGTACCTTGGAGCTGCCTTTATGCTGGGGTGCATTGGGATCAATCTGTTGGGTGTCAGTGAATGGCACTTTTGGACAGCGCTGTTGTTTTTGGGAATGGGTTGGAACTTTATGTTTATTAGTGCCACTCAGTTATTGACGGAGACTTATCGTCCTGCTGAAAAAGCCAAATCCCAAGCAGCGAATGAGTTTATTGTTTTTAGTATGGTGACGCTTTCTGCTCTTTCAGCCGGATGGTTAGAAGCTTCATTAGGTTGGCAAGCGATGAACTGGATTGTATTGCCTCTTATTCTTTGGGCGATTGCTATTCTTTACTTTATTGGTCGCACCGAGACTAAAAGTGCTAATCTCAGTTTATAGCTTTGGTCCTTCTATTCTAGAGATGAATGGGGCTGTTGATATTAACCTACAAAAGAATAGGTATAGATGGATTCCTCACCGCTTCTGTTTACGATACAGAGTTCGGCTCCAGTTAAAGTAGAGTTTGATTTAGAGCAGGGCTTGTTGAATAACTCGTCTATAAGCTCTCCTTTTAATTGCCAAGCTTTGGGTATTAGCTCTATTAGCGAGATGAACCCGCAACGGTATACCGCAATGGGTAGATCGGAAGTTGAGGGTCTAATGCAGCTTCATCAGAAAAATGGCTTTCTATCAAAGTGTTCTTCGGATTTATGGGCTGTAACTTTTTATCCCGACGAGCCTATTGAAGCGGCTGACATACAACCTTATTCTCGACCTCAGCGTGGTTCAAATTGTGTGTTTTCTATGTCGGGGGAGTTGCCTGGTATTCATGATGGAGAGCGTTTTCCTATTGGCGACCAGTGGCCGCTGAGTTGTAATGATCAAGAGCGTGCGTTTTGTTTGTTGCAGGAGCGAACAAGGAAACTATGGAAAGAGGGGCGGCCTGATCATGAGATGCGCTTAGCATTAATGGCTGACCATGCCGGTCGATTAGATAAATTAGGCCTGCATAACTTTATCCATTGGGATGGAGAGATGTTGTTTGCTTATTCATCTTTAAACGAAGGATTAGAGCCGCTTGTGTATAAGCAAATTTCAGGACGTAGCATTCAGCTTAAAGGAGAACTGCCTCTGACTATTACAGCTGAAGAAAATGCGGATACCCTTATCGTTGCTAGTCGCAGCCTTTTAAATGAGGGAGAGATGATTTCGCCAGGTTCTGTTTTATGCTTTGCTAATGGAATCTATGTAGATCGTTGTGATCCTGTTACATTTTGGAATACTCAAGATTATTTTTAGCTTGCCTTCTCTTTTCTATAATTACATTATAACGAAATATTCGTGGCCTCTAATGTATTTCTCGAGCGTGTTTCTCTTACTGTGACAGTCTTGCGCTAATCGCAAAAAGTTGTTTGAAAGGGTTTGGTTACAATTTATTTTTGCAACTGCGGCCTAAGTCTAAATTATTAGTTCTTGAACAGTTGTTATATTGTCTGACCTTAAAACGCAATGTTCTCCTTTATAATGCTGAATAATGGACTAAAGTTAATTATGGATAGCCGCATTGATGTGAAAGGTCGGACGGTTTGTCTGTTGTTATGATCTTTATCCACGTTTGAATTTGTATTCAAACTATTTTGCAGGTAGTTGTTGTTACTATGGAATCCAAAGTTAAACCGTTATCCAGTGCGCTGGACACAGTGGGTAATCAAGCTTCTTCAAATTTTACTGTTTCAAGCTCTTCTTCGGTTTGGAACAGCTCTGAGCACATGATGTTAAAAAAGGTGCTTGATCGCCTTGCATCACCCACCTTTATTATCGACAAAGATCATGTGATTCAGCACTGGAATTCTGCTTTAGAAAAACTCAGTGGTTACAGTCGTGAAGAGATGGTCGGAACACGCAATCATTGGAAACCCTTTTATTCCTCTCCTAGACCTTGCTTAGCGGATTTGATAGTTGAGGGGGGAAGGGATGAAGATGTTAAACACTACTATACAAATAAGTATACGCGATCAGGCTTGATTGAAGATGCTTATGAGGTAGAGGATTTTTTCCCAGAATGTGGTGCTGAAGGTGAATGGTTACACTTTACTGCATCTAGCATTATGAGTGATGACGGTGAGTTGATAGGTTCCCTTGAGACCTTTGAGATTATTAGCACGCGAAAAAAGGCTGAATTCGAACTTCTTGAGCGCGAGCGTATCTATAAAGAGTTAAGTATTACAGATAGCTTAACTGGACTTCATAATTCCCGTCATTTTTATGATCAGTTAGAACATGCATTGGAAACTGCTCGTCGCTATCAGCATATGTTCACCCTTTGTTTTTTTGATTTAGATGATTTTAAAAATCTGAATGATAGTTATGGCCATCTAATGGGTGACAAAGTTTTAGAAACGTTTGGGGCCTTAGTTAGGGCTTCCTTGCGCTCGATTGATAGCGGCTATCGTTATGGTGGAGAAGAGTTTGCCATATTATTGCCTTTGACAGATCTTGAAGGTGCAATGCTTGTTGCTGAGCGTGTGCGAGAGAGTTTAGATAGTTATCAGTTTAACTTACCAAGCGGAAAGAAATATCATTCAACTGCAAGTATTGGTGTCACCGCGTTTGTCACAGGAGATAATGTGCAGACAATCATGAGCCGTGCTGATCAGGGGCTTTATAAAGCCAAAAAACAGGGTAAAAACTGCATCGTAGCGGTTTAACCTTTTCTCTCTCTGTGTAATGATTCGTCTCCTTAAATGGAGAGAATATGAAGAGTTACCTTTTTTCTACAGATAATGATCGCGGTGGCGTAATTCTGTGTGATATCGATACATTGCCAGATGCCGTTGAATATCTTCAACAGCGCTTTAAAGGTGTGGTAAGGGTTGAGCAGGGCCGTGATTATTGGAGTGAAGAGGAGGGGTTTGGTAGCTTAGCGGTCCCAGACGAACCTTCGTCTAGTTGAATACTGTTATTTTATTATTCCAGGTTTACAGCTTCAAAGTTTACAGCTTCCAAGTTTACTGTCCTAAGTAAATTCTATTGATATTTTCTTGAGCTGCACTATTTAGAACTATGAGACTTTTGAGAACGTTTGTTTGCGTTTTTGTTGACTGTTTTTTCTTGTAGATTCTCATTACCACTTAAGACCTCATCACTACAGCTATCGTTCTTCTTATCAATACTGAAATGGGTGACGTCAATACACTGGATTTGGCTTTTTTTGACCATACTGTGCTCCAGATATTTAGGAGTGATTATTATTTTAAGAGCCAAGTCAGATTCAATGATTTTTTCCTGACAATGAAAGCGTAGTTCAGTACAGTGGTATTTCCTATTTTTAAATGGAAAACGAGTGCTCAGTTTTCTGCTTAATTAGTCTATAAGATTAATAAACTGAAGGGCTTTGGGAAATTAAGTTGAACTCATCATTAATGATTATTTCATCAGGGACAGAATGTTTCAGGTCTATCATTCAAACTCATTATTAGTACTTAAAGAGCTTCTGGTTGAGCTGATTCGGCGCGATCCGCTTGCAGATCCTTTCGAGGCTGAACAGATTTTAGTTCAAAGCCCAGGCATGGCGCAGTGGCTTAAACTCGAACTTGCTGCTTCATCTGGTATCGCAGCTTCGCTGGACTTTCCTTTACCCGCCTCGTTTCTATGGCGTTGTTTTTCGGATGTATTGGGTGATGTACCGGCTAGGTCTGCGTACAACAAGGAAGCGATGAGTTGGAAGTTTATGTTGTTACTTCCAGAACTGCTTGATAGGGAAGAGTTTGCCCCCTTAAGACACTATTTAGAAGATGATGAAGAGCAATATCGGCTCTATCAGCTATGCAATAAAGTGGCAGATATTTTCGACCAATATCTCGTTTATCGCCCTGATTGGATTGCTGATTGGGAGCGTGGCGGTAGTTTAGCGTCTGAACGCCATCGTTGGCAGCCAATCTTATGGCGAGAACTAAAGCGTTACACCGAAGCGCTAGAGCAGCCGCACTGGCATCGTGCCAATATGTTTAGTTCATTTGTGACCGCTGTAAGAGATTCAAAATCGGTTGATCATCTGCCTAAGCGACTGTTTGTTTTTGGCATTTCTGCGCTACCGCAGAATTATGTACAAGCGCTACAAGTGCTAGGTGAACGTATTGATGTTCATCTAATGGTGACCAACCCATGTCGTTATTATTGGGGTGATATTGTTGACCAAGCCCAAATAGCCAGAATGAACAGGCGTTGGTTTAGTAAGCCTGAGCTAGATTACAGTGATTATGC
>CERC01026653.1_pt1 | contig 27509 bp, 21 predicted proteins | sample 530921 | NCBI WGS metagenome assembly CERC01 (sample SAMEA2621099, study PRJEB7988) | marine metagenome | isolation source: saline water (ENVO:00002010), including
TTCATTTGAGTCACATTTAGCTCGTGGGTTACCTAACCTACGGCGGCATTTTTAAGCGTCACAACTAAGAGAATTAACTTCTCTGTTTTTTGCATCGAAATCACTCATCAGTTTCAAAAAATCGGGATCTGATAGTACGGCTTTTCTGAATGTCTGATGAAAGTCATTATTCGCGCCCTGAGCAGGTTTAGATATGAGTTGCTGGTACTCAGAGGTGAGGGCTTCAAATTCAGGACTGCGCCGTATGAGCTCAGATTCTAGTTCAGGGGATAGATCTATCCATTGGTTAATACTTCCCCAGTGACTGACTTTCTCAGGAAAATTATCAAATGCAATACTTACTGCCAGTTTACGGCGCTCTATAGCGATGAGTTGGACATTTTTGTATTGATTAATGCGCTCTATATGATCAGGAAGAAGCTTTATCGCGACGTCTGCACTGTCATTTTGCCAGTCAATTTGTGCTTGGGTGTAAAGGTTATATTTTTCTACACAGCTTAAAGACGCAGCATGTGTATTCAAGGAACTTCCTAAGGTAGTGAGTGTGGTTAAATAGATTAGAGTTTTTAATTTCTGCACTGACATGAATGACCTTATGTATAGCTGTTCAACTGGGTGTCATAATAAAACATTATGAGAAATGTAGCATGAGAGAGATCTCAGTGAGAAGTGTATTTGCTTCTGCGTTTGCTTAGGGAATGCTGGCAGTACTTTCTGAACTCTAAAGTGTGGATCAACATAGTTCTGTTGAGGTTTATAGAACTAACCGCCCCTAACGGGATGGTTAGTTCTAGGAAAATATTGATAGTTGAGTGGGTTACTCGTTTATATAGTTACTCGTTTATATAGTTACCATGACACATCGTACAGCTGACTTTAGCTCCTTTTGGAATCGTTGGTCGTTGATCTTCACGAGAACAAAGCGTTCCTTTTTCATCTTTACAGAGGCCTACGCGGTTCTGTGCGGCTTTAGATAGAACGGTGCCTTCTCCATTTTTACCATGGCATGTTTTACACGCCCCTCCATTGTGTTCGGCAAGCTCTTTATGATCTTTTGTCCATGTTTGATTGTTGACTGGGTGCATACCATGGGGCCCTTTTAATGTTAGGCCTAGGCTACCTTCGTTATGGCAAGTATCGCATTCGATTAGTGTTCCTGCGTGTCCTTGAAGATCAATTGCATTTTGATTGTCATTGGAAAGTGCTAGAGGGTTAGGCCATATTGCATGGGTGCTTCCATGGCAGCCTTCACACATAACCCCTCCATGCCCTTTACTTAAGCGATAAAGGTGGTTCTTGTTATCTGAATCCATGGTTTCAGCAAAACGTCTATTAATCGCCATAATCGGTTCAGCGCGAACGTCCCCTTTTCGATACGCTTGTAATAACCTAATACCGTCATCTGCTTTAATAACATTGCTACTATTCGCTAGATTATCGGTGGCATCGCCTGTATGACATGATTGACATCCGGGCTCGTGGGCCCATGGAACACGTTTTCCATCCCCATTTGTAAAATCATCGCCTATTTGTGCCATATTACCGTGACAATCTTGGCAAACTGTACCGCTTTTGGTCATCGCACCTCGCATGCATTGTGCGCGTTTACCTGGATGACATGCGTAGCAAGTTTCTTGTAGTACTTCACGCGCTTCTATGATGCTTCTTTTATTGCCGAATTCATCAATAGGAGGTGGCATCTCTGGGAATTCACCTGTTTCTGCATGATGTTTGTGCATAACACTAGACATTGAATTGTGATCGAGTTGTTCTTTTCCTGCATCGTTGGATGGACCGATTTGTGCAAGATCTAATGCGGGTGAATAATGACAGGTCGCGCAAACAACAGGGCGCTGGTTATTAAGATTGGTTGCATGTTTTGCATCGTGTAGTAAAAGGATATTAATTTTGGATGTATTCAATACTCGCTCAAGATCTGACGCGCCGGGAACCCCTGTAGTATCCGTTAGAGGTTCAAAGTCTTCTAAATCGACAAAGTCTGAGGCTATGCCGTTGCATGTAAAGCTAACGGTGCTGCCAGCCTCATCGCAGATCTCTTGGTTGGCGTGGCAGCTTTGACAGTCAGCTTCAGATGCGACGGGAAGAGTGGTGCGAACACTTGAGAGTTCGTTGTTTGGGTCATTTGGATCCTCTCCTTTTTTAACCGAGAGTACTTTCATTAATGGATAGGGGTTTTCCCAGCTATTATCAGTGACAGGAAGGATAGGAATACCTTCTGCAGTATGCCGGTTTAGCTCACTGGCTATATAGCCAAAAGGGTATTGAGTAAAGAAGGGAAAGTCTTGAACATAACCTGCGAATTTCTGTGGCTCATTATTTAAACCAGGCATATCTTGTTGATGTGCAGTAAGTGTACCGTCTCCCAAATAGAGTCGCTCTACATTAGGAGCAGGTAACCCTTTATCTTGAGGGGGAGCATTTTCAATATCGACTAACCCGTGATAGAAGGGGTTGTAGGCTTGACCTCCGAGTACTTTATTGGGGGCTGTTTGCTCCCAAAAATTACTTTTATAAACCACGCTAGGAATATTTTTACTGGTAGTTGTAATTGTTTCAACAGGCCCTTCTGTGGTGTGTAATATTGAAGGGGCCGCTTTGTAATATACATCGACCTTATCTAGATTCATTATTTTAGGGTTTTGGTACTTATTCCCCTTTTTTATCACTTGAGAGTGAAGGACGTTGTAAGGGGGTAAAATAGAGAATATTTGATAGTCTAAATCGGCGCAGTGCATACCTAAGTCATTGATAGCAAGAGTGACATATTGGTCATTGTTATTAGGTTCTCCCGAGCTCCCGCAGCCATTTAGGACGGTTGCTGAGTCCTTTTTTCTTTTAGCGGTTGCCGTGACTTTACATGGTGATTTAGTTAGTCCTGTTCTTGTTAATTCCCATGTGCCGTCAGCTTTACTACGTATTCGACCGATGAGTGTTTTTGTAAAAGAGTTCTTGATGGTTACTCGTGTTGTATCCGGTGCGACTCCTTTGAGGCTCAATGTGGCGTTAGTGCTCGTCCAAATAGCTTCTTGAATTTGGATATCAGCAGCAATTACGTGAGTGCTTAGCAAGTAGAGGTAAACTAAGGCTAAGGTAGAGATGTTGAAGCTGGACCGTTTCATATCTGCTCCCCTTTAAGGTTTTGTAGCAATAGGATATCGCTTCAAACTGAAACAAAGCTTAAAAATCAGAAGCAGGACTACATTCAGTCATAGAGTATTTGTGTATGGGTTAGTTAATGGTTGGCACTATTCATTAGCCTTCATGGCGGATATTTTTGGTCTTAATAACCATGCAGACTATAATGAATTATCCGTTGATTCTCTGTGAATAGGTAGGGAGCAGATGTTCCATTGGTACTTACTTAACGTTGTTTTTTATGAATAGAGAACAATTTCTGCGAGTTTAAGGGATATATTGGGAGTAAGGATTGAGTAAAACTATCGAGGCACGGTTGATCTGTTGTTATCTAATTTTGATTACGATTATCGTGAGTCATGATCTTTTAGATGAATATGAAGCGTTAACAGACGGCAATTTGATATGGCATATATTGTTAGAGCTGATGCTTCTTCTGTTGTCTATATGTGGAATATTGTACTTATTAAAAAAGAGCTTGGTGGAGCGATCTGCTAAAGAGCAATTTCTGACAGAGCTTGATAAAGCGAAACTTCAGTTAGAAAAAGTCAGTGAGCAGTTAAATGAAGGTAAAAGGGATTTTATAAAGTTAATTAATTGGCAATTTAATGAGTGGTGTTTGTCTCCTTGTGAAAAGGAAATAGGCTTTTTTCTTCTTAAGGGACTGAGTTTTGAGGAAATCGCTACTATTAGAAATACAAGTGCCAGAACAGCGAGAAAACAGGCAACCTCAATATACTCTAAGGCGGGTCTACACAACCGCAATGAGTTCGCGGCATGGTTTCTGGAGGACCTTCTTTAGAAATCCTCAAAAGTGAATTAGTTGATACTATAAAACCTATTACTGAGTTCTTTTTGTAGTTGTTCGGCTTTATGAAGAAGTTGTTCCGAGCGCTGAAGCGCTTCTTTCAAATTATTTGAGCAGCGGTAGTTTTCCTTGAACGGTTGTTCTTGGATATTGCAGCTAGTTAAGTTCTGTTTTTCATCGCTGTTAGGGCTGTCTTTAATCATGCTCTGTACCGGCCTAGGTATTAATGCTTACAACCATAGTACATGTATTTTTTTCTGCAAGATATATTCGTAATAATTACTACTTATGTGCTGTTTTTTTCTAAATTTTTGTTTTTTATCAGTTTTAATTTGTTTTTTTTGATTCTAAAGTCTAAGAAGTGAGGGCGCCAGGAAGAGGTTACGGTCTAAAAAAGAGATCTATTTTAGACCGTATGGGTCATGTTTTATGCCTATCAATTTACGGCGAAGGTTATGAGTCTGCTTCTATTACTACTTTGCCAAAATGTTTGGCTTGCGCCATCCACTGGTATGCGTCTTGTGCATTGGAAAAACTGAAGCTCTTATCAATCTGTGGGCGAATGTTGTGTGTTTCGACGGCATTAAGTAATTGTTTCAGCATCTCAGTACTACCGACATAAATACCTTGAATACGTAGTAGGTTGAAAATAGTCATGAGGCTCATGCTTGGGCTTTCTAGACCACTTAAAATGCCGATAACTGAGATAACTCCGTTGGTTTTTGCGCAGGCTGACGATTTTTCGAAGGTTCCTGCTCCGCCTACTTCTAAAACATTATCTACACCTTGACCGTCGGTGATTCTAAGCACTTCTTCTTCCCAGTTAGGGTGCGTTTTATAATTGATTGTATGGTCTGCCCCTAAGCTGCGAGCTTGAGCAAGTTTTTCGTCGCTTGAAGATGTGATGATGACATTTGCGTTTAGGGCTTTTGCTATTTGTAATCCAAATATTGAAACGCCGCCTGTACCCAAGAGTAGTACTGTATCATTAGGTTTTAGTTCTCCGACAGAAACAAGTGCGTGCCAAGCCGTTGTTGCTGCACAAGGCAGAGTGGCCGCTTCTGCATAGGATAAGCAATCAGGTATTTTTACAGTACATTTTGATTTAAGTATGAAATACTCCGCAAGAACGCCATTTATACTTCCTCCTAAGGCTGAATTAAGGCCTGCGTCATTTATCTGTCCTTTTTCCCAATCTTGGAAGAAGTTCCCTAGTACACGATCACCGGGTTGAAAGTCAGTCACGGATGAACCTACAGCGACAACTTCCCCAGCTCCGTCAGATAACGGAGTGATGGGCCGAATATCATTTCTTACATACCCACCCATAGTGATTAGAATATCGCGATAGTTTAATGAGCAGGCTTTCATTTTGACGAGTACTTCATCAGGACCTGGTGTGGGCGTGTCTATCTCTACTTTTTGTAAAGCGTCAATGCCATCGGGTGTGATTACTTGATATGCCTGCATTATTCTCTCCAAAAGAATTAGTATTTAGATACACCTTGCTAGAATGATGAGCCCTTATTAGAACAAGCTTTTTAAAGCAAAGAATAGATTGTTGGATATGTATTTATCGATTTAAAGGTATTTTTACTAAGTTGAATAGTCGTATCTTAGAAAATTTAAATTTTTTTAGGTTTTTATTCTGTTTTTTGAAAAAGGGGCTTGCTTCGTTAGCTAAAAATCCCTAAGATTCGCGTCCTCAGTGCCGGTATAGCTCAGTTGGTAGAGCAACTGACTTGTAATCAGTAGGTCCGGGGTTCGACTCCTCGTGCCGGCACCATTTTCCCCCTTTCTGTATGTCTTTTTTATCCGATCCATATTTTAAATAATGATTTCTATTCTAGATCTATAGTGCGTTTTTCGTTGATGAGTTTTCGGAATGTGGTTGATTGAAGCCCTCTTTGTACTTGAAACGATGTCTCTGTAGGAAATGAGTAAACTCATCAGGGCTCATAGGCTTACCAAACAAATATCCTTGAAGCAGATCGCAATTAAGGTTTTTTAAACCTTCTTTTTGTTGCTGAGATTCAATTCCTTCTGCAGTAACGCTTAAACCGAGCTGGTGCGCCATCGCGATAGTAGCTGATACTAATATGTTTGAATCTGGGTTGTTTGGGAATTCATTGATGAAAGATCGGTCTATTTTAAGGTTATTAAAAGGGAACGTTTTTAGGTAGTTCAGTGATGAATAGCCTGTACCAAAATCGTCCATGCAGATTTTGACGCCCATCGCTGTAATTTTATTAAGTGTTTTGTACAGTTCGGGGCTCGCCTGGATAAGTAAGCCTTCAGTAACTTCGATGCTAAGGAGGTTTGCGGGGAGTTTACTTAGTGTTAAAGCCTCTTTTATATCTTGAACAAAGTCGTTACCTTTAAACTGTCTTGGTGATACGTTAACTGAGATATTAAAGTTATCGTTGTTTTGGTCAATCCATTCTTTGGCCTGAAGGCATGCTTGTTGTAGAACCCATCGGCCTATATTAACGATCAAGCCTGTTTGCTCAGCAAGTGGGATAAATTCAATAGGTGAAACAGAACCCAGCTCTTTAGAGTTCCACCTTAAGAGGGCTTCAGCTCCAGCAATGGTTGTTTGGTCGCCGGTCTCTTGCATCAGCGGTTGGAACACAATGCTGAATTCATTCTCTTCCATTGCTTGTCGTAAGTTGTTATCGATATTTAACTTACGTGTGGCAATTTCATTCATCTCTTGGGTGTAATAATGGAATGTGTTCTTACCATCGTTCTTAGCTTTGTACATGCCTATATCTGCAGCACGCAGCAGTGATTGGTAGTCTTGCGCATCGTTCGGGTAGATTGAAACGCCGATACTGGTTGTAACGAATAGTTCCTTATTCTGTATCGAAAAAGGTTTCATAAACTGTTCTAGAATTTTCTCAATATAGATTTCTGCATCAGCAGGGGTATTGAGGTCTTCAAGTATAATGATGAATTCGTCACCGCCGTGGCGAGCTACCGTGTCGCTATCATTTACACATGAGATGAAGCGTTTACTGGCGTGCTGTAGGAGTAAATCCCCCACGTCGTGTCCTAAGCTGTCATTCACTTTTTTAAAACCGTCAAGATCAACAAATAGCAAAGCTAGCTTTGTGCCATGTTTATCAGCGGCTTTCATGGCTTGCTCAGCTCTATCACGCGCCAACAGACGGTTGGGGATATTGGTTAGTAGGTCGAATTGAGCCTGATAGAGTATCTTTTCTTTCTGCTCTTTATGGTGGCTAATGTCTTTTATCGTCAGGATAGAATATAAGCCATCATCAAATTTCATGCTGGCTGTTTTTACTTCCGCAGTAAAGTCTGAGCCATCTTTTCTGTGAAACACTATCTCTGAATTTAAGCTGTCATCTTCATTATGGGGGGCATATAAGGCGTTAAAAATAGCTTCGCCAAATAGCTGTGATACAGGGTGTGCAATGAGGTCTTTCCGCTCTTCATTCATCAGCTTACAAAACGATTCATTTACATCAATGATGCGTCCATGAGTATGGATCAATAAGCCTTCACCGACTAAATCTGAGAGTTGTCTAAAACGACTCTCACTGGCGACCAACTGTTTTTGGACAGCAATACGATTGCGTATATCTCTAAAGGATGCTGCTCTAGCTTTTTCCCCGTTCCATGTCACAGATCTACCTGTTACTACTACAGGTATGACCTGGTCGTTTTTGGTCAGAATGTTAGCTTGATATGGAGCATTAGAGGATGACTCAACATGGGCTAAAACTGTTGGCAGGCTTTCTTGAGTAAATAGATCTTTTGGCTTTAGATTTTTTAGCTCTTTTTGTGAATAGCCAAAGAGTTTTTCACCTTGTTTATTAACATACATAACGCCATCAGAGTTGTGGATAAATATAGCTTCCGTACTGACCTGTTCAAAGTGCTGTAAGCGATTTTTACTTTCTTCAATCTCTTTCTGATATTCAGAGTTACTATTTATCGTTGCCTTTAAGGTTCGATATAGCTGCCTAACGGCAATCGCTGTTACTAGAAAAAGGAAAAAGGTTATAGCAAAAACCAAATTCCTTTGGCTTTCCTGTTGAATCGGGTAAAGGTGTTCAGGCTTGAGAAGGTAGGTGATTTTCCAGCCTTTAAGTGCTTCAACAGGTTGGCTGTTTACAATGAAATTATCATTCTGACTATTTTCGACACGGCCATCATTTAGCGTAATAAAACCAATCGTTTCCGGCTCTGTTTCTCCAAATTGACGGGATTTGGCGATCTGTTTTTTCTGCTGCTCAGATAAAGGATAAAGGCTCTTATAAAGCCAATCAGTATTGTTTGAAGCAAAAATAATATCATTCTTATCGACTAAGACAGCACTGCCTGATAAGCCTGAGAAGTTTTCTTCTATCTGTTCCGGGTTAAACTTTATGACAGCGACACCTGCAATGCTGCTACCAAAAAAGATAGGGCTGCTGAAGTAAATACCTCTCTTTTTCGTGGTGACACCTAAAGCTAAGTGTACATAGTCCCTCCCTTGCATCGCATTTTTAAAGTAATCACGAAAAGCGTAGTTTTTACCGTGGAGGGTTTTCTCTGTAAGGAGATTGTTATCTGCAATGGTGACGCCATTCACATTCATTATGTAACAGATAGACGCATTTAATGTGGTGCAGTAACGCTCTAATAAATTACCGAGTTGCTTGGGAGGCTGCGGAGAATGTTCAAAGTTACTATTTTGCAGTAGTTGTTCACCGGCTAAGAGTTTGACTGCATGCTGTTTATTACGAATGAAAGCGCTTGCTTGTTCTGCTAACAAGTTAGTTACATTCTCGCTGTGTGTTAGCGCTTCTTTTTCTGTTTCGTTACTAAAATTGAAATAGACGAGTCCACCGCCAATCACGACTAACAGTAACGGTAGTACGACTAGCGCTAAAGTCCCTCGTGTTGCATTGAGAGAGTACTGTCTGGGAGATTGATGTTTTTCGGCCAAGTTTACTGCCTTAAATTGTATCGATTAGATCAGAGCACTGTTTTTTAGTGTCTATGGCAACAATCTAACTCAAATTAATGAATGTTTATACCATATTGTTTTTTGCGCGACTTCTCTAAGGAAACCTTTTTTTATAATAGTCGTTATTGAATGAAATGTAGGAAGATTCATGATGATTTCAGTTATTTAGTGATTTATAGGACTTAAATTAACGAATTAACCGAGAGGGACTAAATAACGAGACATCCAGGTATGCTAATCGTCTATCGAGTTAAGTACCGAGAGGAGATGGAGGAACTTTAATCACTTTCTTTAGGTTTCTGGATGGCTCTTTGTACAAATAAACTTGTCGAGATGATCCCAGACTATTTCGGGGGTAAGCGATGCAAAAATGGCGGGCTCTATTTGTGCACCCGTGTTTGGGTAATCCTTAGCTTCTAGGCACTGTTGATTTTTGCCGTAACCCCCAACAAGCCCAGGATCGGTAGAGCCGAATAGAATTACATTAGGGGTGTCTAAGGCGGCTGCTAGATGGGATAACCCTGTATCTACTGAAACGCAGGCGGTAGCGCTAGCTAGAACATGTGCAATTTCCGATAAAGGTAGTTTAGGGAGAACCTCTACATGGGGAGCATTTTTAGCAAACCGTTCTGCACGCTCTTTTTCTTTTGCTGAGCCCCAAGGAAGTTTGATCTTCCAGCCAGCCTCTCCAGCTTTCCTTATTAGAGTTATCCAATAGGCTTCAGGCCAATGTTTATCAAAGCGTGTCGTACTGTGCTGAAAAACTAAATAGGGTTCGCTCTTGTCTAAATTGATTGAGAAATGTTGCTTAATCGCAAAATCGCCAATCTCTTCAGATATTGAGTAGTTCAGTGCGCTCGCAAAAAGCTGCCTAACGCGTTCAACCGCGTGAAGCTCCTTACTGACGCTGATGGTGTGGTCATAAAAACGTGCAGCGAGAGGCTCTTTAGCAGAGTGCTTGTCTAGACCGTAACGTGGTCCCTTTGCGACCTTAGATACCAGTACCGCACTTTTTAATAGACCTTGTGCATCAATGATGGCGTCGTAGTTTTGTTGCTGCAGTTCTTTTTTATAAGCGCTCCACTCGCCGTTTTTGAACGTTTTAAAAATGTTTTTACGCCAGCGACGAATAGCAACGGGGATAACTTTATCAACGCTAGCATGCCACTTTGGTATTTCAGAAAAACCTTCCTCTACTACCCAATCAAAACGAATGCCAGGATGTGCTTTGGTTGCATCAGTTAATGCAGGTAGGGTGTGGATAATGTCACCCATGGAGGAGGTTTTTACGATCAATACTTTCATGCTGTTAGCCACTTTTGTAATGCTGTTTGAGCCATATCAGGGGTGATATCAATCATGCTTTGATGATACCCCTGCTCTGCATCGCCTTTTCTTATTTTATGAAAACCATCTAGCAACTTTATTATTTCTGCTTGATGAGAAAGAGGCGGTGTAAATGATGGGCTTGTCGGGCCGTAAAGTGCAACTAGGGGGGTGTTTACTGCTGCAGCGATATGCATTAACCCTGAGTCATTACTGACAGCCGCTTCACAATGGGCGATAAGGTCGATTGCTTGGGGTAGACTGGTGGTACCTGCTAAGTTATGGCAGCATTTCTGCTCTTGTTCACTTAGCTGATCTTGAATCTGCTGACAAGTTTCTCTGTCTTTCTCTGAACCAAAAAGCCAGATTTGATAACCTTCCGTAATCATCTTCTTTGCTAGCGCTGCATAGTGATAATCGGGCCAACGTTTTGCTGGACCAAATTCGGCTCCGGGGCAGAAGGCGATCGCTTTATCTGCGTTGAGCCCCAATTGAATGAGAGCAGCGTTATACTCAGCGCTATCTACCGACAACTGTGGATAAAGTATGGAGTCTAATGACAGAGCAGGCGCTGTTGCCTCTTGTGACAAGGCAACATAGCGTTGCACCATCAACGGAAAGGCTTCTTTATCGAGAGGTCTTATATCATTGAGTAATCCATAGCGCATCTCTCCGCGCCAGCCGGTACGTTTGGGTATGCTGGCAAACCAAGGAATAAGGGCAGATTTAAGTGAGTTTGGCAATACGAGTGCTTGCTCATAACGGTTTTGACTCAGTTGCTTACCGATCTGTTTTCTAAGGCCCCACTGAAGGCTGCCATGGCCTACAGGCATCTCAATTGCTTGATTGACTTCAGGCATCCGCGCCAACACTGGGCGACACCAGTTTGGCGCAAGTACGTCGATCTCTATATCAGGGTTTTGCTGTTTTAAATGCCGATATAAAGATTGACTCATCAGCATGTCGCCAACCCAAGAAGGTCCAATGATCAGTGTTTTCATAGGTTGCTATCCATTCGAATTATTAACAACATACTCTTATTGAACCTTTCTATCAGCGGGGTTTAATCGGCGATCGAAAATTTCTTTATACTCTGGTTTTAACTTTTTGTAGCGTGTTGTCTCACCGTTTGAGTGCTTAACATTGCCCCTGTCAAAGTTGATATGAATATAGGACAGATCAGGCATTACTAAGACAGCATTTGGTTCATTGTGCAGAGTTTTCATATAGGCTGAAACCACCCGTAAACGTTCAGGATCAATCGGCGTCATTAGATCTACACCATTGATCTCGGAAACCGGTGTAATCTGCATGAGATTTAAAATCGTAGCAAAAATGTCAGCTTGACTGACGGGCGCGGTTTCATTGGTTTTAAGGGTTGCTATAGCGCTAGCAGGTGGGAAAACCATTAATGCGTTATGGATGATTCCTGAAGCATAACCTGAATTGAAGGCCGTTTTGTTACTGGAGATATCTTGACCATGGTCCGATGAAAAAAACACCCAAGCATCGGGATCATGTTCCCTGACAGTGTTTACAAGTGTTTCTAAATAAAGATCAGAATAGAGCACTGTATTGTCATAAGCGTTAATGCTGTTTGGCTCTTCTTCAGGCAAAAACTGTTTAATGTAATCAGGCGAATGAGTGTTGTACGGATAGTGGCTACCGTTCATCTGGGCAACTAACAGCATCGGAGCTGTCTGCGAATCATTAAGTGTTGATTCCAGATAAGGCGTAATTCCCTCCGTTAGTACTTTCATGTCATCGGCGCCTTCGGAAACGGATACAGATGCGCTGAAATCAGTACCTGGACGGTAAAAATCTAGATCTTGATCAACAAATATTTGATCTACATTTCTCCATTGGAAATCTTGTGCGGTGATTAAGGCCGTTGTATAGCCTGCAGCTTTTGCATAGTTAAAGATTGTCGGACTACTGTAAACGATTCCGTGAGGATCTATACCCTGCAATCCAGTCAGCATATATGGAACTGAGCTAAGTGTGCGTGTACCTAAACTGACAGCATTACGGTAGAGCAGCATCTCACCCTTATCCATCATTTTTTGCAAACGTGGCGTTGTAGGGCGCGGGTAATCGGCTATGCCTAGATGATCAAAATTAAGTGATTCACCCACAATGAAAACAATATTAGGGGCTTTGGGATGAGCTGTTCGTGCTTCCAGTTGGGGTTTGTCTACGAGTTTTCCTTCAAATGCATTACGTTCTATTAGGTTGGGAAATACACTGGCGTAGGCGACAGAGCTAAATTGAAATTTGCTGATACCGTACCAGCTGAATGATAGAAGCAAAAAGAAAATGACAGAGACTATAACGCTGCTAATGCGTAACCAGATCCTAGGTCTTAGATCGAGACGAAATAATAAAAGTAATAGAGGCAGTTCTATTAATAGCAGTATCAAGGGTTTCAATAGAGCGGCGTTGTCGATCCATAACTCAAGGGTTAGCAATGGATCTGCTGCTACAAAGCGAAGATCAAATACGGTGACGAAGTTATTGTAAACTGCGAAATAAGAGAGCTGAGCGATCTGGGTGCCAAGTATGAAAAAGACAAATACTGCTCTAATAGCACTGCTTCTAATAGGGGCAAAAAGCACCATCAAGAATATTAAGGCGATTAGGCTAAAGCTGTAGTTAACCCAAAACCGTTCCCCCGTGGCATTTTCAATAATCCAATTGATGTCCCTAACTAAAAATAGGTCGCAAAAGGAAAGGCAAAGAAAGATAAGAAAAAATGTTCGCTTAGGGGCTGATTTTCCTAACTGCGTGAACTTGGCAAATGCTTTTTTCATTATTCCTCAAATAGGGTACTGTCAGCTTTTCCATGGGTTGCGTTTTCAAACCTAGAACCTTGGGTTGAATCGCTATAAAGACAGATAAATCATGGTAGCTGATAGGTTATTGATTATCCGATATGTTCGGATTTTTCTAGTGGGTGAATCATACAATAATTGCTTAAGAACGCCCAATTTCTATTCTTTCTACTCGGAATGCATTTTTTTTCTTCAAGATGGCTAGTTGAGGCGGTGAGGTAATTCCAATTTGCTGTTATGAGGATTAGAATATCAGCCCTTATTTGTACATCATCATATCTATTTCCTTTTCTTACGGGAGATAGTGACACATCAGAATAATTAGAAGGAAGGTATCATGGCAACTGCATTTGGCTCCGTTTTTATGCCAGAAATGTCAATCACTTGGTTTGACGGTTCCAGCTGGAGTGCGGTCGAAATGGTCCCTAGCGATAGCATTCAACTGCATCCAGGCGCGCATGCTCTTCATTATTCAAGTACGTGTTTTGAAGGCCTAAAGGCATTTAGACATGAAGATGGCTCTATAAAAGTATTTCGCATTGATCGTAATGTATCCCGTTTAGCTCAAAGTGCTCGTTTACTGGCGTTACCAGAGTTGGATGAAGAGTTTGTGACTCAGATGATTTTGGATACAGTTAAGAAATTTGCTGCGGAAGTTCCTGCGCCTCCTGGGTCTATGTATATACGTCCAACGTTATTTGGCACTGAGCCTGCGATTGGTAAAGCGGCCGCGCCTTCCGAGACTGCGTGTTTTTACGTTTTGCTTTCGCCTGTAGGTGATTATTTTGCGGGTGGTGATAGAGCGTTACGTTTATTAGTTGAAGATCACGGACTTCGTTGCGCTCCGCATAATGGCATGATCAAAAGTGGCGGTAACTATGCCAGCGCATTGCTGCCAACGATGAAAGCGAAAGCAGAGCATAATGTTGATCAGGTTTTATTCTGTCCAAATGGTGACGTTCAAGAAACTGGCGCTGCTAACTTCCTGTTAATTGATGGTAACGAGGTTATTACGCGTTCACTGGATGAGAGTTTCTTGCATGGTGTAACGCGCGACAGTGTATTAACGATTGCGGCTGATTTAGGTATGAAGGTTACAGAGCGAAGATTAACTGTTGATGAGATGCTAGAACGTATCGCAAAACCAGGTTGCGAAGCAGCCCTTTCAGGTACTGCTGCAGTACTGGCACCTGTAGGCACTATGGTTTATCAAGGTAAAGAACATCAAGTAGGAAGTGGTGACATCGGTGAAACTACAGTTAAGCTTCGTACTGCGCTGAATGATATTCAGTGGGGTAAGGCTGAAGATAAGCACGGTTGGTTAACTGACGTGTAGATCGTTTTTAGAATATAAAAAGGCGGAGCTCAATGAGCTCCGCCTTTTTTGTTTCAGCCTAAACTAATAAGCTAATCGCCGATGAATTTATGCCAAATTGCAGCGACAGCTTCTCTTAAATCTGTCATTTCGGAAGCAGAGATTGTGTTAGATAGGTCCTTCATTGTTTGTTTATGACCTACCGCCCTATAAGCTTTATAGGCTTCACGTAAGGTTTCGGCCTCGCTTGAATTGAGTAGCTCTACTTTCTCCGCAGCATTGAGAATACGAATGTTATCAGTGTATTCGTAGAGCTCAGGGAATTGATGTGCATGGTTTAGAACCAGGAATTGAACTAAAAATTCAATATCTACAATGCCTCCGCGGTCATGTTTTAAATGGAAGACTGGGTTGTCTTCAGTTGAGCTGCTTTTGCTGCCTAAATGCTGACGCATTTTTTCACGCATTTCTGATACGTCTTTAAGCAGTTTTTCCGTATCCCTTTCGTTTTCTAGAATCTCAGCTCGAACCGCTTCATAGCCCTTTTTAAGATTAGTGTCACCGGCAACCACACGAGCACGTACAAGGGCCTGGTGTTCCCAAGTCCATGCTTCTTTTTTCTGGTATTCTCTAAACGCTTTGAGTGAGCTGACAAGTAGGCCTGAATTGCCAGAGGGGCGTAAACGCATATCTACCTCATAAAGCTGACCCGAAGTGGTGAAGGTGTTGAGGATGTGGATTATTTTTTGCCCTAACCGAGTAAAAAAGACAGAGTTTGCTATCTGTTTGTCGCCATCAGTGAATAAATTTGGATCCGAATCATGAATGAATACAAGGTCTAAATCTGATCCATAGGAAAGCTCAATACCGCCGACTTTACCGTAGCCTAGAACGATAAAGTCAGGATTGCAGGGGACGCCCGCAGTTTTTTGTGGTGAGCCATGTTTTTCGGTCATCAATCGCCACGCGACATCAACAACAGCCTCTAAAATTACCTCCGCTGTCCATGTTAAGTAATCACTTACTTTCATCAGAGGAAGTGCGCCAGTAATCTCTGATGCTGCCACTTTTAAAACATGTGCGTTTTTGAAGTAGCGTAGGGCATCCATGATTTGTTCTGTATCTTCCTCTGGGATGCGCAGCAACTGTTGACGTAACTCACTGTTAAGTTGCTCCTTATTCGGTGGGGCGTAGAGTGTTTTTTGATCGATTAGCTCATCTAATAAGATCGGTTGCTTTGTGAGCTTTTCGGAAAACCATGCCGAAGCGGAACAGAGTTTGACCAACTGCTGTAAAGCCATTGGGTTTTCCGCTAACAGCACCAAATAGGCAGAACGTCGCAGAATTGCTTGTATCAGTTCTAACACTCGTCCTAAGGTTTCTGTCGGGTTTTCAGTTTCTATGATTTCACTGAACATGTTCGGTAGCACTAACCGTAAGCGTTCTTGTGCTATCTGTTGTAGCATTTGCACCATTTTGGATTGGCGCAGGTTGTTGATTAATTCCCATGCTTCTTTTGGAGTATCAAATCCTTGTTCTTTTAAGATGGCTTCAGCTTGTTCATCTTCCAGCTCGTCTTTCCAAAGGGATAGCCAAGTTTCTTGGTTGCTGCTCTCTTCGTTAGACGTTTCCTCTTCACTCTGCGCAATAAGGTCAGCAAAGTGGGTACGCACATTATTACGCTGATTTTCGAGTGCGCTAGAGAAATCATCCCATTTTGAAAAACCCATGCTAAATGCAAGTCGTAGCTGTTCTATTTCGGTATTAGGTAGTTCTTGGGTTTGTTTGTCGGCAACGGCTTGAATCGCGTGTTCTGCATTACGTAAAAATTCATAGGCCTGCATCAGTTCATCAGAGGCAACTTGCGGCATACCTACGGCGTCCGGCAGCATAGGCAATATTTTACACAGCTCACGCTGTTGTAATCTCGAGTCTCTGCCGCCTCGTAACAACTGGAAAACTTGTGCGATGAATTCGACTTCGCGTATTCCGCCAGATCCAAGTTTTACGTTGTTGTTGAGGCCTTTACGGCGGACTTCGCGACTGATCATATCTTTCATTTCACGAAGGGAATCAAAGGCGCTAAAGTCGATGTATTTGCGGTAGACAAAAGGGCGGAGGATACTCATTAATTCATCGCCGGCGTCTTTATCTCCTGCCATGACCCTTGCTTTAATCATGGCATAGCGTTCCCATTCTCGGCCATGCTCTTGATAGTAGCCTTCCATCGCGTCAAAACTAATCGCAAGTGGGCCAGCGGAGCCAAAAGGTCTAAGGCGCATATCTACACGGAAGACAAACCCATCAAAGGTGAGGTTATCCAATGCTTGGATTAGCTTTTTACCTAAACGGATGAAGAATTCTTGGTTCTCTAAACACTTTTTACAGCCTTCAGTTTCACCATTTTCGGGATAAACGAAGATAAGATCGATGTCAGACGATAGATTTAGTTCATTCGCGCCGAGTTTACCCATACCGAGTACAACCATGCGAAGCGGCTTTTTGCTGTGGCGGCCTGTAGGTGTTCCCCAGCGTTCGCAAGCTGGAACATAAAGCCAATCCATCACTTGTTCGACACAGGCATCTGCTAACCACGATAACTCGCGGGTGGTGGTGCGCATATCGCTAGCACGGGTTAAATCACGCCAGATTAAGCGTACCTGTTCTCGTTGTCTAAAGCAGCGGACCGCTTTATGTAGCTGTTCTTCAGTTTCCAACGGAGCAAGTATAGATTGCAGGCTCTCTTGATAAAAATTGGGTGCGTACTCTGTATACAAATTGCCGCTATCTAGAAGGTCAGAGAGCATCTCGGGATTACGTTCTAGTTGCTCCGTGACAAAATTACTACCGGTTAAAACACGTGTTAAGTCATCAATAAAGGATGTGGGCGTGCTTTTTACCTGATCTAAAGCCGCAGAAAGCTTTTCCCAGTTCTGTTGAAGTAAAGGCTGAAGGGCTTCGGGTAGTATGTCCAAATGCGGGTTAAGCATGGGATATTTTGCTCCTGAGTGGTAATCCTTTAATCGTAACAGCGAGGTTTAGTTAATATCCTGATTTTAATCAGGTATTGAGTAAACAGTTAGCCGCAAGCGCCTGATGATTTTCAGACCAACGATGTCGCCAAGATTTATCGATAAGCTGTTCTGAAATTAATAGAGCCAGTACACCAGGTTCAGCGGTTTGTAGCAGAACATTGACTCGAGCAGCTGCATGCTCTGCTTGTTCTTGAATCCAGTCGCTTTTCGGATTTCCTGAGAGTATTGCTGTTCTGCGCCAAGCATCTATATCTCTTAATTGACGAATCAGTTTGGTCAGAATTTTGTCTAGCTTCCCATCGGGTTCGGCAGGTATGACATCACTAAAACTTTCATATAAAGCGCTAATATTGCGTAAAGATTCTAGCGCTAATGGAATATGCGTCCAGTCTTTCGTAAACGCCCAAGCTTCAAAATAGCGTGGCCACAAGCTTAGCTCGTTACTTAACAAGGCAATGAACGCTTGCTCTAGGGTTGTGCTTTTATCAAATTTAGGTGTTGTGCGTTTGATGCTATAAGCGGAGGGCTCTAGTAGCCTATAACCACGTTCAGCCTTACTTATATCACTTATATACAGGGGAACATGTTTCGCTAATTCAAGTGCAAATTTAACCAGTTCACTCGCGTTACCTTGCAAAAGCTCTAGCTCTAATTCACATAATGGGTCTTCTTTACCTAAGGCTGTAACCGTGCCCTGATCCAAGGCTATCTCTGCTTTTAATACTTCACCTTGGCTATCATGGGTGTCTAAAATCCAGGTCTTACGTTGAAAATCAGTACTAAAAACAGGCGCGATGCTCTTTTGAATTGCGGGGTCATTAAGTTCTTTAGGCCACTCTGCGAGTGCGAGTAGACTGTAGTCTAACTCGGGCTTTTTTATGAGCCATTCCCATTCGTTGCGGCTATGCAGCCCTGCTTCAGAGAAACCGCTACTTTTGAGTGTTTGAATGAGCTGGTCGCCCTTTTTCCGTATGCGTAAAGCGACTCTATGCTGTGTTAAAAGCTGTTCAGGGGTGTCGTAGTATGTATTACCGAGCTGATGCGTGTTTAATTCCCTGATCTGTTCTGAGCGAAATAGCGGCTGACGAATCAATGATTCAATATGATGGGGGCTGAGTGTTAGTTTTAGCTCTACTTCAAGTGCCATGTTCTCTTCTCTTTAATCCGGAGCTTAGCTTGTTTTTTTATATAAGCTTGTTACATCAGCGGTAGATGCTTCTGATGATAACGTGCGCTTTTTATTAATATTTTTTGTGCGCTAGGTACTCGCAGTTTCAGGTAAACTTTATCTAAGCGCAAGCTCTATACTTAAAATGGACTTATGTTAGTCAAGTAATCGCAATGCTGCGTGATAAAGCAAAGTTTAACCTTTAGTGAATTGTACGCAGGCTGAGTGGGATCAGAGCAGTATTCCGGTGATTGAATTACTTGAAGGTTGGTTATCTCATTTAGGTTTTAAGATAGAAATGGTGCCTTTGGTACTGGAGCACCATTTATACAAGATTTAGTAATGGGTTCTATTGTGATGGGGCCGGGTTCCATTGACCAAGCTCATCAGCCAGATGAGTATTTGGCTTTTGATCAGATAAAGCCTACAGTAGCTGTATTAGAAAAAATGATCACTCAATACTGCTTATAGTTATATACCACTGTGAAAAACGATACTAAACAATACGTTAATTGGTTCCGTCAGTCCTCACCCTATATTAATGCGCATCGTGGAAACACGTTTGTGTTGATGCTGAGCGGTGAATCTGTCGCTGATGCCAACTTTGCAAATATCGTGCATGATATTGCTTTGCTGAATAGTCTGGGCGTCAGGCTCATTCTTGTGCATGGCTCTCGGCCGCAGATTAGTGAACGTATACATCAGAAGAAGCTGACTTCACAGTTACACCATCACTTACGTGTAACCGATAAAGATACTATGACCTGTGTCATCGAAGCTTCGGCAATTGTTCGAGCGGAAATTGAAGCACAGTTATCATTAGGTCTGCCTAACACGCCTATGGCGGGTTCTCGTATTAAAGTTGTATCGGGTAATTTTGTTACGGCTAAGCCTGTCGGTGTTTTAGACGGCGTTGATATGGCACATACTGGTGAGGTGCGTCGTTTAGATCATGACGCTATCATTCAACAGTTAGATGATGGAAATATCGTACTGTTGTCCCATCTTGGATATTCCCCGACGGGGGAGCTTTTTAATCTTTCCGTTGAGGATGTGGCTACTTGTGCGGCGACCGGCCTAGAAGCAGATAAGCTTATCTTATTTGGTGCGGATAATGGTGTGAGTGATAGTTCCGGCGCTTTACGAAGTGAACTGTTAACACGAAAAGCCGAGCGTTTAGTGGGGCAATATTTAGCATCATTGGAAGATACGGATCAGCCGCATACTGAATTATCCCGGCATTTGGCTGCTGCGGTAAATGCTTGTCGTAAAGGCGTGACACGTTGTCACTTAATTAGTTTTAAAGAGGATGGCGCTTTATTAGCTGAGCTTTTTACCCGCGACGGCTCAGGTACGATGGTGCTTCCTGAATCTTATGAACAATTACGTCAGGCAAGTATCGAAGATGTAGGTGCTGTGCTCGAGCTTATTCGGCCTTTAGAGCAAAACGGCACTTTGGTACGGCGTTCTCGTGAGGTTTTAGAGAATGAGATTGAGCGCTTTACGCTGATTGAGCGTGATGGCGTTGTTATTGGTTGTGCTGCTCTGTATCCCTTTGCAAAGGAGGGTATAGGGGAACTGGCTTGTGTCGTGGTGGCTTCAGAATATAAAGGTGGCGCGCGAGGTGATGAACTGCTGCAAAGCATAGAACTTCAGGCTCGTGAGCAAGGTTTGAAAAAACTGTTTGTGTTAACAACAAAAACCGCGCACTGGTTTATCGAACGTGGTTTTATTGAAACTCAAGTAGAGCAGCTGCCCCATGAAAAGAAATCGTTATTTAATCTACAACGAAATTCAAAAGTATTTACGCGTGAGCTCTCTTAAAGCGGAATAACAGGTTTTCGTCCTGTTAATCGGGGAAACGGATGGCAAAGCAGGTACCGCCTAGGGGGGAGTCTGTTACTTCAATTGCCCCTTGATAACTACTGATAATATCCGTTGCAACGGATAGTCCAATCCCTTGGCCTTGGATTGAAGTATCTAAGCGTGCGCCTCGTTGAAGAATAACTTGACGCATCTCGGGTGTTACCCCTGGGCCATCATCACAAATAGATAGTTTTAGCTCGCTGTTCTGATAGGAGCCACTTACTTTTACTTGGCTGTTGCCATATTTAAATGCATTTTCCATGATATTGCCAAGCACTTCCATTAGATCACGTTCATCGCCGTGAAATATTAAATCTGCCGTTAACAGCATCTCTGAATGCACATTCTTATTCTTATAGACTTTGTTAAGTGCACTGAGCATGCGTTCTACAATCGGTGCAAGTTGTACCGATTTTCCTAACGGCTTACTTTGGCTTTTAATTGCTCGACTGAGTTGATATTGCACAATCTGATCCATGCGTTCAACTTGCTCAGAAACTAGAGTTTGATATGTATGCAGCTCATGCTCTTCCAGTTCTGCGCCTCTCATAACCGCTAGGGGCGTTTTCAAACTATGGGCTAAGTCACCTAAGGTATTTCGATAGCGTTCACGCTGCTTGCGCTCACTTTCAATAAGTTCATTTAGGTTTTCTGTGACCGGCTCCACTTCATCAGGGTAGCTGCCGCTTAGCTTTTCAGAGGTTCCTGATTCAATCGCTTTAAGGTCTCGGGCTAGACGCCTTAAAGGTGTTAGGCCCCAGCTTAAAATTAGTGTTTGTGCCAGTAGTGCGACGAGGAAAATAATCCCAAGCCACAGTATGAGCTGCTGTTCGTACGCTTCAATGTCGCGAATAACGAGGGCATCAGATTCCATTACAGTGAAGAGGAATGAGTGCTCTTTCCCTTCGGTTTCCCAAATGATACGAAGCTGGAAACTGTAAGTTGCAGCATCAGGGAGGTGTTGGAAAAGTGGTTCCCCGGTGGTTATCCCTCCTAAATTAATCGCCTCTGTTAAGTGTGGGTCATCTAATAAAATGGAGGAAAGTGATCTCCAAAGTAGCTGGCCTTCTTGGTCATGAATTGCGGCATATAGGCCGGAATTTAGTTGATTGTATCGAGGCTCTTGCAGGCGTTCGGGGAAGACAATGTGGTCATCTTTTAGCTCAACAGCGCCGAGTAGTAAATAGACTTGGAGCTGAAGTCTATCTTTAACTGAGTTTTCAACACTGTAATTATATGCTTTGCTCAGTGCTAAACCTGCGATCAATAAGACAATCGGAAGAACTAAAGCGGAAGCTATAAGAAGGCGCCCCTGCAGTGATTGCAGGGGGGATTTTACGTTCACTCGCTATCCTTAACTGTCGTGTTTAGAGCAAAGCGATAGCCTAAACCACGTACGGTGGTTATCGGTTCTAAATCTTGATCAGGATCTAACTTTTGACGTAGGCGTCTTACAAACACTTCAAGAACGTTACTATCTCGATCAAAGTCTTGATGATAAAGGTGTTCTGTTAGTTCGCTTTTAGAGATGGTTTTTCCCGCATTTAAGACTAAGTACTCAAATGTTCTGTATTCGTAGCTGGTTAATTTAACCGCTTCATCGTTGCGATAAACAACACGGCCTGTGGTGTCTATCTTCAGTGGGCCGAATTCGAGAACAGGTTTAGAGTGCCCAGCAGCGCGACGTAGCAATGCATTCAAACGAGCTGAAAGTTCTTCCATATGGAAGGGTTTTACTAGGTAATCATCTGCCCCAGCTTCTAAACCTTCAACTTTATCTTGCCAGTCACCACGAGCAGTTAGAATGATAATGGGAAACTCTTTACCTGCCGCTCTCCAGCGTTTGATAACCTCAATACCTGATAGCTTAGGCAGGCCTAAATCAACGATGGCTAAATCATAAGGATATTCTTCACCAAGGTAGAGTGCTTCTTCACCGTCAGCGGTTTCTTCTACTGTGTAGTTGTTGCTTTCTAGTGCGCTTACAAGTTGACGACGTAGATCCGGATCATCTTCCACAACCAATAATTTCATGTCAGAACTACTCCCTTATTTAGTTTTATCAGGTCTTATGATTTCGCCGTTCAGGCTATCTACCAAGATATCCTTTACTCTGCCTTCATTGACAATACGGATGATATATACGGCTTGCCCATTGTGCTCAGATGTTTCTGTTTTAATGACATCCCCAGGCGTGTTTTCAGTCGCTATATTAATGGCTTGCTTTGGGGAAACAATTCCTTTTTTTTCGTCTGCGAAAGAGCTCGGTGTGAAGGCGAAAAAAAACGATGTTATTAATACAGCAAAACGAAAATGCTGTTTGAGCATTGGTAAAGCCTCTTACGTTTATGATGGGGATTAGTATCCCGTATCAGCTATCAGGTAGTAAATAAAAATCTTCTGCTTACTTATACACAGGAGTTTAGCGTAAAAATATAATATTAAAGCTGGAAAACTGTATAGGGAGTGAATGCTAGGATAAAACTAGGGGAGGAGGAGTTGTTATTAGGTGCCAACTTACTAGAGCCTAGGAGTGCGGTTTGCTCCTAGGCATCTTATGATTTTAGTGAATTAATCAGTTGTTATCACATTGTTTACAGGTATTGATACCTACTACTTTGTAGAGCGGACACCAACCGAAGAGTGCGATTAATATTACAGGTAAACCGATCCAGCCTAATGCTGTTTGTGGACCAACAAATACCAACGCAATAAGTACTAACCCAATAAAAATACGGATGCTTTTATCTACAGTGCCAATGTTTTTGTTCATGCTGTTGAACCTCTCATATATTAAATTGAGGTCATCATAATATGAGTTCTTAATGGCCGTCTGTGATTAAGTCACAGAGTGAAGGCTTTCCAAATTACAAATATGAATACACCCCCGCTCAAGTTGAATTAACCCTCGCGATTCAAGTTTTTTTAGTTGGCGAGAGACAACTTCTCGAGCGGTGCCTAAATTATCGGCAATTTCCTGGTGGGAGGTGAGAACTTTTAAATCATGATTGGTTTGAGTAATTAGATATTCTATTAAACGGGATTCGATGCTTTCGAAGGCTATACTTTGAACGAGCTCTATCATCTCTGACAATGGCGATGCATAAGATGAGAATATAAAGTGTCGCAACCTAGGAGAATCGTTCAGAGCGTTTTCAAATGATTTAAGAGGGAGCAAGTAAGCTTGTACTTCTGTTTCACTAATGCCTTCTGCTGGATAGTTCTGTTTCCCAAGTAAACAAGAGGTGGTAAGAACGCAGGTGCCTTTCTCTTCAATCCTATAAAGCACGATTTCTCTTCCCGCTGCGTTTCTACCAAGTACTTTTACAGTACCAGAGACGACCATAATGAAGTTATTGCATAAGTCACCTTGGCGAAACAATACAGTGTTGCTAGGCACTTGTATGAGTTGGGCATCTTTTAAGATTGTTAAGCCAGCTTGGTCAAGCTGGCTTAACTCAGGGTAGCGTTCAAGAAGAGAGGGCATGTCGAAGCTATTTATCTTTTGCTTGTTTCGCCTTTATTTGGCGTACAGATAAAATGACAAATCTAACGTTGTATATCATGCCTAAGGTCAGGGCTATTGCAGCGGTAACAATAAAGACATTACCTAGCGCTGGCATTTTGAAATACCAACCGACCCAAAGCGAAATGATGCTGACAATCGCAACAGGAATGCCGGTTTTTATAAGAAGGTTCATCCACTTATCTGAGCGAATCTCTTTTTTATCGATACTAGACATAGTTGACCTCGATGTTTCTCGTGCTGCACAGAGTAGTGTGCAGCACGGATACGATCAAGGGGTTATAAAAACTTATATCTGATTAATTGGTCTCAAGGGGAGATCAAATGCATCGGCTACGCCTGGACAGTATATGTGCCCATTAGAAAGATTTAGACCTTTCGCAAAAAAGGGTTCATCGTGAAGAATGCTTCTCCAATCATTATTTGCGAGTTTAATAACATAAGGCATTGTTGCATTGGTGAGTGCTAGAGTAGATGTGCGTGCAACCGCTCCCGGCATATTACCAACACAGTAATGAACAATCCCTTGCTTTGTATAAGTGGGTTCAGCATGAGTCGTCACTCGACTACTTTCGAAGCAGCCTCCTTGATCGATAGCGACATCAACGATAACAGCGCCTTGTGGCATATGCGACAGATGCTCACGTGTGACTAGTTTAGGTGCTGCGGCTCCAGGAATAAGAACAGCCCCAATGATTAGGTCACTTTGGCATATGGCTTGATAGATGCTGTCCTGTGTTGAATACACCGTTTTAAGGCGACCATTAAACTGAGCATCTAGAACTCTTAGTCTGTCAGGAGAGTTATCATAGATGGTGGTATCAGCACCTAAACCTAAGGCCATAATGGCCGCGTTTGTGCCGACAACGCCCCCTCCAAGAATGGATACTTTCCCTGGTGGTACTCCGGGGACACCGCCTAAAAGAACTCCCCTACCTTTTTGGGCAATTTCAAGACAATGAGCACCTGCCTGTACGGACATTCTGCCTGCGACCTCACTCATTGGGGCGAGTAAAGGTAAACGCTGAAACTGATCCGTTATTGTCTCGTAGGCGATGGCAGTACAGCCTGATTTGAGTAAATCATGGGTCAGTGTTTCACTGGCCGCAAGATGAAGATAGGTAAATAGAATATGGTCTTGGCGTATCTGTTCTACTTCTTCGGCTAGAGGCTCTTTTACTTTGATAATAAGTTGGCCTTGTTGCCAAACCTGATCAGAGGATTGGCACAGTATCGCTCCGGCATCTTGATAGTCTTGGTCACTAAAACCAATTTTTTCTCCTGCATGGGTTTCAACAAAGACAGTGTGTTTTTGATTGCAAAGCTCTTTGACGCCTGAGGGTGTAAGTCCTACACGATACTCATGAACTTTTATCTCTTTCGGAATACCAATGCGCATATCTGCCTCCAATGCTCCTGCTTAAGCTTTATTGTAGTCAATGCGGGCTAAGTCGATGTCGGTAAAACCTATTCTTGGCATGTATTGTTGCGTAGAAAACATTATGTCGGCAGGTGGCTTGTTCAATCATTCTGCTATAATCGGCCATCTGCTAAATAAAAATTTATAATTTTAAGGGTCAATCTAATGCCTCAATATCGCTCTAAGACATCGACTGCGGGTCGTAATATGGCTGGTGCGCGTGCACTATGGCGTGCGACCGGTATGAAGGATGAGGATTTCCACAAGCCAATTATTGCTGTGGCAAACTCTTTTACTCAATTTGTTCCAGGTCACGTACATCTTAAAGATATGGGGCAGTTGGTCGCACGTGAAATTGAAAAAGCGGGCGGTGTAGCTAAAGAATTTAATACTATTGCAGTCGATGACGGCATCGCAATGGGTCACGATGGCATGCTTTATTCGCTACCTTCACGTGACATTATTGCAGATTCAGTAGAATACATGGTTAACGCACATTGTGCGGATGCGCTGGTATGTATTTCGAACTGTGACAAAATCACACCGGGAATGCTGATGGCGTCTATGCGCCTCAATATCCCTGTGATTTTTGTAACAGGTGGCCCAATGGAAGCAGGCAAAACCAAACTGTCTGAACATAAATTGGACTTGGTAGATGCAATGGTTTTGGCTGCAGACTCGACGGCTTCAGATGAAGAAGTGGATGCGGTTGAGCGTTCAGCGTGCCCTACCTGTGGTTCTTGTTCAGGTATGTTCACAGCGAACTCAATGAACTGCCTTGCTGAAGCTTTAGGTTTAGCATTGCCAGGTAATGGTACTGTCGTTGCTACACATGCTGATCGTGAGAAATTGTTTCTTAAAGCAGGTCGTACCATTGTTGATCTTGCGAAGCGCTATTACGAGCAGGATGATGAACGTGTATTACCACGCTCTGTGGGTTTTAAAGCTTTTGAAAACTGCACCACACTTGATATTGCTATGGGTGGCTCCACTAACACTATTCTTCACTTGCTAGCAATTGCTCAGGAAGCGGAGATTGATTTTACGCTGAAAGATATCGATCGTATGTCACGTGCTGTGCCTCAGTTATGTAAAGTTGCGCCTAATACCCCGGATTACCATATTGAAGATGTTCACCGTGCGGGTGGCATCATGGGTATTTTGGGTGAGCTGGATCGTGCAGGAAAACTGCATACGGATGTACCTACAGTGCATGCGCTGACGATGAAAGATGCGCTGGATGAATGGGATATAATGCGGAACCCAACGCCAGAAATTATGGAGTTCTATAAAGCGGGTCCTGCAGGTATTCCAACTCAAGTTGCATTTAGTCAGGCAACCCGTTGGCCGACATTGGACGGTGATCGAGAAAATGGTTGTATCCGTTCTATAGAGAACGCTTTCTCTTTGGAAGGTGGTTTAGCTGTGCTTTATGGCAACATCGCATTGGATGGTTGTGTTGTGAAATCAGCCGGTGTTGATGAGTCTATTCTTGTATTTGAAGGCCCTGCACATATTACAGAATCTCAGGATGAAGCGGTTGCTAATATCCTAGATGATAAAGTAAAAGCAGGCGATGTAGTGATTGTTCGTTACGAAGGACCTAAAGGCGGTCCGGGTATGCAGGAGATGCTTTATCCAACGTCTTACATTAAGTCGAAAGGTTTAGGTAAAGATTGTGCCTTGTTAACGGATGGCCGATTCTCTGGTGGTACTTCTGGTTTGTCTATTGGGCATGCTTCGCCGGAAGCTGCTGCGGGCGGTGCGATAGGTTTAGTGCGCAATGGCGATATGATTCGTATCGATATTCCAAATCGTACAATTGACGTGTTGCTATCTGATGAAGAGCTAGCGGCTCGTCGTGCTGAGCAGGATAAGCTTGGTTGGAAGCCGGCAGAAGAACGCCCGCGTAAAGTGTCTGCTGCGCTAAAAGCGTATGCGAAGCTAGTAACATCTGCTGATACTGGTGCTGTACGTGACCTTTCTCAGTTAGATTAGTATCGATAGATATTAGAAATGAAAAGGCAGCCCAAGGGCCACTGCTGTCCCATAGTTTTTAATCATAAAGCGATCCTCATTT
>CERC01026337.1_pt1 | contig 27489 bp, 24 predicted proteins | sample 530921 | NCBI WGS metagenome assembly CERC01 (sample SAMEA2621099, study PRJEB7988) | marine metagenome | isolation source: saline water (ENVO:00002010), including
ACTTATCTTTGGTCTGGGAGGAGAACTTAGGATCGGGTACTTTCACCGATACAATCGCCGTTAAGCCTTCACGGCTGTCATCACCTGTTGTGCTGACTTTACCGCCTTTGTTCAGGCTTTCAGACTCTATGTAAGTATTCAAAGAGCGTGTTAACGCCGCACGGAAGCCTGAAAGGTGAGTACCGCCATCGCGCTGTGGGATGTTGTTGGTAAAACAGTGGATACTTTCCTGGTAGCTATCATTCCACTGCATAGCGACTTCTACAGCCACACCGGTTTCATGATCAGCTGTAAAATGGAAAACTTTGTTAACCGTCGTTTTATTGGTATTTAGGTAATCTACAAAAGAGCTTAGACCACCTTCGTACTCAAAGATCTCTTCACTCGCTGAACGCTCATCTTTAAGAACAATACGTACACCGGAGTTAAGGAATGACAGCTCACGTAGACGCTTAGCCAGTATCTCAAATTTGAAAGAACGATTATTTGTAAATGTATCTTCTGAAGGCCAGAAACGCACCATTGTGCCACTGGTTTCAGTTTCACCAACAACCGTTAATGGAGACTGGGGATCACCATGATGGTAAACCTGTTCATGTACTTCGCCATTACGACGGATAGTCATCTTCAGTTTAGAGGATAGGGCGTTTACAACTGAAACACCTACACCATGAAGACCACCTGACACTTTATAAGTGTTGTCATCAAACTTACCGCCGGCATGCAGTACAGTCATGATAACTTCAGCGGCAGATACACCTTCTTCTTCGTGGATATCCGTTGGGATACCACGGCCGTTATCTGAAACCGTTACACTTTCATCTGGGTGGATAACCACTTTGATTTCACTACAGAAACCTGCCAAAGCTTCATCGATTGAGTTATCGACAACCTCAAATACCATATGATGCAGACCGGTACCGTCGTCTGTATCACCAATGTACATGCCTGGGCGTTTCCTTACTGCATCAAGGCCTTTTAGTACCTTAATACTCGAGGAATCATAATCTTGATTATCTTCGCCGCTCATCCAAGTCTCCTAACGCATCCGTATGCGAGTTAGCAAAGGCTACCTTCTGCAATACGAAATGTGGCTATATCCGTTTGTGGATCCCAATGCGACTTTAGCGCACGGTCATCAACACAAGTTATAAAACATTGGTTAGAGCTTTGCTCTAACACTTTACAGAACAATTCTCCGTGTACTTGATCTAACTCTGACGGTAGGTCATCTATTAGATAAATACATGGGCGGCTGTTCATCCGCTGAAACAGTGCGCCTTGCGCAAGCTTAAGGGCACTGACGACTAATTTCTTTTGTCCACGGGATAAACGCTCTGCAGCATTATGACCATCCACCTTCAAACGTAAGTCTGCACGTTGAGGCCCGCTGCCAGTAAATCCTTGACGAAGATCGCGTTCAAAACTGCTCGCTAAAACCTCATCAAGTGGACGCTTTTTATCCCAGCCAGTGCTAAACCCCAACTCAATTTTCATACCTGCTAATAGCTGTGAAACCACTTGATCAAACTCAGGTTTCAGTAAACTCAGATACTCTTTTCTTAAGCGGGTTAGCTGATCTGAAAAACCGATAAATTCCCGATCCCAAACCTGGCGTAACTTATTGTCAATCCTACCACATTTCAGCAATGTGTTTCGCTGTTTTAATACTCTTCTGAAGCCTCTCCACAGCTGAATAAACGCTTTATCTGCATGAAACACGCCCCAATCAAGAAATTGACGCCTTACCGCTGGAGATCCCTCTAAAAGCATAAAGGTATCGGAGTTAATAACCTGTAGAGGAATGAGCTCAGCCAAGGTAGAAAGATCGATATCTGCGCCCTCATAGCGCATTCGAACATCGCCCTCAACAGGCCTCTCAACGCCTAAGGATTGCTTTAGGCCCTGCACCATAGGATCAATGGTGCCGAATACGATCGATGAGGATTGATCATTCTGAACTAAATGGCGTGTTTTTTTGGTCCGAAAAGAACGTGTCAGACCCAGAATATTGATCGCTTCTAAAATACTGGTTTTACCACTGCCATTTTCGCCACAAATAATATTGATAGCGGGAGAGGGCTCAAAACTGATTGAGCTAATATTTCGGACGTGCTGAATCTGTATTTTAGATATGGACATCAGGCGGGGAAAAAGTATGGGGGCTGTGATAAGCCCCCAAGTTTTGAATCACATGCATGTAACACTAGCTAAGCTATGCCTTACATACGCATTGGCATAACAACGTAAACACTACCTTCTTCGTCAAACCCTTCTACCAGCGCACTGGAGTTGGAATCTGAGAGAGTTAGACGCACAACATCAGAGTTAAGAATTGATAGGCAATCTAATAGGTAATTCACGTTAAAGCCAACTTCTAAGCTTTCACCGTCGTAATCAACCGCTAAGGTCTCTTCAGCTTCTTCCTGCTCAGGGTTATTTGCCATAACTTGCAGATAACCTGGAGAAAGCGCTAAACGCACACCACGGTATTTTTCGTTCGATAGGATCGCAATACGGCTAAGTACCTGACGTAGCTCCATACGGTCGCTAAGTAGAATCTTGTCGCCATTTTTCGGGATAACGCGCTCATAATCCGGGAATTTGCCATCAACGAGCTTAGAGGTAAACGTAAAGTCACCTACATGTGCACGGATATGGCTTGCGCCGATTACAAGTCTTAATTCATCTTCACCATTCTGCAGCAGGCGAGCCAGCTCCAAAATACCTTTACGCGGCACGATGATTTGATGCTGTAGACCTTCTTGAGCTTCTACACCTGTAACGCTCGTTGCAAGACGATGCCCATCTGTAGATACAGCACGCAGCTGACCTTCGGCAATCTCAAGCAGCATACCGTTCAAATAGTAACGAACATCCTGCTGAGCCATCGAGAAGCCAGTTGAGTCGATTAGGTTACGCAGCTGCTGCTGAACCATACATAACTCAAGTGTTTCTGGACTGTCTTCAACATTTGGAAATTCTGCTGCAGGCAGGGTAGATAGGCTAAAGCGACTGCGTCCTGCTTTAATTACCATTTTCTGACCGGTTAGCGTCAGTTCAATCCTTGCTGTATCTGGCAGCGATTTACAGATATCCATCAGCTTACGTGCGGGCACTGTGACAGAACCGGCTTCTGCAGGCTCATCCAGTGTCACGCGTCCAACGAGCTCGACCTCTAGGTCTGTACCCGTCATGGACAGCTGATCTCCTTCAGCTACCAATAAAATATTGGATAGCACTGGCAATGTCTGTCTACGCTCAACCACACCTGCAACCAATTGCAGCGGCTTTATTAGCGCTTCACGTGAAATGACAAATTTCATCGTTTACCCACCTACCTTTAATATATGGCCGGTCTAGCCCGGTATATTTACGCCGTTAAATGACGCAGTAAATTCTTATAATCTTCTCTAATATCCGAATCACTCTCACGAAGCTCTTTTATCTTACGACAAGCATGGAGCACCGTAGTGTGATCTCTACCACCAAAAGCGTCACCAATTTCTGGCAAGCTATGGTTGGTAAGCTCTTTAGATAAACTCATCGCCACTTGGCGAGGTCTAGCTACAGAACGACTGCGTCTTTTAGACAGCAGATCAGAAACCTTAATTTTATAATAATCAGCTACAACTCGTTGAATATTATCAATACTAACCTGTTTATCCTGCAATGCCAGTAGGTCTTTAAGAGATTCTTTAATAAAAGGTGTTGTAATTGCACTGCCCGTGAAATGAGCATTGGCAATAACACGCTTTAAAGCACCTTCAAGCTCACGTACATTGGAGCGTATCTTCTGCGCAAGGAAGAAGGCGGAATCATCAGGTAAACGTACACGCGCTTCATCTGCTTTCTTCATCAAAATAGCAACACGTGTTTCTAATTCTGGCGGTTCAATAGCAACAGTGAGTCCCCAACCAAAGCGAGACTTCAAGCGTTCTTCAACACCATTAATCTCTTTAGGATAGCGATCACTGGTCAGGATCATCTGCTGACCACCCTCTAACAGGGCATTAAACGTATGGAAAAACTCTTCTTGTGAACGCTCTTTACCAGCGAAGAATTGAATATCATCAATCAATAACGCATCAACAGAGCGATAGTAACGTTTGAAATCGTTAATCGCATTTAACTGTAGCGCTTTCACCATATCCGCAACGAAACGTTCAGAGTGAAGGTAAACGATCTTAGCGTTAGGGTTACGCTTTAACATCTCGTTACCAACCGCATGCATCAAATGGGTTTTACCTAAGCCTACACCACCATAAATAAAGAGGGGGTTGTAAGATACGCCAGGGTTATCACCTACCTGCCTTGCAGCCGCTAACGCTAGCTGGTTCGATTTACCTTGTACAAAACTTTCAAAAGTAAACGATTGGTTCAGGTTTGATTGCGGGTGCTTCAAGCCACCTTCAACATCCACAGTACGCTCTATAACGGGCTGCGAAGGAGGAGTAGGCATATGCATCGGCATCTGGATCTGAGAAGGCTCAGGATCTTGGATACCCGGCTGAAAAATATTTTCTCTTGGCGCTTCAACTACAGGTGCTGGAGCAGCCTCAGCTTGAACAGCGACGGGTTCCTGAGTCGGTGTAAAAACGGGCTGTGGCTCTCTCACTATAGGTGAAGGAGCAGGGCGTCTAGCGACTGCTGCAGTTCTAGGGCGAGGCGCAACACCTCGGTTGTTTGCAACTTCTAAAGCAACTTCAGTCGATATGTCGCCGCTGACATCACAGACAACTTGGCGAATACGAGAAAGGAACTTGTCATTCACCCAATCACGGACAAAACGGTTTGGCGCAACCAGAACTAACCGCTCAGCACTATCCGGGCCCACCTTTAAAGGTCGGATCCAAGTATTGTATTGCTGAACCGGAAACTCATTCTGAAGGCTGTTTAAACAACGCGCCCAAAGATCCGTCGACATAGGGGAGAGGCCCTTCTCTTATCCTGTAATTATGATTATTAGTAATGACTCTGAAGGAATATTAAAAAGCTATTGAATAGCTATATTAAAGAAGCAGCAGAGTTATATAGAGATTCTAACGACTTCTGAATCACTTATCCACAAAGCAATAATCTTTTTTTCACTAAAAACTCAAGTTTATCAGCCTGATACAACCCTTATAGGTCGTGGCCTTGGCGAGAGTTATTCGTTCCTCAAAAACCAATGACTAACAACTAACTCACTTTTAATCCCCAGAGTTATACAGTCCTAGAAACGCAAGCTTTAGTAGCTTTGCATTGGTTATCCACAGAAAAGGCGTTTTTAATAACATATTCACTCAAAATGCATCTGTTACGCTGTATTCACTTACCTATTAACCCATAGAAAGAATACTGCATAGAAATATAGGCAAATGAGAAACTATTTTACGCGTAGGGAATACAGCTATTAATGACTCATAGTGATGCTCCAATGCCGGAAGTAAAAACTGCACTAAAAACCAAAACACTGCACTTAAGCGACTAGCGCTAAGTAAAATAGGACGTAATTCGGCCATGAATTCACACTTAAAACGCAATTTTTATGAAAAAACAGTGATTATTAGTAAAAATAGATTGAACACACCCAACAAATTCACTAGAATTTCGCCTCTATTTTTTCGCGTGGCTCTTTTGCTGCGTATTTCAATTATCAAACGCGTTCGCAGGATTGTCCGATGAAAAGAACATTTCAACCAAGCGTATTAAAGCGTAAACGTACTCACGGATTTCGTTCACGTATGGCTACAGTAGCTGGACGTGCGGTTATTAACCGTCGTCGCGCTAAAGGCCGTAAACGCCTGTCAGCTTAATGGCTGACAGAACGGTCTGGTTTATTTGAATGACCGAATTCAGTTACCCACGCCGGTTACGTCTGTTAACCGGTAGGGACTTTCAAAGTGTGTTTGACGACGTACAGTTGAAGGTACCAGACCAGCCTCTCCTCATACTTTCTCGCCCTAATAATCTAGGCCAAGCTCGTATTGGTTTTGTTATTTCTAAAAAAAATGTTCGTCTAGCGGTGAAACGAAACCGTGTTCGGCGTATCATTCGCGAATCATTTCGTCTTAATCAACATAATTTACCCGCTGTGGACATTATCATCCTTGCTCGTAAGGGCTTAGGGGAGATAGAAAACCAAGATGTTCATAAGCTGATGAAAAAGTGCTGGTCGAGATTAAATAATAAATCGAGAAAGTTAAAGAAAACCTGATTTGGTCCTTAAACCCATGGATGTACAGCGCATTATTCTCATTGGAGCACTCTGTCTGATCAGCTATATGCTGGTGCTACAATGGAACCAAGACTACGGTCAGCCAGCAGAAGCTCAGCAAGCAACAACATCTGTTTCTGCTTATGAAACTCAGCCCGTTGCTACAGATCTACCAGCAGCAGATGATTCTGCACAGAAAGGTGATCTACCTGCGACAGCCGTTCAAGCTCAGCAAGCATCTCTTATCGATGTTAAAACTGACGTATTGAATGTAGTTATTGATACTAAAGGCGGCGACATTATTCAGGTCTCTTTACCTGACTATAAAGCATCTTTAGGTTCAGAGCTGCCATTCGTTTTACTTGAACAAACTTCAAACCGCACTTATGTATCTCAAAGTGGTTTAGTCGGCAGAAATGGTCCTGATGCAAGTCCTAATGGACGTCCTACGTATACATCAGCACAAAGTGAATTTGACCTAGACGGCCAAGAATCAATTTCTGTTGATCTAACCTACACAACTGAAGACAGCGTTCAAATTACGAAACGCTACACTTTCAGTAAAGGTTCTTACGAAGTTGGACTTGAGTTCATCGTTAATAACCAGTCTTCTGAAACATGGAAAGCTAACTTGTTTGGCCAGATCAAACGAGACCGTAGCGATGATCCTACTTCCACGACAGAAATGGGCATGCAGTCATATTTAGGTCCTGTTTTCTCTACACTAGAAAACAACTACCAGAAGTATGACTTTGACGATATTGATGACAGCCCATTTAAAGAATCGAGTAAAGATGGTTGGGTTGCGATGTCACAGCATTACTTCCTAAGTGCTTGGATTCCTGAAAAGGGTGCAGAATATAACTACCAGTCTCGTAAACTGAACGGTAATTATATTGTTGGCTTCCTTTCACCTGATTTCAGTGTTCCAGCAGGAGAGAGCAAAACAGTTACAGCTAACTTCTTTGCTGGACCTAAAGACCAAGAGATCATGGAACTTGCTGACCAGGATCTAGACCTTACTGTTGATTATGGCGTACTGTGGTGGATTGCTTCTCCTCTTTATATGTTACTTAAATGGGTCTATGGCCTAGTCGGTAACTGGGGTCTTGCGATCATTGGTATAACAATAATTGTTAAAGCAGCCCTGTTCCAACTTAACGCAAAAGCCTTTAAATCAATGGCTAAAATGCGTAAATTTGGTCCAGAGATGACGCGTCTTAAAGAGCTTTATGGTGATGATCGCCAGAAAATGTCTCAAGAGATGATGAAGCTTTACCAAAAAGAGAAGATCAATCCTCTTGGTGGTTGCTTACCTATCGTTGCACAGATGCCTATCTTCATCGCCCTTTACTGGGTATTGATGGAGTCAGTTGATCTTCGCCATGCTGAATTCTTATACCTAGCGGATTTATCTGTTAAAGATCCATACTTCATCCTACCTATTATTATGGGTGCAAGTATGTTCATTCAACAGATGCTTAACCCAACGCCTCCGGACCCAATGCAGGCGAAGATTATGAAGATGCTTCCGATCATGTTCACATTCTTCTTCCTATGGTTCCCAGCGGGTCTGACTCTATACTGGGTAGTGAACAACATTCTGTCTATTGCTCAGCAGTATGTGATCAATAAGCAGATCGAAAACGAGTAAACTTATTTCTACATGAGATAAAACTACTCTTAAAAAGCCGCTACTTAACTAGCGGCTTTTTTGTGCCTGATCCTTAAAGCACAAAATGATAAACTCCACTCTATTCATTTAGTTAAGGCCTGAAGAGATCCCTATGTCATTAACCATACAAGACACCATAACAGCACAGGCAACACCACCCGGTCGTGGTGGAGTCGGTATCGTGCGTATTTCAGGCCCTAAAGTTAAAGAGATCGCCGATCAAGTATTGAAGACGGAGTTAAAACCAAGATACGCTTACTACGGTCCATTTTTTGATCATAATGAGCAGGAGATAGATCAAGGTATCGCTCTCTATTTCCCTGGCCCTAACTCCTTTACCGGTGAAGATGTACTCGAACTTCAAGGCCACGGCGGGCCCATCATTGTTGACCTTATCCTAAAAAGAGCGATTGAGCTGGGGGCACGTTTAGCAAAACCCGGTGAGTTTTCTGAAAGAGCCTTTTTAAATGACAAGCTCGATCTAGCACAAGCAGAAGCAATCGCAGATCTGATAGACAGTTCTTCAGAACAGGCTGCACGTTGTGCCATTCGCTCATTACAGGGAGAATTTTCCAACCGTATTCATGAACTTGTTGAAGCACTCATCCACCTGCGTATCTATGTTGAAGCAGCCATTGATTTCCCTGAGGAAGAGATAGACTTTCTCGCAGATGGGAAGGTATTAAATGATCTAGGGTGCATTCTTACCAAAGTTAACGATGTACAAGCTGAAGCGAAGCAGGGAAGTTTACTGCGCGAAGGGATGAATGTCGTGATCGCAGGCAGGCCAAATGCGGGTAAATCTAGTTTACTTAATGCATTGGCAGGGCGTGAAACTGCAATTGTTACAGATATTGCGGGAACAACTCGAGATGTTTTAAGAGAGCATATTCATATTGATGGCATGCCTCTACATATTATCGATACAGCAGGATTACGCGATTCACCCGATGAAGTCGAGCGTATAGGCATAGACCGTGCGTGGCAGGAAATTAACAAAGCCGACTTGGTTCTTTTAATGGTCGACAGCCAAAGTATTGCTACCGATGATCCCGAGAAAATTTGGCCTGAATTTGTCCACCAGCTCCCAGATTCAAGCAGAATTACCGTCATTAGAAACAAAGCAGATCTAAGTGGTGAAACGATCGGGGTACGTGAAGCTCATGACCATACGACAATTACTCTCGCTGCAAAATCTCAGGACGGCATAGAGCTTTTAAGAGATCACTTAAAACAGTGCATGGGCTTTAGTGCGACAACAGAGGGTGGCTTTATGGCAAGACGGCGTCACCTAGATGCATTAGAACGCGCTCATTCATTATTGAGTATTGGCTATGAGCAATTAGAAACAAATGGCGCGGGGGAGCTTTTGGCTGAAGATCTGCGTCAAGCGCAGCAAACATTGAACGAAATAACGGGCGCTTTTTCCTCTGACGATCTACTCGGCCGTATATTCAGTTCATTCTGTATAGGTAAATAAAACAAGTATTTATACTAAGCTATAAAAAACAGGAGTAATTCAAATCTATCACTTCGAAAACTAAGTAACTGAGCTACACTTAAAAAGTTTTCGATTCGAGTTGTGCTAGGAAAGATAGATGACAAACACACTACAGTTCGCTGCTGAAAAACCTGAAGCTCCCAGTAATAACTTACCTCCGTGGAAAGTTTTAATTGTTGATGACGAAGACAGCGTTCATAGAATCACACAACTTGTATTAAAAAGTGTGACTTTTGATAACCGGCCCATAGAGTTAATTGAAGCTCATTCAGCCGCGGAAGCGACCGCTGTTCTAAAAGAAGAGGGCATAGAAATAGCCCTTGCATTGATCGATGTAGTCATGGAAACGGATGATGCTGGTTTGAAGCTTATCCAAGTTACCCGTGAAGAACTTAAAAATGATATGACGCGTATCGTTCTTCGTACAGGCCAACCCGGCCAAGCCCCTGAAGAACGCGTGATACAAGAATATGATATCAACGACTATAAAGATAAAACCGAACTAACTGGTACTAAGCTAAAAACCCTTATCTATACTTCATTACGCTCATATAGAGATATTAGAACAATTGACCAGCAGCGTAGGTCTTTAGAAACAGTGATAGGGGCTATTGGGCAAATAAACCAAGTTAACTCTTTGAGCTTACTTGCTTCGGCTATTTTGGACCAACTAATCTCTTTGCTTAACTTTGAGCCAGACTCTATTTATTGCAGTACACGACGTATCTACAAAGATATGCCTATATTTACTGTATTGGCAGCAACCGGAAGCATGCAACCTCTGTTAAACGAAGAAAAGAGCTGTAAATCTCCTTTTCAATACAATGAAAAGGAATTACCTCAAGATCTGCAAACTATTTTTAATAAAGCATTGGAAGAAAAAAGGTCCATTCATACTCAGGATGGTTATATTGCATATCATTCAGGTATGAGTGGTGCTGAAAGTCTTTTGTATATAAAACATCGAAGCAACATAGATGAACACGCTAAGCACTTACTAGAGATCTTCAGTGCCGATGTCATATCAACCTACCACACTCTATTACTTAAAGAAGAGATTCAAGAGACCCAAGGAGAGCTGATCTACATTCTAGGTGAAGCAGTTGAAAAGCGCTCTAAAGAGACCGGAGCGCATGTAAAACGTGTTGCCGAAATTTCAACAATACTTGCTGCGGCTTATGGCGCTAGTGACTTTTTTATAGAAAATATCAAACTTGCATCGCCTCTACATGACCTTGGTAAGATTGCGATTCCTGACGCCATTCTTAATAAACCAGGGCCTCTTGATCCAAAAGAATGGGAAATAATGCAAACCCATGCAGAGATTGGCGAGTGTATGCTTGTAAATTTTGATAAACCTATATTTCAACTAGCTGCTCAAATTGCAGGGAGCCACCATGAAAAGTGGGATGGATCTGGCTATCCTAAAAAATTAAAAGGTGAAGAGATCCCTCTCTGTGGTCGAATCACCGCAATCGCGGATGTTTTTGACGCGTTAAATAGTAAGCGCTGCTATAAGGAGGGCTGGCCTATAGAGAAAACACTAGATTACTTAGACTCAGAAAAAGAGAAACAATTTGATCCTAAACTTATAGAGCTCTTTCAGGAAAATTTAGATGATATCCTGAATATCTGTGAAAGCTACCCTGACTAATATTAGGATGGCCATGTCTATATTAAGAGATAAAATTCACTCAAAAATAATATCAGGTCGTTTAGGTAAACGATTTGTTATCTTCATTTTAGCCTTTAGTTCTTGCTTTACGGTTTTGAGTACCAGCATACAATTAGCATTAGATTACCGTGCTGATATAAGCCGAATTGAGCAACAGTTTAATAATATTGAAAACTCATACTTACAAACCATAACCCTCAGTATATGGTCCTTAGACGATTCTCAAATTGAAACCCAACTAGCTGGATTGAGTCAGCTCCCCGATATTGAATATGTTTCCATTCTTATTGAAGATGAGATCAGTTGGGAACAAGGTGAGGCACGTTCTTCCGCCACAAAAACAATAGATTTTCCCCTTAACTACAGTGCACCAGGTATTGCTCCTCAAGATATTGGAGTACTTCGCGTCACCGCCAGTATTGATAACATTTACAATCGCTTACTTGATAAAGCAGGCATCATTCTTGTCAGTAATGCAATTAAGACATTTCTAGTTTCCGGCTTCATACTGTTTCTCATCTGGTTTTATATTACCCGCCACTTGAGCAGTATTTCCTCCTATTTGAAAGAGTTAGATTTTGAAAAACTAACAATCCCCCTCAATCTCAGTAAAAAAGTTGAAGAGGATAAGCTTGACGAAATCGATGCGGTAGTCAGTACAATCAACCATATGCGCATCAGTCTGCATAAAACCTATAAAGAACTTCATGAAAATAAAAAGCATCTTCAATCGCTTGTAGAACAGAGAGATGCTTTGCTGGAAAGTGAGCTTCAATACAAAGAAACACTCGAGCAAAGAGTGTCTGAACGCACACAACAGTTAGAAAGTTCGATGAACAATCTACGCTCTGCACAAGACTTACTTGTTGAAACAGAAAAAATGGCGGCATTGGGCAATATGGTGGCCGGTGTTGCTCATGAAATAAACACGCCTATAGGCGTTTGCCGTACCGCTTCTAGCTATCAGCAAGATAATAGCCATGAGATCCGAAAAAAATTTGAAGAAGGTACTTTGACACAAACAGATCTGAATACTTTTTTAGATGATCTAGATGAATCCAGTGCACTCTTTGAAACGAATATAGTCAAAGCCAGTAAATTAATAACCAGCTTTAAATTGATAGCAACGGATCAAAGTGACGATGCAATTCAACACTTTAATCTTTATAAATACCTAAAATCATCCATCCAAACGATCTACCCTCAATTCAAAAACCGCCGGGTGAATTTTAATTTAGATATCCCTGAGGATATCGAATTAGACAGTTATCCCGGTGCATTACATTATGTTCTAAGCAACCTAATCAATAACTCAGCGATTCATGGTTTCGAAGAAGAAGAGGGTGGAACCATATCAATTTCAGCAAAAACAGATCAACAAAACTTACTGCTGACCTATAGCGATAATGGACGAGGCCTATCAGAAGAGGAAAGTAAAAAAATATTTGAGCCATTTTTTACCACTAGACGTGGCAATGGGGGCAGCGGCCTAGGGATGTCTATCGTTTACAATATCGTTTCAAACCAGCTTAAAGGTAAACTAGAACTGCAGAAGGCAGAAACAGAGGGCTTTTGCTTAATGATTATCATGCCTTTGGCTATCATTATCGAGCCAAACCCACCTGCTGAGTAAGCAACTAGCAACTTAAAATATACTACTGATTTGGTAGAAACCAATAACGAGCATTATGTGTTGGGGTGTCCTTTGCTAAAAAAGGGTTGGTCAGCTTAATAATATCTTTATTAGACCACTGATCTAATGGGAACAAATGAGATGTCACCGGGTGCGTCTTCATATGATGTAAAAAAGTACCATTATCAATCGCTCTATTTAAGCCCTTCTCAATTCTACTAGCAAGCTGGTGATCGTTAGGCCCAACAAAAAAATACATGGGAAATGGATAGTAGATAATAAGGTCCGAATACAGCTGCATATCTGCGTATTTATGCTGTCGGGCTTTAATTTCAGAGAAGGCCTCATGAAGACCTCTAGGGAAGAAATCACACCTACCCGCATCTAATTGCCTGAAAAGGAGCTCATATATAGGCCCCCTTTTAACAGGAATACCTGAGTATTCTAAAATATCCGAATCAGGCCAATGCAATCCTTGGCAGGCCCTCATCTTTTGTAATTGGGATAAGGTCTTTACCTTTTGAAAATCATTTATTCGATCACTTCTGATCAAACTTACCCTAAACCCAAGTAATCCCTTCACTAAAGGCACTCTAATGGGTGTAAGTTCCTTCTCCCTTTCTATCGTTGTGCCGGCCCAATATACATCTATTTCACGCCCTCTCTTTAACTCAAAGAGGGCTCGCCCTTGTTCCATCTGCGTACTATATACAATCTCAACGGCACCATATTCTTCTGATGTTAGATCCAGAGATAACTGTAAAAGTTCTGAGAAGTAATTATGGCTGGCATCATAATTAGATTGAGGAGGGATCACCCTAATGTTTTCAACTGCATGTACTTGGACAGTAAAAATACTGATAAAAATGGCAAACCGTAAATACATTAAGCACACCCTAAAAATATAACTAGGGAAGCTACAGAAAAATCCGCAGCACCTCAGGTTTACAGATCAGTTCAAGATAACGATTACAAACGTGCAGGTTACCTATCGAAAATAGCTCGCAATGAAATTAAATCGCTCTGTAAGTGTAGTTAAGAAAACGGCTACCTGAACCATTCAAGCCGAAACAGGCGATAGTTTTCATCAATTTCCTTATAAGTAAGTAATCACTATTCAAGTAGCTGGAAATTTCTTTGCAAACACGGCTTTAAACTGTCATTTATCCTTACACAAACTATTCAGATCAATCCCCTAGCTTCCCACAAGTAAGTCAAAAGTTATTATCAGCTTATCCACAAAAGAACTAAACGAAATATAGTCACTGACTTATTATTTTTTGGGTACAAGTACGTTAGTAACTAGGAATTACCATTAAGTAACAATAACTTACCGTTTACATATATCTGATTGCGCAACGATCAAAATAGAATATCCTTTATAGCCTTAAAAGTTATCTACAAACACTGTGCATAAACTGTATAGGTGTAGGAACGTAACTAGGGTATAACTCTGTGAATAGATAGGGCTGTGTATAAGTAACCTATATATCCACAACTTACACGGAGGGTATGCAGACTATATATCCACTATTTATGCGTACTTATCATTGCTCTAACATCATGATAATAAAGAATAAAAGCTGATTATCACCAGAAAACTGCTTACTTAATAATAACTATAATTATAAGAAAACATATATATATATACTTTAAATAATATAATTCTTTACTTAAAAAGAAGCTAAACAGTATTGTATAAAAAATGATCATTCCTAATACCGCTAAGTAAATGTATAATCAGCGGCCATTTCAGAACTCTTATTTTCCATACGTGCTTAAAAGTCTTAATCAGATCTAACAGCATTCTTTTTAGAGGTATTACAACAGTGGATTTTCCAACCCACTTTGATGTCATTGTTATTGGTGGCGGTCATGCAGGAACAGAAGCAGCTTTAGCTTCTGCTCGTACAGGTGCAAAAACTTTATTGTTAACCCATAACATTGAAACCTTAGGACAGATGTCATGTAACCCTGCTATTGGGGGCATAGGCAAAAGTCACTTGGTTAAAGAGATTGATGCATTAGATGGCGCTATGGCACGTGCGACAGATAAGGGAGGAATTCAATTTAGAATATTGAATTCACGTAAAGGACCTGCTGTAAGAGCCACACGTGCTCAAGCAGATCGAATACTCTATAAAGCTGCCGTTAGAGAAATATTAGAGAGTCAGCCAAATCTTGATATTTTTCAGCAATCGGCTGATGACTTAATCATTGAAGGTGATTCAGTCAAAGGTGTTGTTACTCAAACGGGGATACGTTTTAAAGCTAAATCTGTTGTATTAACGGCAGGGACTTTCCTCGGTGGAGTCATCCATATAGGTTTAGAAAATCATTCAGGAGGTCGTGCAGGCGATCCTCCATCAATTGCATTAGCAAAACGTTTGCGTGAACTTCCGTTTAGAGTTGATCGACTCAAAACCGGAACGCCACCAAGAATTGATGCGCGAAGCGTTGATTTCTCATTAATGCAAGAACAGCCAGGTGATACACCAACACCTGTTATGTCATATATGGGTCAGTTAAGTGATCATCCTAAGCAGATAAGTTGCTATATCACTTATACGAATGAAAAGACCCACGACATATTACGTAGTGGTCTTGATAGATCACCCATGTATACGGGTGTTATTGAGGGAGTGGGACCACGCTACTGTCCTTCGATTGAAGATAAGATCATGCGTTTTGCCGATAAAGACCAACATCAAGTATTCGTTGAACCTGAAGGTTTAACAACTTATGAGCTTTATCCAAATGGGATATCAACGAGTTTACCCTTTGATGTTCAATTAGCGGCTGTACAATCAATCCGTGGTTTTGAAAATGCGCATATTGTTCGACCTGGCTATGCCATAGAGTACGATTTCTTCAATCCGCAGGATCTGAAACACACACTAGAAACCAAATATATGGATGGTCTCTACTTTGCCGGTCAGATTAACGGAACAACGGGTTATGAAGAAGCGGGTGCTCAAGGTTTATTAGCGGGAGCGAATGCGGCTTTACGTGCGCTCGATAAAGAACAGTGGTACCCACGCAGAGACGAAGCGTATATCGGTGTTTTAGTTGATGACTTGATCACTTTAGGTACATCTGAACCTTATCGTATGTTTACCAGCCGTGCTGAATATCGTTTGATTCTACGTGAAGACAATGCGGATCTACGTTTAACGGAAAAAGGTAGAGAGCTAGGTTTAGTGGGGGATGAACGTTGGCAAGCATTTTGTGAAAAGAAAGAATCGATTGAACGTGAACAGCAGCGTTTAAAAGAGACTTGGATTCAACCTGGATCTGCTGAGGCGAATGAACTCGCTCCGAAATTGAAGACTCCTCTTTCGCGTGAATATAATTTAGCTGATCTACTGAAGCGTCCAGAATTATCTTATCGAGATATTGCTGATTTGAAGGGTGAATCGGTTAAAAATAATCAAGTTTCTGAGCAAGTTGAGATTCACAATAAATACGCGGGATATATTGATCGACAGAAAGATGAAATTGAGCAGATGCGTCGTCAAGAGAATACCGCACTGCCTGATGCATTTGACTATGATCAAGTGGGCGGTTTATCAAACGAATTAAAAGCGAAGCTAAAAGAGATCCGCCCTGAGACAATCTCTCAGGCATCAAGAATCCAAGGAATGACACCGGCAGCGATTTCGCTACTGTTGGTTTATTTGAAAAAACATCAGTTAAGTAAAACAGGGCAGGCCACTACTTCATGAACCATGTTACTCAAGAAGCATTAGAGTCTGCTCTGCTGAAAGGTATTAAAAAATTAGGTTTAGATATTGATGAGTCAAAAGTTGAGCAATTGATTCGTTATCTAAATTTATTAATCAAATGGAACAAGGCGTACAATCTAACAGCAGTGAGAGATCCGCTGGAGATGGTAAATCGTCATTTGATTGATAGCTTAAGTATTGTACCGTTTGTCAAAGGTAAGAGAATTATTGATGTGGGTAGCGGCCCAGGTCTTCCGGGTATTCCTTTGGCTATATGCTATCCAGATCTGCCGGTTACTACTTTGGATAGTAATGGCAAGAAAACACGCTTTCAGCTTCAGGTTAAAACAGAGCTGTTGCTCGATAACCTCACAATCGTGAATAATCGAGTTGAAAATTGTGATTTTGAACCTTTTGATCAAGTTATATCCAGAGCTTTTGCATCAATTAGCGATATGATCAACTGGACACAGCAGCTTTGTCATCAAGAAGGTGTTTTTCTTGCTATGAAAGGTCTGTATCCTGAAGATGAATTATCAGCTTTACCTGAAGGTTTCGAATTAAAAACTTGTCATCGTTTGCAAGTACCAGAGACTGAAGGGGAAAGACACCTACTCGTTTTAGGGAGACGCTAGGCGTGGCAAAGATCTTAACGATCACAAACCAGAAAGGAGGCGTAGGGAAAACAACTACCTGCGTTAATCTGGCAGCTTCATTGGCTGCTACCAAAAAACGGGTGTTGCTGGTGGATCTTGATCCTCAGGGCAATGCCAGTATGGGTAGTGGTATTGATAAACACGCTCTTGAAAATACGGTATATGAAGTTTTAACTGACAAAGTTCATATCAGTGAGGCGATCAATCGGGATACGGTGGGTGGTTATGATCTTATTGGGTCTAATGGCGATCTAACCGCAGCAGAAGTTGAACTGTTACAAATTCCGCGACGTGAGTTTCGCCTGAAAATGGCGCTTATGGAAGTGGCGGATGATTACGATTTTGTTTTGATCGATAATCCACCCTCATTAAATTTATTGACTGTGAACGCGTTAGCCTCTTCCGCAGGTGTCATTATTCCGATGCAGTGTGAATATTATGCCCTTGAAGGTATATCTGCATTGATTGGCACGATCGATAAAATTAATAAACGATTGAACCCCGCTCTTAAAATTGAAGGGATCTTACGTACAATGTTTGATCCGCGTATGAGTCTGACAAAGGATGTATCTTCACATCTAGTTGAGTATTTTGGTGATAAGGTCTATCGCACCGTAATTCCAAGAAATATTAGACTCGCCGAGGCACCTAGCCACGGCTTACCCGCGTTGCTATACGATAAAAATTCGCGTGGTGCTGTTGCATACCTTGCATTAGCAGGAGAGCTCATTCGCCGTACAAAATTAGAAGAAAAAGAAAAATCACAGGAAGCATAATCGATGGCTAAAAAACGTGGACTGGGAAAAGGTCTAGATGCTCTATTGTCGAGCGTTAATGACGTTGAAGAGAAAGTATCGACACCGGAAGCGGAAGCAATCGATGGATACCGGTTGTTGCCTGTAGATGTAATTCAGCGTGGTCGTTATCAACCACGTCGCGATATTGAACCTCAAGCGCTTGAAGAGTTAGCTAATTCAATTAAAGCGCAAGGGGTGATGCAACCAATCGTTGTTCGCCCTATTGATTCAGATCGATATGAGATTATCGCGGGTGAACGTCGTTGGCGTGCAACACAGATGGCTGAATTATTCGAAATTCCAGCGATCGTCAAAGATGTGCCTGATGAAGCGGCCATTGCCATGGCCCTGATTGAAAATATTCAGCGTGAAAATTTAAACCCGATTGAAGAAGCTATATCTCTTCAGCGGTTACAGGAAGAGTTTGAGCTTACTCAGCAGGAAGTCGCTGATGCAGTTGGCAAATCTCGTTCGGCAGTAACTAACCTTTTGCGTTTAATGAATTTGACAGATGAAGTCAAAAAAATGCTTGAGTACGGTGATCTAGAGATGGGTCATGCACGTGCATTACTCTCTCTTGAGTCAGAAAAACAGATTATGGCTGCTCATGAGATATCCGGCCAAGGTTTGTCTGTACGTCAAACTGAAGCTTTGGTTAAAAAGCTACAGCAAGAGAACGAACCTGCGGTTGAAAAGAAAAAGCCAGTAGAAAATGTAAGGCTTAATGAGCTTGCTGGAGAGCTTTCAATTCGCTTTGCAACCAACGTCGCTATTTCTGAAAATGCCAAAGGAAAAGGCAAAATTACTATCAATTATGACGATGCTGAAACATTAGATTCTATATTAGAAGTCCTTAAATAACGGCAAGAATTACTACTTTGGCACCTAATAAAACTGACATAACGCACATAATGCTACGACATTAGTGCAAATGCGTAATATGGCGGTTGTCTCAACCGCTCTAAGCTCATATAATCGGCACGCTTTTGGGCTATGTGTGCTCCCAAATAGGGCAATGTTAGGAATTGTGTTTAAAGGTTGTATTTAATGACAATGGACAACTCAAACCAGAAACAAGGTGTCCATAGTCGAAAAACCCGAAAACAAATTTTTAGAATATTCCTATTACAAGCTGTTTTATGTGTAGTTGTTGCAACTGCATTGTTACTTGATAGTAAGATGACAGCTTGGTCAGCATTATTAGGTGGTGGTTTATATATATTACCTAATCTCTATTTTGCGCACCGTGCGTTAACTTTTCGCGATAAACAATCTGCGGGAAGAGCGTTAGCCGAAATGTATGTGAGCCAAATATGGAAAATGGGAATAAGCATACTGGCATTTGCTGCTGTGTTTATCTTGATTCATCCTCTGAATCCATTTTCCCTATTTGGCACATTCATCTTGATGCAGATCACAGCGTGGTTCGCTCAGATGAAACTAAATAATCGATTCCTAAAACTTTGAACGAGAGAAACTGAGAATGGCTAGTGAAGGCGGAACTCTCACCTCCTCAGAATATATTTCCCACCACTTAACCAATTTAACATTTGGTAAATTGCCTGAAGGCGTTTCACGCTACGATGGCTCAGTGGTAGGTGAGGGTGGTACTTGGACATTTGCACATGGTGCTGAAGCAGCTGATATGGGCTTCTGGGCAATCAACGTAGATACAATGGGTTGGTCTATTGTTCTAGGTGTATTGTTTACTTGGTTGTTTAGTAAAGTTGCGAAATCTGCGACTTCTGGCGTGCCTGGAAGTACACAGAACTTTGTTGAAACGATTATTGAATTCGTTGATGACAACGTTAAAAGCATTTTCCATCATAAAAATCCAATGATAGCGCCGCTATCACTTACGATTTTTGTATGGATCTTCCTGATGAACACAATGGATTTGATTCCTGTAGATTGGATTCCTTTCATTGCATCAGAGATGGGTATTCCTTACATGAAGGTTGTACCTACAACAGATATCAATGCAACAGCAGGTATGGCTCTTAGCGTATTTGCACTGATTGTATTCTATAGCATCAAGCAGAAAGGCTTGGGTGGTTTCTTAGCTGAACTATCTTTCCAGCCTCTTGGTAAATGGATGCTTCCGTTCAACTTGTTCCTAGAACTTGTCGGCCTGTTCGCTAAGCCAATCTCTTTGGCTCTTCGACTGTTCGGTAATATGTACGCTGGTGAAATGATCTTCATCCTGATCGCTTTACTACCGTTCTGGGCGCAATGGGTACTTTCTGTACCTTGGGCAATTTTCCATATTTTGGTAATTACCCTACAGGCGTTCATATTCATGGTCCTAACGATTGTTTATATGGCTATGGCATATGATCACCATTAAGGGTGATTGTTCATAAAGAAGAAAAGCAGTAAATAAAAGATTTTTTTAAATTTTAAACTTAAGTGGAGATAAAACTGATGGAAATGGCATTGCTGTACATCGCTGGTGCGCTGATGTTGGGTCTAGGCAGCGTAGGTGCTGCGGTTGGTATCGGTATCCTAGGTGGTAAATTCCTAGAAGGTGCTGCTCGTCAGCCTGAACTGATTCCTCTTCTACGTACGCAGTTCTTCATCGTAATGGGTCTAGTAGATGCTGTACCTATGATCGGTGTTGGTCTTGGTTTGTACGTACTGTTCGCTGTTGCGTAAGTAACTACAAGTCGTAAGACTGACTTGTCGATTAACTTAATCAACCGCGAGAGGTAATGGCGTGAATATCAATCTAACCATCATTGGTCAGGCCATCGCTTTCTTTATTTTTGTTGTTTTCTGCATGAAATATGTATGGCCACCTATTACGGCCGCACTAGCAGAGCGCAAAAAGAAGATTGCAGAAGGTTTGGACGCTGCTGATCGTGCTGAGCGTGATTTACAGTTGGCTCAAGAAAAAGCCACTGAAAATATGCGTAAAGGCAAAGAAGAAGCAGCCGCCATCATTGAACAGGCTAACAAGCGCGCTAACCAGATCATCGAAGAAGCTAAAGATAAAGCTGTTGAAGAAGCAGGTCGTGTTAAAGCGGCAGCTACAGCTGAACTAGAACAGGAAGTTAACCAGGCACGTGAAACTTTACGTGGTCAGGTTGCTACTCTAGCCCTAGCGGGTGCAGAGAAGATTCTAGAAGCATCTATTGATGAAAAGGCACATGCTAAGCTTGTTGAAAAACTGGCCGCTGAGCTTTAAAGCGAGGTTTAACGATGGCTGAAGTCAACACTGTCGCTCGGCCTTATACCAAAGCAGCTTTCGAGTTTGCAATGGATAAGGGTAACCTTGATCAGTGGTCTGCTCTTCTCTCTTTAGCTGCAGCTGCAGTTGAAGATGAAAAAGTAGCGAGTGTACTGAACAACCCTGCACTGACAGATTCTCAGAAAGCTGACCTTATGGTTAGCATTTGTGAAGATGCAGATGAAGCGGGCAAGAATTTCCTTAAGCTTCTAGCTGGGAACAAACGTTTGGCATTATTGCCTGAGATCGCTCAACAGTTTAATACACTGAAAGCTGATCAAGAGAAGTCACTAGATATTGAAGTGACAACTGCGTTTGAACTGCTAGATGCCCAGCAGGAAAAACTTGCACAGGCACTGAAAACCAAACTAGGTCGTGATGTAACACTGACTGCACAGGTAGATAAAACTATTCTGGGTGGTGTGGTAGTTCGCACAGACGACTTAGTGATCGACGGCTCCGTTCGTGCTCGACTTGCGAAGTTGGCCGAAGCGATGAATTCCTGAGGGGAATAAAGCATGCAGCAACTGAATCCTTCTGAGATCAGTGAGATTCTCAAGAAGCGCATTGAAAATATCGATGTGACTTCAGAAGCCCGTAATGAGGGCACTGTAGTAAGCGTTTCCGATGGTATCATTACGATCCACGGTCTTGCTGACGTAATGTACGGGGAAATGATCGAATTCCCTGGCGGTATCTATGGTATGGCTCTTAACCTTGAGCGTGATTCCGTAGGTGCTGTTGTATTGGGTGACTACCAGGACCTAGTAGAAGGTGCTACTGCACGTTGTACTGGACGTATCTTGGAAGTGCCAATTGGTCCGGAACTGCAGGGTCGTGTAGTAGACGCTCTGGGTAACCCGATCGATGGCAAAGGCCCAATCGATACTAAATTAACTGACGCTGTAGAAAAGGTTGCACCTGGTGTAATCGAACGTCAGGGCGTAGATCAGCCAGTTCAGACTGGTCTGAAAGCAATCGATTCCATGGTGCCGGTTGGCCGTGGTCAGCGTGAGCTGATCATCGGAGACCGTCAGATTGGTAAATCTGCGATTGCAATCGACGCTATCATCAACCAGAAAGGTACAGGCGTTAAATGTATCTACGTTGCAGTAGGCCAGAAACAGTCTACTATCGCTAACGTTGTACGTAAGCTTGAAGAGCACGGCGCAATGGATCACACCATTGTTGTTGCTGCTGGTGCCGCTGATCCTGCAGCAATGCAGTTCTTGGCTCCATACGCTGGTTGTACAATGGGTGAATACTTCCGTGACCGCGGTGAAGACGCTCTGATCGTATACGATGACCTGACTAAACAGGCATGGGCTTACCGTCAGATCTCTCTATTGCTCCGTCGTCCACCAGGTCGTGAAGCATACCCAGGTGACGTATTCTACTTGCACTCTCGTCTACTTGAGCGTGCATCGCGTGTTAACGCTGACTACGTTGAGAAATTCACCAATGGTGAAGTTAAGGGCCAGACTGGTTCCCTAACATCTCTACCTGTAATCGAAACACAGGGCGGTGACGTTTCTGCGTTCGTACCAACTAACGTAATCTCCATCACTGATGGTCAGATCTTCCTAGAATCTGACTTGTTCAACTCAGGTGTACGTCCAGCTATCAACGCTGGTCTATCGGTATCTCGAGTAGGTGGTGCGGCTCAGACTAAAATCATCAAGAAGCTAGGTGGCGGTGTTCGTCTAGCATTGGCTCAGTACCGTGAGCTAGCAGCGTTCGCACAGTTCGCTTCTGACCTTGATGACGCGACTCGTGCTCAGCTTGAGCATGGTCAGGCTGTAACTGAGCTAATGAAGCAGAAGCAGTACTCCCCAATGTCTATTGCTGACATGGGTCTGAGTCTGTTTGCTGCCAACGAAGGTTACCTATCTGGTGTAGATCTGAACAAGATCCTAGACTTTGAATCTGCGTTGATCTCTTTCTTCAACAGCGAATACGCTGATCTGATGACTGATATCAACAAGTCTGGCAGCTACTCTGATGAGATTGCTGCACAGTTCAAAGCTGGTATTGAAAAGTTCAAGTCTACCCAAACTTGGTAAGAGCTCGTTACGAGTGAGTGATCTGCATGAAGCGATTCATGCAGATCTAACACTAAGTCAAGGTTAATAGGCGGAACTATGGCAGTCGGAAAAGAGATTAAGACAAAGATTGCGAGTGTGCAGAGCACGCGGAAGATTACCAGCGCTATGGAAATGGTTGCTGCTTCTAAGATGCGTAAAGCACAGGATCGCATGGAGTCATCTCGGCCGTACGCCCGGAGTATCCGTGGTGTAATTCAGCACCTAGCCAAGTCTAATCCTGAGTACAAACATCTGTACATGCAGGATCGTGAGACTAAACGCGTTGGTTTTATTGTTGTTGCAACCGACCGTGGCTTGTGTGGTGGTTTGAACGTGAATGCGTTCAAAGTAGCTGTTAAAAGCATGAAAGAGTTCCATGATCAAAATATCGAAATTGATATTTGTTCACTAGGTAGCAAATCTGCGACGTTCTTTAAGAATTTCGGCGGAAATGTAGTTGCTGCTAAAGCTCAGTTAGGTGATGCCCCTGAAGTGGCTGACCTAATTGGTGCAGTGAAGGTCATGCTTGATGCTTACGACGAAGGCAAACTGGATAAATTGTACGTTGTATCTAACGAATTCGTTAATACAATGACCCAGGCGCCAAAAGTTGAACAACTGCTTCCACTTAAGGCAGAAGATGACAATGAAGGTCTCAATCATCACTGGGATTACTTGTATGAACCGGATGCTAAAGAGCTGTTAAACGGCTTGCTGGTTCGTTACATAGAGTCCTTGGTCTATCAGGCCGTGGTTGAGAACAATGCCTGTGAACAGGCAGCACGAATGCTGGCAATGAAGAATGCAACTGATAATGCCGGCGATATGATCGGCGAGCTTGAAATGATTTATAACAAAGCTCGTCAAGCGGCGATTACTCAGGAAATTTCTGAGATCGTTAGTGGTGCTGCGGCTGTTTAATGCAGTAAACAGGTTAAATTTTAAGAGGATCCGAACATGAGTAGCGGAACTATTGTTCAGATTATCGGCGCTGTTGTAGACGTGGAATTCCCACGCGCATCAGTACCGAAGGTTTACGACGCGTTAACCGTCGGTAAAACCGGCCTGACATTAGAAGTTCAGCAGCAGCTGGGCGACGGTGTTGTACGTGCAATTGCAATGGGTCAGACTGAAGGCGTAAGCCGCGGCTGGGAAGTTGAAAATACTGGTGCGCCAGTTTCTGTACCTGTTGGTACAGCGACTCTAGGTCGTATCATGGACGTACTTGGTAACCCAATTGATGAATGTGGCGATATTGGTGAAGAGGCGCGTATGCCTATCCACCGTAAAGCCCCTTCTTATGAAGAACAGTCAGCGTCTAACGACCTACTAGAAACTGGTATCAAGGTAATTGACTTGGTTTGCCCGTTTGCGAAAGGTGGTAAAGTTGGTCTGTTTGGTGGTGCTGGTGTAGGTAAAACAGTAAACATGATGGAGCTGATCCGTAACATCGCGATCGAGCACTCAGGTTTCTCTGTATTTGCTGGTGTAGGTGAGCGTACTCGTGAGGGTAACGACTTCTACTATGAGATGAAAGAATCCAACGTATTGGATAAAGTATCTCTAGTATACGGCCAGATGAATGAGCCTCCAGGTAACCGTCTTCGCGTAGCGTTGACTGGTCTTACTATGGCGGAAGCTTTCCGTGACGAAGGTCGTGACGTACTGTTGTTCGTAGACAACATCTACCGTTACACTCTTGCGGGAACAGAGGTATCTGCACTGCTAGGCCGTATGCCTTCAGCGGTAGGTTACCAGCCAACACTAGCGGAAGAGATGGGCGTTCTTCAGGAACGTATCACTTCTACTAAGAAAGGTTCTATCACATCTATCCAGGCTGTATACGTACCTGCGGATGACTTGACTGACCCGTCTCCAGCAACAACCTTCTCGCATCTTGATGCGACAGTAGTACTGTCTCGTCAAATCGCAGAATTGGGTATCTACCCAGCGGTTGACCCACTGGATTCGACTTCACGTCAGCTTGATCCATTGGTTATCGGCCAGGAGCATTATGATATTGCTCGTCAGGTACAGGGTGTTCTTCAGCGTTATAAAGAGCTGAAAGATATCATTGCTATCTTGGGTATGGATGAGTTGTCTGAAGAAGACAAGCAGGTTGTAACGCGTGCTCGTAAGATCCAGCGTTTCCTATCTCAGCCATTCTTCGTTGCTGAAGTATTCACTGGTTCTCCAGGTAAGTACGTATCTCTTAAAGATACAATCAGCGGCTTTAAAGGCATCCTTGAAGGACAGTACGACGACCTACCAGAACAAGCGTTCTACATGGTCGGCGGTATGGACGAAGCGATCGAAAAAGCTAAAAGCATGTAAATGCTTTTAGCTAACCTTTACGAGGTATAAATATGGCTATGACTGTTCATTGCGACATCGTTAGTGCTGAGAACGAAATCTTCTCTGGCCTGATCGAATTCGTATCCGTAACAGGTAGCCTGGGTGACTTGGGTGTTTACCCAGGTCACGCTCCGCTTCTGACGGAACTGAAACCAGGACCTGTCGAATTACGTAAACAGGGTGGCGAACAGGATATCTTTTATGTATCCGGTGGCTTCTTCGAGGTTCAACCTCACAAGGTAACTATTCTTGCAGACACTGCTCTGCATGCAGCAGACCTTGATGAAGCAGCAGCGCAAGAAGCTCAGAATCATGCTGAACAAGCAATGGCTGATAAAACTTCCGAGTTCGAATACTCGAAAGCGGCATCTCAGCTTGCAGAAGCAGCAGCTCAGCTTCGTACTCTACAGGAGATTCGTAAAAAGCTTGGTCGCTAAGACCCTTTTTACAATCGACGATATAAAAGGCAACCTTCGGGTTGCCTTTTTCGTTTATGGAAAATTATTTATTAATCTGTAGCCAATACAGAGAAGGATAAGACATTAGCGGAGAGCCTACTTATTATAAAAGCCGCCAAAGCGTATTAAAGATAATCTTTTGAGCTGCTGCAACTTCAGCTGAATTTATCACTACCGCGGTGGGATAATTCTCAGATGCCAGAGAGATAATGGCGCATTTGGGAGGATAGATAGCAATATACGCAGCATCGACTTTACCCTCAGTTTTTATCCACTTACGTTCTGATAACTCTGCATCCTCACCGCCATCGCCAATTGCTATTACCTGTACGCTTATACCACGCTGTATACGTTGATTAGTGAAGTTGGGGAAAGGTCGATAAAGGTGTTGCCTAATCGGCTTAGAGGAGAAGACTGAATAGCTTTGTTCCTCAGAATTATCAACAGTCCCTAGAATATCTTTAAGTACATGTTCTATACCCTCATCACCCTCATAGAATTGAACATTAGCAGTATTAAAGTCAGGCTTTAAGTGCTGAAGTTCAGGAATAATACTCTGTTTAAGTGTGTCTATCGCTTGTTCTATTCCTGAACGGCGCTCTTCAGCAAGTTGTAATAAGTAATCTGGGTCGACTGGAGAAAATAGGCGACGTTTACCTTTAGGAAGGTACGTAACGATCCCTTTACGTTGCATCTCTTTGAGACTTTCGTATGTGCTGCCACGATTAATGTCAGATTTATCAGCAATTGCGCGAATGGAACTTGCTCCTAAAGAGAGAAGGGCCCTATAGATCTCAGTTTCACGGGCTGTTAAGCCGAGTAGTTCAAATATTTCATTATTCATAATTGTCATAAAGTTTGTGACAAAAGGGATTGTATGAAACTATTTTTACTTTAAAGTGCGTCAATAATAAAGCGGTAATTATTAATCTAGGCGCAAGGCCACAAGGATAGTTTTACATTATGTCAGTCGACGTTGTCATTTTAGCTGCCGGACAGGGCAGCCGTATGAAATCAAACCTGCCAAAAGTACTTCATAAAGTCGGTGGAAAGCCGATGGTTCAACATGTAATCGATACAGCTACGCAGATGGCTGATGTTGATACACATGTTGTGATTGGTCATGGAGCAGACCTACTTCGCCAATCGCTAGAAGGTCAGACACTTAATTTTGCTTTGCAGGCTGAACAGAAAGGTACAGGTCATGCTGTGGCTCAGGCAATGCCTAATGTTGCCGAAGATAGTGTGGTGTTGATTCTCTATGGAGATGTTCCCTTAACTCAAGCTGCGACTATGCAAGAGATGGTTAACATTGCCGCCACAGGAGATCTGGCACTATTAACGGTAAATCTTAAAGATCCGACAGGATATGGCCGTATTGTTAGAAATAGTGATGATCAGGTTATCGCTATTGTGGAACATAAGGATGCAACAGCTGAGCAGCATCTTATCACTGAAGTGAACACTGGAATATTAGCGGTTAAAAGCCAATATTTAGCCGA
>CERC01026510.1_pt1 | contig 27453 bp, 23 predicted proteins | sample 530921 | NCBI WGS metagenome assembly CERC01 (sample SAMEA2621099, study PRJEB7988) | marine metagenome | isolation source: saline water (ENVO:00002010), including
TATAAATTTTCATCTTTAGTTGTTTCTTTTACATCTAATGGTTTCAATGCCAATGTATTAATCTCTCCTTCATCATATTTATTCTTAACAAATTCATATTGTGTGAGATTTTTATTGAGAGAAACAGTAATGATATCAACCCCTTGTATATTTTGTCTATTATTAATATCATATAAATCACCATATTCAATTGGATTCTTAACACCATTTACATTATATATTTTTTTATCTAATTCAACAGCTTCTCTCTTAATAACATTATCAAATTCTTCATCACTCTTAATAATTCTTCGTTTTTGCTTAAATTCTTCTATATCCTCCAAATCTATTAGGCCATCACTTGGAATATCTTTAATATATTCTACAATCTTTGTTAAATCTTCGTTTGCGTTTCCCAAATCTTCTGTGCTTACAATTCTATTTCTTAATGCATCATCCTCTCCACCCCATCCTTCGAAATATGTTGGAAACCCATTTAATGTATTGAAATATTTTGCATCAAACAATGTAATTCCACCCAAATAACTATAACCCATTGAACTATATCTCCCCCAATTATGCGCTAAATGTCTAACTTTGTATTTTTCTCCTAATGGTTTAACATAATAGTCTAACATGGATTCTTGTGGTAATAAATCTATATCATGTAATATAATTGTATCTATTGAGTCTTGATTCTCAACAGCATATCTAAATCCACTATTTAATAGAGAGCCACGATTAAACTTACGACCATCTTGTGTTTGTTCTATTATATAAATATTTACATCAAGAGAGATATTATATGTTTCTTTTGCATATTTAACTAAATCATTAATAAATCCAGAATTTCCATCACCTCCCTTCATATGAGTAATAAATCTATCTTTATGCACCTGTCTATCTTGTCCTTTAATGCCTCTTAACTTGGGTTGGTCTCTAAATGGAACAAGTATAGACATCTTATGTTTATTTTCAGGTGTTTGAGGAGCATAAGCAGGGGAAATTTCAGCATCAAATTCGGGGGTTTTAGGTGTCATTGGTTGATATTCCTGGATATATTTAATACCAGAATCAATCTCAAATTCTTGTTCACCTAATGATGAATTATTAATATCCTTATATGCCTCCAATAATTTAGAATAACTTTCTTTACCAGTATTTAATAGAGTTTGTTTTGGATCATTTGTCAAACTAGTTAATTGTTCGACATTATCTTCTGTAATAATTCTCATTTGAACATTCATTGCTTGTAATTCTTGCATTAGCAATTTAAGAGCATAAGGAACTCTCACAATACTAAAATTTCTACCATATTTACTAATATTATCAATATTCATTGTTCCGTCAATATTTTCATTAAATCTTATGGGTCCATCTGCGAGAGGACTAATAAATAGATTTTTACTTTCATTATATATAGCTATTGTGCCAGTATTATTACAAACAGCCATATAATAATCATCACCTCTAACTAACATAGATTCCTGTAAGAAATTTGTCATTCCATGTGCTATAATACCATCACGTTCCATCTCTCCTATTCTAAGACCACCGTCATTAGCTCTTCCACCAACAGTTTGTCTGGTTAATTGTGTTCTAGGACCTCTTGCGCGGTGATTTACCTTATCTTTTACCATATGTTTCAAACGTAAATAATATGTAGGACCAATAAATATTTCACTTTCTAATTGCTCCCCAGTCATACCATTATACATAATTTCATTTCCAGATGAATGATAACCTTGTTCTTTTAACATTTCACCAAATATCTTATGTTTTGGACCTTTATTAACAAAAGCTGTACAATCACCGAAACCACCATAATAAACACAAGCTTTACCCATAATTGATTCAATTAATTGGCCGATAGTCATTCGACTTGGTAACGCATGAGGATTAACAATTAAATCTGGTTTAATTCCATCTGCGGTAAATGGCATATCTTCTTCAGGAATAATTATTCCAATAGTTCCTTTTTGACCTGCTCGAGAGCATAATTTATCACCAATTGCAGGAATTCTCTCTTCACGAATTCGAACCTTTGCAATTCTTTTACCTTCTTCACCTTCTGTCATAAATGCTTTATCGACAAATCCTAATTGACCTTTTTTTGGTGCCTTTGAAGAATCAACAAATGTCCCAGGATTTATCATAGAATTTGTGCATTTACCAATAACTATTTTTTTATCATCTAATGGAGTATTCTCTCTAATTAATCCATTTTTATCTAAGAAATTATAATCATAACCTGGTTTCAGTCCTGTAACATTCTTATCATTAATATCTGCAAATTGTGTATCAACAACACTTCCACCAATATTTTCAGTCTCTTCATGGTCTTCATACATAGAATAATATGTTGTTCTAAATAAACCACGTTTGATAGATGCTTCATTAAAAATTAACGCATCTTCAACATTATATCCATTATAACTCATAATCGCAACAATTGCATTCTCTCCATATGGATGTTGTTCTTTTGTAACAATGTCTAAATATCTAGACTTAACTAGAGGTTTTTGTCCATAATTCAATACAACTCCCATCTTATCTATTCTATTTTGGAAATTTGAATTATAGAGAGAAACTGCTTGTTTACTTTGGCCACATGAGAACAAATCACGTGGAAATTGGTTATTCTCTGGAAAAATAATCATATTTCCCATAACACTTAATATTAATGACGGATGAATCTCCAAATGTGTATGTCTAGGTGTAATATCCTCAATGTTATTTGTTATAAATGAACCATCTGATTCTAATGTGTCTATATAATCGATTATTCCCTTATTTGATTCCAAAAATTCAAATACTTTTTCTGGGCTACTTTCACCAATATCATATGTCTCTCTAACAGATAAAACAGAACAGTTATTTAATGTATAATCCTCTTTCTTTTTAGAAAATCCGGAAATTAATTCATTCCAAGTATATGTATCGCCTTGTTTATATTTTTTTGAAGCTTTATAACTAGGATTTGAATTTTCAATATAAAAAATTGGTCTCATTAATCTACCATCATCACAAAAAACATGTAATTCATTATGTTTTACATTCAAATCAATTGTATTAAAGATTGGAATTAAACCATTTCTTCTAAATAATTTAAATTCATTTATTAATTCTATAGGATTATCCACAATACCAATCCATGCCCCATTAATAAACAATTTTGTATAACCATATAATTCTGCAAAATTACATTCTTCAATAATTTTCATATTTCTCTCTTTAAACCATCTAACAATCTCATTAGAAGAACATCCAGAAGATATCTGTGTAGCAATAGATAAATGTTTATGTAATCCAATATTCCCTCCATCAGGGGTTTCGACTGGACATACTAATCCCCATTGAGTTGGATGAAGTAGTCTTGGTCCAATAACCTTTGCACTTGCATCTAATGGTAAATTTAGTTTACGCAAATGACTTATAAATGAGAAAAAAGATAGTCTATTTAATGTTTGGACTACACCAGGTCGTTTTGTATGCGCTTCTGCACCCCAATTTCCTTTAAACCCTTTTTTAATTCCTGTTTCAACAATTTTATTTGCAAAATATTCTTTTTCATTGTTTTCTATTAATGCAGTAAAATTATTTTGATATGTTCCTTTATGGTAAAAATATTTGGAATCAATCTTTTTGAATATATCTTTCAATTGTAATTTATAATATTCTAAAAACAATTCATAATATAATTTTCCACTCAGTTCAATCCGTTTATATTTAAAACTATCACGGTCTGTTGGTGGTATATTGCCTTTAACAACATCCAAAAGTTTTTTAACCATATAACCCAAATAAAATGCCTTATTTTTGAAATTTAATTCACCAATATTTGGTAAGAAAAAATCCATTAATATATGATTCGTTTTTGCAATTGTTTTTTCCTTTGTAAATGTGGATATATATTGTAAGGCACCTTCTTGACTATATATTTGTCCTGCATCATATATACTAGGTATGAAATCATCAATATAATTCTCATATGTTTCTAAATCAAGTAAACATGTCTGTATAATTTCTTTATCACTTAGAACACCTAATGCTCTCATAACAATAAATAATGGCATAGGTTTTTTAACATTAGGAATACTTACAACAATTTGTTTATTTTTAAGAGTAGGCTTTGGTGCAACCATTCTTACACTTAATGTTCTAATTGGTTTGGATGGATCTTCTGATGCAGTTCTAATATCAACAGCATGACTATATATATCATTTACTTTATCCTTAATATTAAGTGTATTATTAGCAAATTTTTCCTGTGATACTACGGCTTTTTCTTTACCATCAATAATAAAATATCCACCTGGATCATTTCTACATTCGCCCATATTAAAACATACTTCATCTGACAACCCATTAAGAATACACATCTTAGATTTTACCATTACTGGAAATTTACCAATAAATACCTTTTCAATAGTGTATTCACTTTCTTCAAATTTTCCTTCTGAATTCATAATATTAAATACCACATCCACATCAATATGTATAGAAAATGCATATGTCATATTACGAAGTCTCGCTTCATTTGGATATAAATAATGTTTTCTCCCATCATCTTCATAAATAATAGGTTTGCCATAATATACTTTTGTTCCATCTTTTCCACCTAGATATAATTTACAATTCAATTGAAATTCATTTGTTTTTTCATCTTGTTCTTTCATAATTTGAATTGGATTATTATCTCTAAATATAATTGGTATCCCTGAATCAATAAATTCATTAAAGGAATCTAAATGGTGTTTAGTCAAGAAATTTGGTGTTGACTTAAAATATGTATTAATCATGTCCCATGATATTTCTTCTTCCATATATACTATATCAATAGCATATTTTTATATTAAAACTATTTTAATTTAAAACTGTTTTAATATGAATTACATGTTTCCTAACATAAAAAGCGCTAAAATAATAAAGAATAATACATAAGGTATAAGAACTAATACCCAACTAACATTCTTATATCCGTTTTTACAAAGACTATCTAAAACAATTGTCCAAAATACCACATATAAAACTTGGAGAATTACCATACCCCATTTTGAAAAGTTGAGGTTACATTCGAAATTTCCAGCACAATATCTATTATGTTTCTTATTTTTACCATTTTGAACGGCTAATGCTAGAATAGATAATAATGATATAAATGCATATAATTGTGCAGGACCACATAAAGTATTGAATTTTTTACGCAAAGCAGTTAAAGTCATTTTTATAATTTAAAGAGAGAAAAAAATTAAAATGTTGCGGCCTTAGTATTTGAATTTTTAATAATAGAATTAACATCAGGAACATTGCCATTTAATTGAATAGATTTTGTCATTGCAGGTTGATGCATTGGATTTGGATTTAAATTAGGTGGATTATGTTTTCCCATAAATCCATTATATAATGACTTTACACTTGAACCAGCTGTTCTATATAAATATGTTAAATCTCTTGGTATAATCCCACCACCTTCCATATTTGTTTTGCCAGTTCCATTTGGAGCATGAAATTCGGGCATTGCTAAAGAATAATAATATCCTCCATCAAGTGAAGGAGAACCTGGTTTATATGGTCCACCAGGAGGTGCAAATGGTGGTGGTTTTAAACCACCTTTCATATTTTTATTATGTTTTTTATGAGATCTTTTATTTCTTAATTTCTTATGATGTGTTTTCTTATGATGTGTTTTCTTATGATGTGTTTTCTTATGATGTGTTTTCTTATGATGTTTCCTAGATTTACTATTATTCCGTCGAGTAGCTTTATTTTTACGCACCATTTATATATAAATAATATATAAATAAAAATATAAAATATATATTATTATTCATAAAACGAATTATTCAATATCAACATGTGTCAACATATGACGTCTACAACACATTTTTTTAAGACCAATGCTATCCATAACTAATGCTTCTGGTGTTTTTTCAATATTATCTTCTGTCAAATAAACAACCTTATTTATATTTTGAGATTTACTAACTTTCATCTCACGCACTTTTGTAGTATAATACAAATACTTATCAGCAAGAACTTTACCACAAGTGAAGCATTTAACGGGAATAATCATTATTAGTATAAGTTAAGGTTTTATTTTTAATATTTATTAAGTTCAATTTTAAATTAAATTCGTTAAGTTTAATTTTTAACAATTTCCATAACATTTATTTAAATAGTAATATGAATCAATATCTCTAATATTATTTTTATCATCACTTAAATATGTTGGGCCTGTTTTTGAACCAGCAACGCATTTTTTTTCTTTATTATCCCCCTTAAAATTAGCTAAAACACAACATTCAGTTGTTTTGCATATATTATCATTTAATAAACCACATTTTTCTTCTAAAACGGTTGAATCACCTTCAAATTCCGCACAAAAATGTCTAGATTCATCAAATTCCGCACTTTTTGGATGTTGTTCAGTATCATCCATCATCAATAAACTTTCTTTTATATCTAAATTATAAGCTATCTTAAAAATAAGTATTACAAAAAATATGAGAGAAATCAATAAAACATCAATAAAATTTTTACTTATAAAGTCTAATATCTTAAATATAAATATTTTCATCTAATATGTATAAAGAATATTAAATATCATCACATTTCATTATTTTATATCCATTTGTTGTTTTAACTCTCTTATATTGTGTATCATCTTTATGAAAGTCGTCGTGACATTTTTTACATACATTAATCAAATTAGCTTGTGAATTTTTATGGAAATGATCGATAAAATTTCTATCATCTGCATATTTCTGATGTTGCAAATGATGCACATCTACACATTCATTATCACAAATCTCACAATTTGTTTTTAGTTTATTCATATTATATGATGAACCATTCATTGATGATACTAATTTATTTTTTGAAAATTTCTTATGTCTAATTGAATTTGCCAGATCCAAAAAATCAGTTGGCAAATTCAATGATTTACATACCTCGAGACCATACATATTATTTCCAGGACCATCTTTTAACAATCTATTATAAACAAGACTATCTAATTTCGCATCATAATATACACTCATATGTTTCATTTTAAGATATTCCATTTTTTTGATTTCATCCATATTTGTTACCTCATGAAAATGTGTTGCAAAAATATATTTTGCGTTTTTTTCATATAGTTTCATCAAACCTGCGACAAAAATACTAATTGCTGAGCCCAATTCAGTTCCAGAACACAACTCATCTCCTAATACAATACTATTTTTATCGCTATTTTTAAGAATTGTTCTCAATTCTGACATCTCAACAGCAAATGTAGAGAGACCTTTGAAGATGTTATCATTTCCTAGAATGCGCGTGAAAATTGATTGAAATGGCATAAAGTTGAACTCGGAACACGGAACAAACATCCCTGATTGGGCCATGATGATATTAATACCAATTGATTTAATAAGACTAGATTTACCAACTGCGTTTGTTCCAAACAATAATGTCCCTCTATTTTTTGGATCCATCAAAATATCATTTGGAACATAAATCTCGTTTTGATTTAATTTCTCAATTAGTGGATGTCTCATTTGTTTTACATCCAAATATGATTCATTATCACATCTATCCTCAATATTAGGTTTACAATATTTATGTTTAATAGCCATTTTAGCTTTATTAAATCTGGTGTCAATACATGAAATAAAATCTGTAATATGAATAAAATCATCTGACATTTTTGAAATTTCTGTCAAAATATCTTGAAATTTATTTTTAATTTCTGTTTTGATCTGGCTTTTGAGAGATGTTACATTTTCACATAACATATTTAGTGTTTTACTGAATAGATATGTGTCTTTCCCTCCTCTCTTTTCTAGTGACAAATCTTTACTTGAGAAATCAAATGTTTTTGTCTCTCCATTAAATGATGATTTAAATGAAATTTTCTCTTTTAATGTAGGAGTTTTATTATAGATATTATTATAGTATTTAATCAATACTTTACTTCTTTTATCAGTTAGTTTCAGATAAATACCTGATTTATCTGTTTCATTGATCTTAATATAGCAATCTGTTTTTTTTGTTTTTCCTTCTTCTTTTTTAATTATATATGAATAAAATTCAATAATAGAGAGGAGAATATCATTTGTTTCTATATATTCTTGTTCCAATAGAGAGATTTCAGGAATATTAATTGGATTGAAAAAGTTTTCCTCAAAAGAATCTATATTTGTTTGTGTATTGATAAAATTAAAGATTTTATTCATAAATTCACTAATATTATAAATACTTTTTTTAATATCTTCATATGAAAAAGTAAATGGATTTAGTTTAATAAATGTTTCTTTATTATCAATGTTTCCAACAATATCTAAAATATCATTAATATTATCTACAATACATTTAATATCTGATGGATTCGCCTTTTTCAGAACAATTTTACGGAACATTTTTTCAAAATCTTTAATACTACAAAATGGTTTAGTAATATTTGACCAATCATCATAATTATCAATAATATTTTCGACAATATCATATTCTCTCTTCAAAATAGGAATGTTTGTAGTTGGATTAACAAAATCATATTTAAATTTTCGTTTGCCCATTGGTGTGATACAATCATTCAAAAACGACATAACGCAACTCAATTTGCCATTATAATCGCTATTATCATCAATAATGTTAAGTTGTTTAAGTGAATGGTTAGCAAGAACTAATTTATCCGTTGTTTTATTAATTGAAGGTTCTTTTAGTTTTGAACTCATATTTTCGTTATGAGAATGGATATAATCAAGAAGAAAACATAGACATTCATATGCTAGATTATTATGTGCTAATTCTTCCGCAATATTTCCTGGGTCACTATTATAATACGTCTTCAGTATTTGTAGTTTATATTTATCTGTTGTAAATGCCAATGCTTGTTTAGAGAGAATATTTGTTTTATCAAATAGATCAACTTTTCTGACAACTTTGCTTTTACAAGAAATGTATTGAATAATTTTATCAATATATTCACAATTGATATTTGAACTATCAAAAATAATGATCAATTCATTTGGTTGATATACAGAATAATTCTTCTCCAATTCATCAAATGTAGTAAGACTGTTATAAAATAGTTCAGAATGTTCAAAAATCATTGTTTCACCAGAGAGAACATCAATATTAGCAATCCCATAATGAAATTTATCAACCATATTGAATCTATTTTTTTTATTATGGCATAGATTAATAACCATAATATTGTTTGTAGTTACATTACTATCTTCGTTAAAATAAGTTCCTGGTGTGATAATTTGAGATAGTGATCTATATGTGGGATCATCTACATCTTGTGAGATGATAATACATGTATAACCATTTGTGTTCAATAGAGAGATATATTTATCACACATGTAATCTCTAAATCCAGCCATTACTGCATCACATATAATTTGTGTGCCATCATTAAATGTGTGACCAATTGTTACTTTTGTTTTATTTGCGATACTAAAACCACAAATTTGAGCAAATTCGTTAATTTTGCTTCCAATTAACGAATTTAGAGAGGTATGTTTTTTCCCATATACTTCATAAAATGCACCAACCTGCATTAGAACAACTGTTTTTTCCCCGTATTTTTTGGTATAATGTTCAACTTCGTTAAAATAACTTTCAATTAGTTTCATTTTAATATATTTGTCACTATTATTTTAAATTCTTTACATATATATATAATGTTTGATTTAGGTAGAGTAATGTTAAGTAAGCATAAACGTGCATATTTGGGAATTCAAAATCAACCTCAATTTCCTAATTACCATTTTTATATGTTAAAGAAAAAATTACGTTCTATTAACAACCGTTCTTAATTTTCTTAATTTTCTTCATTTAAATAATTGTAAATTAAATTACTTTTATTTATGTTTTCAAGGTCGCCACTTAACATAGCATTAATATAAATTGCTTGTAATATATATTCAGGTGTTTTAGTTGTATATTTAATTAAATTCTTCTCTCTTAAATATTTTTTGATTTCTTTTATAGGAGTCTTTCTCAAAGAGAGAAGGTCTTGATTTATCTTCTTTTTTGTAATATTGTTTTTTAATAATACACTGATAGACCTTTTATTTTTGTTTTTTCCCAATTTATATGTTTTTGTTGTTGTTTTAACCTTAAATTTTTTAAATTTCTTTTTTTTAGGTGCATTTTTTCTTTTAATTTCATCTAATTTAACCTTTCTCTCTGGTATATTATTTTTATGTGTAAATTCATGATTTTCTATTTTAATTGAATGATTTGGTTTTGATTTGATTGTATGATATTGTGAATATGTTGGTTTTTTCCCACCTTTTAATATTCCATATGGTGGATCATCTTTAATAGTGTGTTTTTTAATTGTTTTATTATGACCAATAGGTTTTTGATTTTTTGGTTGTGAACTATCCATAATAACAAGATCAATATCATCTGGTGTTTTTTTCTCAATAATTGATTTATCCTTTCTCTCTTTAATTTTTGAATTCTTCTCTTTTTTATTTCTTTTTCTATCCTCTTTCTCTTTTTTTTGAGTCTTAATTAGATTATCTAAATAATTCATTGAATCTTCTATTTTTTCTTGAAAATCATTAGAACCTTTTGATTTTTTATCTTTTTCTGATTTTTCAGTTTCAATATCAATAATATTTTTTTTCTTTTTTTGATGAAGCTTTATTTTTTCAAGTAATTCTTTTTTTGCTTTATTTGGCTTAAGTAGATTAATTTTTTGTTTAATGTCTTCTCTCTTTTTCTTCCTGGAACTTGTTTTATTTTTCTTAGTATTATTTGAAATAGAAAAAAATTCAGGATTGATTTTAATAGTTTTATTTGACATTTATAAATATATATGTTAATAATAATACATTTTAAATTAATTTAAATAATAATTGATTTAATAAATAACACAAAATAAAAATCAAGAAACATAACAAAATGTCGGAAACAATTCATACTAAAACTGATTACAACAACGATACTGAAGACAGAATGGGTGATGATAAAATTAACCCATGGCCTATTATTGAAAGTTATTTTGATGGACAACATCTTAATCGTATGGTAAGACATCAAATTGAATCATATAATGATTTTGTTTCATTCCAAATTATTAAAACAATTAATATGTTTAATCCAGTAAGAATTCATTCATCAAAAGACTATAATGTTGATCATAAAAAATATACACATGAAATTGAGATTAATTTTGATAATTTTCATATTTATCAACCACAAACATTTGAAAATAATGGTTCTACAAAAGTAATGTTTCCACAAGAAGCCAGATTGAGAAATTTTACATATGCATCTGCAATGACATTAAATATGAATATTAAATATATTAAACGTTCAGGTGACGATTTGTCACATATTGATACAGAACAAAAGGTATTTCCTAATGTTCATATTGGAAAACTGCCTATTATGTTGAAATCAAGTATTTGTATGTTGAATCAATATAATAATATCAATGTTGATGTTGCAGGCGAATGTAGATTTGATGCTGGTGGGTATTTTATTATTAATGGTAGTGAAAAGACTGTTTTGGCACAAGAAAGGTCAGCTGAAAACAAGGTATATTGTTTTAATACATCAAAAAACAGCACAAAATGGAATTGGACAGCAGAAATCAAGTCAGTACCTGATTTTAAAATCATTTCCCCTAAGCAAATTAATGTTTATATTTCAAGTAAAAACAATGGATTTGGAAATCCAATTTATATTGATGTTCCACGAATTAAACAACCAATTCCATTGTTTGTTCTATTTAGATGTTTGGGTATAACGTCTGATAAAGATATTTGTGATATTATTACATTGCATTCAAATAATGATATTGAAGTATTGCGTGCACTGAGAGGTTCAATCGTTGATAGTAATATGTATACTGATTATGATACAGCATTTGAATTGTTTAAATCAAAAGTAACATATATTCCAATTAATATGACACCTGAAGAAGGTGAAGCAAAAAAAGAAGATTTTGCTTTACAAATTTTGAAAAATGATCTATTTCCTCATTGTAAAACTGAAAAACAAAAATTGTATTTTCTTGGTTATATGGTTAATAAGATTATTTTGACAAGTCTTGGTATTTATAAAGTTGATGATAGAGATAGTTATACTAATAAGAGGATCGATTTGGTTGGAATTCTATTGAATAATCTTTTTAGAAATTACTTTAATAAATTGGTAAAGGATATGCAAAAACAAATTATTTCAGAGATTAATAATGGTTCTTGGAGGTCAACTGATGATTATACAAATATTATTACGAAAACAAATATTTATAAAATTGTAAAATCAACAACAATTGAGAATGGTCTAAAACGTGCTCTAGCAACAGGTGATTTTGGAATTAAAAATGTGAATTCAAATAAAGTAGGCATCGCACAAGTATTGAATCGTTTGACATATGTATCAAGTCTCTCCCATTTGAGAAGGATTAACACACCAATTGATAAAAGCGGGAAATTGGTTGCACCAAGACAACTACATAATTCAAGTTGGGGATTTATTTGTCCGTCAGAAACTCCTGAAGGTGGTTCTGTTGGTGTTGTAAAAAATTTGAGTTATCTAACACACGTAACAATTCCATCTGATTCGACAATTATTTATGATATTGTAACAGAAATGGTTGAAAACATTGATTATATGTCCCCAGAGGAACTTTCTGACATTGATTATGTGAAAGTATTTATTAATGGTGCATGGATTGGTGTGACTAAGAATCCAGAACAATTGTTCTTGTTTTTGAAAGATAAAAAATCAGAGGGAATTCTTAATATTTATACTAGTATTATTTTCGATATTAAAAGACGTGAAATCCGTGTTTGTAATGAAGGCGGTAGGGTTACAAGACCGTTGTTTCGTGTTAAATCTCGTGAAAACACATTATATATTACACAAAATATTGTAAATGATGTAGAACAAAATATGACAAAATGGGATGAATTAATGGTAAATCATAAATATAATTCATCTTGTATTGAATATATTGATGCTGATGAGCAAAATTTCTCGTTAATTGCAATGAATACAGGTCAACTAAATAAAAATGATGGTAGTGATATAATTTCATTGTATACTCATTGTGAGATTCATCCAAGCACTATTTTTGGAATTATGGCATCTTGTATTCCATATCCTGAACATAATCAATCTCCTCGTGTTACATATCAATGTGCACAAGGAAAACAAGCAATGGGTATGTATGCAACCAATTTTGATAAAAGAATGGATACGACAGCGTATGTTTTGAATTATGCAATGAGACCTCTAGTAGATACCAGACTTATGAATATTATTCAAATGAATAACATTCCTTCCGGTGAGATGGTAATTGTTGCAATTGGTACATATACAGGTTATAATCAAGAAGATTCTATTATTTTCAATAAAGGTGCTATTGACCGCGGTCTATTTTCTGCAACAATTTATCATACTGAAAAAGATGAAGATAAAAAGGTCCAGGGAGATGAAGAGATTCGTTGCAAACCAGATCCATCAAAAACAAAGAATATGAAATTCTCTAATTATAAAAAGCTGAAATCGAATGGATTGATTCCTGAAAACACTTTAGTAGAAAACAAAGATGTAATTATTGGAAAAGTAATCCCAATTAAAGAAAATAAAAATGATCATACAAAAGTTATTAAATATCAAGATCAATCAAGAATTTATAGGACGAATGAGGAAACATATATTGATAAGAATGTAATTGATAGAAATGGTGATGGATATACATTTTGTAAAGTTCGTATTCGTGCTCATAGAACACCTGTAATTGGTGATAAATTTAGTTCCAGGGCTGGTCAAAAAGGAACAATTGGAATTATTCTACCTGAAGAAGATATGCCATTTAATTCAGATGGTTTGAAACCAGATATTATTATCAATCCACATGCAATTCCATCACGAATGACTATTGGACAATTAAAAGAGTCAATTCTTGGTAAAGTTCTTTTGGAATTGGGTTTGTTTGGGGATGGAACTAGTTTTAATGAATTTGATATTGAAAAGATTTGTAAAGAATTGCAAAAACTTGGATATGAGAAACATGGTAATGATGTTTTAATGAATGGATTCACTGGAGAACAATTAGAAAGTAATATATTTATTGGACCTACGTTTTATCAACGTCTTAAGCATATGGTGAATGACAAACAACATAGTAGGAGTTTTGGACCGATGGTTGTATTGACTAGACAGCCAGCTGAGGGTAGATCGCGTGATGGTGGGCTTCGTTTTGGTGAAATGGAACGTGATGCGACTGTTGCTCATGGGGCTTCAAGATTTACTCGAGAACGCTTGTATGATGTATCAGATAAATTTAAAGTTCATGTATGCAAAGACTGTGGTATGATTTCAGCATTTAATAATAAAAAGAATATTCATCTGTGTAAATCTTGTGGAAATAGGACAAACTTTTCACATGTGGAATTACCATATTCTTGTAAATTGCTTTTCCAAGAATTAATTTCGATGAATGTTGCACCAAGAATTTTAACTGGAGAATAAATAATTTTATAGTAATATATTATAATGAATAAGTATATTATTGAGTTTTTAGGAACATTATTTTTTGTTTACACTATACTTGCTACAAAAAGAGCTATTCCAATTGGTTTATCTTTGATGGTAGCTATAATATTGGGTGGTTCAATTTCGGGTGGAAATTATAATCCGGTTGTGAGTATAATTATGAATGCCATTGGAGTTTTACCTTCTCATGATTTATTCCCATATATAGCATGTCAATTAGCCGGTGGTTTGGTTGCATTAGAATTATATAAAAGAGTTTAAAATATAATTAATTTCTAAAATTAAATTTATTATATTATAATATAAATGTCAAAAAAAAACACAATTAATAAAATATATAATGGTGGTGATTTAACACAAATAAGAAATAGATTAGATATGCGACAAAAGTTAGGTCAAGGAAAACCAATTATATTGCGCCCTAAAAATACAGTCCCTTTAAAGAGTGATAATTCACCTATAAATAGTTTAAAGAGTAGAACACCTGGTCCTGAAAAAACTATTTCATCAGATAACACTTTAATGAATTTCACACCTAATAAACTAACAAAAATGCAAACTAATTTCCCAATGCAACAGACACCAAAAAAAAACCCATTATTAGCAAATCCAACAACAAGATTTAGACAAAGTCCTAGTATTACCCAACCCCCTTCTCCAACACCAAATGCTATTTCTACTGGAACACAAATGATAAGACATAATACACCTACTAAACCTACAACTGTCTCAAAACCCACCACTGTTGCTAAACCTACAATAACGATAAGACCTACAAGAGTATCGCAACCAACAAGTCCTAAACCTAACACAATGTCTAAACCTACAACACCATCAAAATCCCAAAATAGTAAATATACAAATATACCATCAATTAAATCAATGCCATCATATGGGTCAATTGATATATTAAACGATTTAACACAACCAACACCAAAAAGTCCATCAACCACAACTACTATACCAAAAAGTCCATCAACAAGTCCATTAACTACCACAACTACACCATCAAATACATCTAATACACGAAGTTTAACAGAACCAACAACAATAAGGAAGGATACTGAATCAACTAATGTAACATCTGGTTTAAATATGAATTTTGGTAAAATTTTTTCAACACCATCTGCACTAAGAGTCCCATCAAACCAGAATAATTCAAATACTAATATTGGAAATGATGGAAGAAAGACAACATTAAATCACATTAAAGATGTTGCTAAAAATGCATTTAATAAATTTGCATCACTTTTTATAGATCCACCACAATCAGGTGGTAAAAAAACATTTAAAAATAGAAATGGTGGCAAAAAACATGGGGGTGGCAAAAAACGAAGAAGGAGAACTTATAGACGTAGAAAATAAATATATTAACTTATTTTGACATAAATTTATATGATATATAAAGTAAGAGTAGAGAGATGCTTATTAAATAAATATTTGAAAATGCATCTTGTTTCAGGGAATTTTCTTTTTTATTATATATTAAATTTGAAATTTCATCTAAATTAACAAAACCTTCTTTGTTAACACTTTTATTAAGTGCATCTCTCATTTCAGGTGTAACATATGAAGATGATAATTCTTTTAATTCAGTGATTGGTATATGACCTGATTGTTTAGATGTATTATTATTTTTATCAATAACAGGAAGAGATACTTCTGCACAAATCGGATGTTCTCCTTCCATAAATGCACTAAACATTTTTAATGGATTAATTGCATCTAAATTGCTAAATATTCCTGGAATAAAACCTTTAAATTCGTCAAATTTCATCCCAGTTATTTCAGATAATCCAGGAATTGTTCCATCTGGAACATTATCAATATACATATCTCTCTGAACTAGTTTTCCGGTTTTATAATCTTTACATTGTCCGCCAGTTTTTAGAAAAAAACGGTCACCGAGGGGTTTTCCTGTTTTTGATCCTCTTCCACTTCCACTAATAAGTAATTCAACATAAGAAACAATTCCTTCGACATCATTTTTAAGAGCTTTCATACTCCCGTCTGAACTCATACCAAGGTCATCTGGACTATTTATAAATTTAATATAATTGTAATCAGGTCCTAAAAATTCCTCTTCAAGTTTATCCATATCTGTAACAACATCATTAAAGAAATTCATATTTGTTCTAATGATATATAATAATATTTTTTATTAATTGATTGGTTGTAATTTTTCTTGTGCTTTTTTAGAATTTGCACCTTTTTGTTTTGCACTATCAACAGCCTGTTTAATTTTATCTCTATTTGAATTAGCAAGTTTATTTGCATTTTCGGCAAGTTTATCATATTTTTCTTGGTTCTCTCTAATGTTTTGTATTAATACATTTTGTTTGGAATCATTTGTAGTTAAAGTATTTATTTTTTCCATAATATTCTTAATACTATCTTCTATATTTTTAATTGTTCCAGAGTTTTTATAGACTAATGTTTGTATATTTCCTTTATCATCACAATTATTTTCCATACCTTCTGTTGTTTTAGAGAGAATATCATAAATAAATAAAAAAAATATAAATACAGATAGTAAAATAATATAAACCTTCATATTTATAATAATGTCACATTTAAAATTAAGTATTGTTATTGTTTTATTCTCTCTTAATACTATAAATGAAACTATTCAAGACTGATAGTAAATGTAATACAATAATGGTTTATAAATTAAATGACTGTAATAGACAGAGAATTAAAACAGCAAGTTCAACAATACGAGATGGGTATTATACAACACATTCAAAATATTTGGAGGCAAAATATAAATGTTCATCATGTGGTATAAATGATGCACCAAAAAATCAAGATTATTCTTATAGCACAAAATTAGCAATGATTAAATATAATGCATTAAAAAAACAATAAATTAGAAGTGGTATATTTACTAATTATCATCACTATCACCAAACAAACTATAACCATATTTTTCTTTTTCAGTAAATTTCTCATACCATGTTTTAATTTGACCAAAATGGTTTTTATTTTTTCTATAACCCACAAAATGTTCGAATTCAAGAAGACTAAGTCCTTCTTCGGTACACATTAGGTAATGTGTAAATTCATAACCATTTTTAATTTTATTAATATAAAATTCTTTAATTTTTTTTTTCATTTCATCACTACATGAATATTTATCAATAAATCCAAGGTCTTCGAACTTCATTTTTTTCCATTCAGATTCTTCACAAATTTCTGCTACACATATTTGATTATATATTTTGTTGATCATTATCATATTTATCATTAATAATTCAATTTTATAAACTAATATAATTTAAAACAATTTAAATATATATTAATATAAATATATATATTTCAATGTCATCAACTCACGAATCACAAAGCAAATACAGAAATATTGATGAGAGAAGAACTGAAACATTAAATATTATTTATCAACTTAGAGAAAATAAAATTTCTAGCAATTATCCTGCTATTAAAAAACTTTTTGAATATTTAAATGAATATGTTGTTAAAGGAACTTCTCAAAAATTTACTATACCATTTCCGGAATTCAAAAAAAAAATTAAAGGAACATTGCCAATTCATAAAATGGAAAAATGTGTTGTTGTCTTAAAACACATTGATTAGTTATAAAATATCTATATTATATATAAATGGATAACACTTCATATATAATTAAATGGTTGGTTGCATTATTTATACTATCTATATTGGGTTTTAATGTTTTTAAATATATCTCTAAAACTACCAATTTAGCAGGTTATTTTATAGAAACTGGTATTGATGCTGGAATCGAAGGAGGCAAAAAAACACTTGAAATGAGTGAAAAAGGCATTAAAACAATAGAAGATTCTATTGATAAAGAATTAAATATTAATCTTGATGAACCATATTATCCATCAAATGATGAAATATCTGGAAAAAGAGGATATTGTTATATAGGCACAGACAAAGGATACAGAAGTTGTATTTATGTTGGAAGAAATGATACTTGTATGTCTGGTGATATATTTCCTACTATGGATGTTTGTATTAATCCCAAATTACGTGTTTAATTATTGATTAAGATACCATCTTAGAGAGAAATATGGTGGTTTAACATCTAAACTCTCACCAGATGTCATATCCGGACCGTCATTAACTATGTCTAGAATTTCTAATGTTGATAATGCATAGTCATGATACCATAAATCTGATAATAAACCACTATATCCACCATTCATATTAACATATACATCACCATAATTTTGCTTTGGAACTCCATTAAATTTATGACGAAGAACAATTGTTCCGTTTATATAAACATCCATATTCACACCTTCTACTCTCAATGTTACATTAATCCATTTATTTAATGGTATATCTTGGACTGTTACTCTCTCGTTAATATTGCTAAATGTATTCATTATTATTACCATATTATTAGAATGCTTATCTAGATATACACCAGGTGCGTTATTTGGAGCATTAATTCCGTTTGAATCCCCATTTGTGCTAAAATCATCATTTCCTTTATGGAATATATGTTTATATTGACCCTTTTTATATTCCAAATCATCTATATATAACCATACACTATATGAAAATTCAATTCCATCTTGTTGATTCTTTGACCTCATTACTGGTTTTGAACCCTTTATTGATGGATCTTGTTTTATAACAACTGGTTTTTTCGCAATTTTCATACCTTTAACCAATTTTGGATTATTATCTGGTTTAAACATTTTTCCCAATATAAAAGTTCCTATTCTCATTAAAATTACAAATACTACTACTACTAATATTAAAAATGTAAATGTTGCTACATAACTATTCGAATTTAAAAAATCTTTTGTTCCAGATAAATATTTACTATTTCCAAAAGACGAAAGTTGATTACGTAATTCAAATGATGTTTTACCAAATGTATCACTTATTTTATTATATGCACTCATTATATATAATAAAACTATAAAAAAACTTTAAAAGTATTTACAATTAAATCTCAATACTGTTAACTTCTTTATTATCCTCTAAAAATGCCAATTTCAATCTGTATTTATTAAATAGATTACCAAACATTGACCCTCCACTATAACCTGCTTTATACACATCATATGCTTGAGATGGGTTTAATGCACGAGGAAAGTATTTGAATGATGAGATATATCCTGAAAACCCACCATCTGGAGAAAGTTGTAATGTTGATAAATTATTCATTTTTGGAACACCTGGTAACATACATGTTTTAACTAATTTACCGTCTAAATATAAATCTAACGCACGGTTATTTAATGACATTATTAGATTTGTCCATCTCTGAAGAGGAATATCTCTTATTGAACAAGTATATAATTCTTGGCCCTCTGACATATCCGGATTTGGATATAATGCCATTGTAACCGCTAAATCATTATTTGATGGTGCTAAGGTAACTGATGGTGAAGCATTATTATTCTCATCTGTTCTTCCAAACATTACCTTTGTTTCACCAAAACGATAATTCCAATCATTAATATAAAACCAAATACTATAGGTATAATCAGATGTTACACCTTTTGGTAATTTATTTGGCTTAATTAGTTCTGGAATACGAGCATCGTGTGTATTTATTAAATCAACCGAATTATCACTAAAGTAGTATTTATATAATTTATAAAGAATAAACACAATTATTATTGCTATAATTATATTCTTGATGTTCATAATATATATTATAATGTAATATTTTCTATTTTTCTAAAAATATTAGAATGTTGGACGTTTACTATTTTTGAATGTATTATATAACCAATCTATTTTTACTTTACTAAGAGGTTCAGGGAAATACATCACATTTGATATCCCACCCTTTACACCATCTTCATTTCCTGTTATGATGGTATCCATTCTCGAGTATGGTATTACACTTGATTTTGTTGCTACTAATTTACCATTTAAAAATATATCTATTTTTCCACCATCATAATTAATAATAAAATTATTCCATTTTTGAAGAGGTATATTTTTTGAAGAATAAATCACATCTATTCCATCTAAACCTTGTTGACTTGTTATTTGTAATTCATTTTTCGATGAATTATATTCAATAATAGGGTTTTTTCCATATCTAAATAATGGTGTCATATTATTTGATGTATATGACATATTCTCTCCTTGATTATCTATAAATATCCAACAGCTTAACCCATATCTATAATTATATTCTTTATTAATCTCTTTTTCTTGTTTGCTTATATTGAAATACTTATTTTTATTTTTGTTATTCTTAAGGTTTAATTTATGAATATCTTCCATATTTAATGTTTTTTCATAACTTGTGTAAATTGGTTTATCTAATAAAAGTATGCTATTATGTGTATATAATAATTTCTTAATATATGGTATTACAAACCATAATGTTATACTTATTATTAAGGTTAAAAGTATTTTAAAAACATATCCAGGGGTATTTTTAACATCTTTATACATAAATAATGAACCTTCATAAATATAACGAGGTATTGCAAATATAAAGTTAAAAATTGCATTAAAATATGGATTCTCTCTTAATTTATTCACAATTTGTGTATTCTTTATTAATGAATATGTTAGATATAGAAATCCTAATATTAAAAATCCTTGAATTAGATAACTTATAAAATCACTCACATAATCGGCACCAGATAAAAATGAAATAGCAAAATATAAAAATACTATTCCTAAAATCACATATATTGAATATATTATTGATCTACCAAAACGTGTTTTAAGTGTTTCTGTCCCATCATATCTTACTACTATAAATAGAGAGATTGCTATAATTGATATTAAAAATATTGCGTTTGTTACCACTGAATAAATATGAAATTCTTGGCTCTTACCAATTAATAGATAAAATGTAATAATATATACAATTAACGATATTATTGATAGGATTATATATCTATTGTTGCCTCTTTTTATAAATTCAAATACTTTTAAGAAGAAATTCTTTATACTTTCCATTATATTATAGTATCAAAATATATTACTATTACTACATTTTTGAATTCATTGTTTTTTTTCCATGACAATTTCTACATAAAGCTACTAAATTATTTACTTCATTTGTTCCACCATATTGTAAATCAACAATATGATCCACTTCATATGTATGATCTAATTGATTATTACAATGACCACATCTCCAACTTTGTTGTGATGCTATTAATTTTTTTTTTGCCTGACTTACACATCTATTTTGTTTATCTATCCCAACATTTCCTCCAGAACGCATCATTCGTTTAGTTTGTGGTGTCATTTCTAATTGTTTCTCTCCATATACACTCTGTGTAAAATCAAATATAGGGTTTATTATTGAACTTGCATCTTTATCTATTGGCATATATCTTATTAAGTTATTAGCATATGACATTAAATTTTTTGAGTCATTTGGATGTTTCTTAATAAATAAGTAAATTGTGAGAGCTATAAATAGATACCCACTTATTTCAAAATACTTTCTATTAAATTTGAAATACTTAATTAAATAGCCGTCATAATATGTATTATATACTAGAAATCCTGTTATTCCAAATAAAATTAGTTCAAATTTCATATATATATAATCCTAATATTAATAAAGCACAACAAATTCCTATCATTAAATATTTCTCTCTATTCTTTTTAATTTTAAACATTGTATATTCATCTGTTTTATATTTATCATAATACATTTCTAATCCTTTATATAATTCTATTTCACTCTTACCTAATGATATATTATATTTATTATGTATAAAATTTACCCATTTAATTAGAGATAATCTATTATCCAAATATGGAGATATTGGATATTCATCTAACATTTTTTTATATGTTTTTTGCATATCATTGTTTGGAATAAAATGTTTTAGATCATTAAAAAATCTATATGTTGTTTTTTTAAACGTTTCATTTGGTTTATTTGGATATTGAATTGCAACTGTATGCATTATAAACCAAAAATGTGGACCCCATATATTTGGATCTAGATTAATTTCTTTATTCATTATATTGGAATTATATATTTTTTTGTTTTGATTTTACATAATGTGTTTAAAGATATATTTATATATAATATTAGGCTATTCATATGAATATTAATAAATATAGACTATCTAATAAGTCATTGTCAAATATTAAAAAACAAAATTGTTATTGTAATAATTGTAAAGGAAATTTTATTAAATCTAATCTCTCTAAAACACCTATAACTAGTTATGGTATAATCCTTTATTATTATGATTCTATTTTAAAAGATTATAAATTCTTAATTATTAGAAGAAAAGATTCACTAGGTTATATAGATTTTATAAGAGGAAAATATGCTTTAAGTAATACTACACATGTGTGTAATTTGATTAATGAGATGACAAATAGAGAGAAATATAATATATTAAATGAAGATTTTGATATTTTATGGTATAAACTTTGGAATAATAGATATGAAAGTATAGACCAACCTACAAAAAATAAATTTGAATCGATTAAACATGGAATAACTACCAATTTAAATCTAGAAAAAATAATTAAAAATTCAACAACAGATTGGGAAGAACCGGAATGGGGGTTTCCAAAAGGTAGAAAAAATTTTAATGAGAAAGATTTTACTGCAGCATTGAGAGAATTTACAGAAGAAACAGGAATACAAAATAAATCTATTGATGTTATACAAAATATTAGTCCTATTGATGAACTATTTATTGGTTCAAATTATAAAGCATACAAACACAGATATTATTTAGCAAAATTAACAGATAAATCTATTATATCAAGTTTAAATAATTATCAAAAGACAGAAGTTAGTAATCAGGGGTTTTATACAAAAAATGAAGTTATATCTAAATTCAGACCTTATAATAAAGAAAAAATAGAACTTATTAAACAAGTTCATTCAATCGTTTCAAACTATTCATTTAAATAATATAATCCGTACATTAATTTTGTAATTTATATTATTATATAATAAGAGAGAAAATGCCAAAAATTGATTTTAATAAAATGACAATAGATAACTTAAGAGAATATTTATCTAAAATTAATGAGTCAAGTAAAACACTTAATAGTATAAATTTAAATTCATTTAAAGAGAGAAAGAATTACATAGAGGAACAACTATTTAAAACACATGATTACGATTATGATGAAATATTGTATCCTAATATGAATGATCCTGATTTCAATTCTAAGATTTTTCTTAAAAAAGAATTTAATGATTTAGAAATTCCAAAATATACAGGAACTGTTGTTGAAAATATTGATAAAATTTGCGAATCCGATTTTGAATTAGCACCACATCAGATTTTTGTTAGAAATTTTCTCTCTTTTTTAACACCATATAATAGTTTACTATTGTATCATGGTCTTGGAACAGGAAAAACATGCAGTGCAATATCTGTTTGTGAAGAAATGAGAGATTATATGAAACAAATTGGAATTCATAAAAAAATTATAATTGTTGCATCTCCAAATGTGCAACAAAATTTTAAATCACAATTGTTTGATGATAGAAAGTTGTCACAAGTTAATGGTTTATGGAATTTAAGAGGTTGCACCGGTTCAAAATTTATTAAAGAAATTAATCCTATGAATATGAAAGGATTAACAAAAGAAAAGGTTAGTAAACAAGTAAAAAAAATAATTAATCAATATTATATTTTTATGGGTTATACTGAATTCTCAAATTATATTACTCGTATTAAGAAAATGTATATAGATCCATCAAATAAAGATGATGAAACATCTGAGAAGATTATTAAAAAATCTATAGAAAAAGAGTTTTCAAACAGATTAATCGTTATTGATGAAGTGCATAATATTAGATTTAGTTCTGATAATCCAAAACGTTCTACTGCCGAAAATTTACAAGAATTAGTAAAATATAGTTCAACACTCAAATTATTACTTCTCTCTGCAACACCAATGTTTAATAATGCAAAAGAGATTGTATGGTTGACAAATTTAATGAATTTAAATGATGGTCGACCTCCTATTAAGATTAAGGACGTATTTGATAAAGATGGTTCGTTAAAAGAAGTAAATGGTAAGGAAGTTGGAAAAGAATTATTATTGCGGAAATTGAGAGGTTATGTTAGTTTTTTAAGAGGTGAGAATCCATTTTCATTTCCATATAGAGTATATCCAAATGATTTTAATCCCAAAAAATCAATTAAAAACCCAGATTTTGTATATCCTAGATATCAAATAAATGGAACTGTGATATTAGAAGAGCTTAATCATTTGGATTTATATATGACTAATATTGGAGAAACTCAAAAAATTGCATATCAAATTGCAATTAAAGAGATACAAAAATATTTACCATCACAGGAAGAACTTGATGCAAATGGAACAAAAGGATTAGGATGGAAACAAGTTGGACCCCCAATACAATGTTTAAACATGGTATATCCGTCTGATTCATTATATGAATTTGATTCTTTATCACCTGAAGAAAAAATGGAGTCTAAACTTGTATCAAATAATTTTGTAAGCACAAATGGATTATCTAGTGTGATGGATTATAATAAGAGTTCTAAACAGTCATTTAGATATAAAAAAAGTATTTTAGAAAAATATGGCCGTATTTTTTCATCAGAAAATATTGGTAAATATTCTGGTAAAATTAAGAGTATTATTGATACTATTAAAAAATCAAAAGGTATCATTATCGTATATTCACAATATATTGATGGAGGTTGTGTTCCTATTGCATTAGCGCTTGAAGAAGCAGGTATTACACGTTATAATACTAGCAAATCATCTAAAGGAAAATCTTTATTTGATCCTGATGAAACAAAAGATATTGACCCTATTGATGCAAATCTTATGATTCCAAGAAAAGAAATTGAAAATAAAGAGTTATTTAAACCTGCTAAATATGTTATGATAACTGGTGATAAAAATATTAGCCCAAATAATAAAAATGATATGAAGGCAGTGACAAATGATTCTAATATAAATGGCGAGGATGTCAAAGTTGTTATTATTTCAGAAGCTGGTTCAGAAGGTTTGGATTTCAATAATGTGAGACAGGTACATATATTAGAACCATGGTATAATATGAGTAGAATTGACCAAATTATTGGGCGAGGTGTTCGTTTTAAGAGCCATTGTAAACAACCTATTGAAAATAGGAATGTTGAAATTTATTTATATGGCACAAATGCTACTAATTTAATAGAAACTGATGAATTTTCAATTCAAAAAGAAAATGGTGTAGAACCAATTGATATGTATATATATAGATTAGCTGAATATAAAGCTGTTCAAATTGGTGTTGTTGCTAGAATTTTAAAAGAAAATTCTGTTGATTGTCTATTAAATAGAAATAGCAATTCATTAACTGCTGAAGAATTAGATACTATATTAACACAAAAGATGGCATCTGGTGGTAAGATAGAATATCGTGTTGGTGATAAAGAATTTACACAAGTATGTGATTATATGGAAAAGTGCAATTATAAATGTATTGCATCACCTGATATAGATGATAAAAAAGTAAATTATAATACTTATGATAAAGAATTTATTGTTTTAAATACAGAAAAAATTGTGGGTAAGATTAAAGAGTTGTATAAAGAGAGATTTATATATTCCAAAACAGATTTGATTAAAATAATAACATATTCTAAGAAATATCCATTGATACAAATAGATAATGCTTTACAATTTTTAATTGATGATAAAACAGAGTTTTTAGTTGATATGTTTGGTCGTCTTGGAACATTGATAAATATTGATAATTATTATCTTTTCCAACCAATTGAGTTAAATGATAAAACAATAACTGGGTTTAGACGTAGAAAACCAATTGAATATAAACATACTTCATTAAAACCAAAAATGGATAAGGAAATTAAGGAATATGTATTAAAGGATATCCCAAAAAATAAAGTTTTAAATGTTAGTCAAGAAAATGTGATTATTAATAATATAAGAGATTTATATAGTGAAAGCATAATCGAAGAACAAAATACAAGAGGAAAATCAGGTTGGCATATATTTGTTCCAAAGGCTCTCGAAATATTGTCTGTTTTATTAGATGTAGAGAGAAGAGTATTATATAAATTCATTATTCATCATTATGTCGACAAACTATTATTTAAAGATAAAAAACATCTAATATTATATTTTGTTAAAAAGCCGTTGGATGAAATGGATGAAGTAGAGAGAATAATGAATGAATATATTAAAGAAAAAATTAGGATACAAAGTGATGAAATTCATGCGTATCTTCTCTCTTCAAATAATAAGACAATTGAATTATGGGTGTATGATAATGAGAAAAATGATCTAGTTAAAGGTGTTCCTACAGATTATATTGATTATAAGGATGATTTAATGCGTAGCATGTATGAACCTGAAAAATTAAATTTTATAGTTGGTTTTATGTCATTTATAAATAAAACACAAGAGGTTATTTTTAAGACAAAAAACAATTTAGAGAAAAGAACTTCTGGTGCAAGATGTGACCAAGCCGGTAAAAAAAATATAATTAAAACATTAAATTTAATAGAGAATAATGAGATTTTTACAAGTGCTAATACAAGAAAAATTAAAACTGATATTTTGTGTGTTGTTCAGGAAATTTTAACTAGATATTATGATGATATTAGTAAAGATGATAAGAAATGGTTTTTAAATTTAGAATTGGCATTATTCAATAGTATATAAATTAAAATTGAATTAAATAAATATATAATAAAGATATATACACTTATTATATACTATGTCATCCCCTGAAAAAACTATTCCAAAAAAACGTAAAATTAAGATTGTTCCAAAAAAAACTAAAACTGATGCGGAAACAGAACAGAAACCGTCACAATCAAGGAAAAGAAAAATTAAAATTGTTCAAAAAAAATCTAAAACACCACAGGAAATTAAGCCAACATCACCTGTTCCACAATCCCCATCACCAGCATATGCACCATCGTCCCCAGCACCACAATCTCCTTCATCCCCAGCATACGCACCATCATCACCAGCACCACAATCTCCTCCATCACC
>CERC01013582.1_pt1 | contig 27418 bp, 25 predicted proteins | sample 530921 | NCBI WGS metagenome assembly CERC01 (sample SAMEA2621099, study PRJEB7988) | marine metagenome | isolation source: saline water (ENVO:00002010), including
ATGGCTTGACGGGCGGTGTGTACAAGGCCCGGGAACGTATTCACCGCGCCATGGCTGATGCGCGATTACTAGCGATTCCAGCTTCATGTAGTCGAGTTGCAGACTACAATCCGAACTGAGATCGGCTTTTGAGATTTGCATCCTATCACTAGGTAGCTGCCCTCTGTACCGACCATTGTAGCACGTGTGTAGCCCAGGACGTAAGGGCCGTGATGATTTGACGTCATCCCCACCTTCCTCACGGTTTACACCGGCAGTTTTCTTAGAGTCCCCGACATTACTCGATGGCAACTAAGAATAGGGGTTGCGCTCGTTATGGGACTTAACCCGACACTTCACAGCACGAGCTGACGACAACCATGCAGCACCTTGTAGAGCGTCCGAAGAAGATCTGGTTTCCCAAACTGTCACTCTACATTTAAGCCCTGGTAAGGTTCCTCGCGTATCATCGAATTAAACCACATGCTCCACCGCTTGTGCGGGCCCCCGTCAATTCCTTTGAGTTTCAACCTTGCGATCGTACTCCCCAGGTGGATCACTTAATGCTTTCGCTTGGCCACTGACAGTGTATCGCCAACAGCGAGTGATCATCGTTTACAGCGTGGACTACCAGGGTATCTAATCCTGTTCGCTCCCCACGCTTTCGTGCCTCAGCGTCAGTTGTAGTTTAGTAAGCTGCCTTCGCTATCGGTGTTCTATGACATCTCTATGCATTTCACCGCTACATGTCATATTCCGCCTACTTCAACTAGACTCAAGGACACCAGTATCAATGGCAGTTCCACAGTTAAGCTGCAGGCTTTCACCACTGACTTAGCATCCCGCCTACGCACCCTTTAAACCCAATAAATCCGGATAACGCTTGCACCCTCCGTATTACCGCGGCTGCTGGCACGGAGTTAGCCGGTGCTTATTCGTACGGTACATTCAGCCCTCTACACGTAAAGGGGTTTATTCCCGTAAAAAAGCAGTTTACAACCCATAGGGCAGTCATCCTGCACGCGGCATGGCTGGATCAGGCTTTCGCCCATTGTCCAATATTCCTTACTGCTGCCTCCCGTAGGAGTCTGGTCCGTGTCTCAGTACCAGTGTGGGGGATCACCCTCTCAGGCCCCCTACCCATCATTGCCTTGGTGAGCAGTTACCTCACCAACTAGCTAATGGGACGCATGCCCATCTTCAACCGCCAAAGCTTTAAGTATTCTAACATGCGAAAGAATAATATTATGGGATATTAATCCGAGTTTCCCCGGGCTATCCCCCTGTTGAAGGTAAGTTGCATACGCGTTACGCACCCGTTCGCCACTCGTCAGCAAAGAGCAAGCTCTTCCTGTTACCGTTCGACTTGCATGTGTTAAGCCTGCCGCTAGCGTTCATCCTGAGCCAGGATCAAACTCTCCATTGTAAAAGAGAATTAATATTTGAAATATCTACTGATCCCGTGGATGTTTACTTCTTCGATATGCTTTTCAATCTTTCAAAGAACTTTATTACATATTAACCTTTCGGTCGCTATAAAAGTCTATTTTTAAAAACCCGTTCGTTTTTCGGGGCGACAAAGGTAAGTCGAATTTTTATTCTAACAACCTACTTTTGAAACTTTTTTTTTCAAAAACTTCTCTTTCGAAAAACCCTTCCGATCAAAGGGGCTGCAAATGTAAAACCATTTTTAAAACTAACAAGCTTTTGTTGATTTTTATTTTTACAACTTCTTGAAAAAATTAGAAGCTTTCGCTTCCTTTAAAGAACGTCTCCCAAAAACAGGGCTGCAAATGTAAAACTTATTCTAACATAAAAAAGAAAAATGCTCTTTTTTTTTATTTCAAGTTGTCACATTTGCGCTTTTCATAGAACGTTTGGTGTTAAGCGGGCGGCAAATGTAATATGCTTTTTAATATATGCAACACATTATTCATAAAATTCACTTAACTATTTTTTAAACCACTGATTATGGAGTAGTTAATGACACCGGAATTATTTTCCCTTTTAGGTATTGGTGAGCATTCAGAGTAAAAAGCACAATAAAATCAGCCATTTCTTCAGCATTTAATGGGGCTTTGTAGCCTGGAAAAGCTTCATTTAACATCTCTGTTTGAGCAGCCCCAAGAGCCAAGGCATTAAAATTCACATCTTCAAATTCTACAGATAAGCATTCTGTAAGCGTATTTAAAGCCCCTTTACTTGAGCTGTACATAGACAAACCTGGAAATTTTACAGATCCTTGCACTCCTCCCATGGATGATATATTGACCACATGATTTAGTGAAGCTGCTTTCAATAGTGGTAACATTTGTTGTAAGAGGATTGTTGGTGCCATTACATTCACGTTATAAACCCGCAACATTTCTTCCTTTGATATTTCATTAAATGGCTTGTTAACAATTGCTCCTGCATTGTTTATCAAAAAATTCAGCTCAGTTTCTTTTTGCTTTATCCAATTCCCAACAGCTGCTACTCCACTTGAAGTAGTAAGATCTGCTTCTAATGTTTTAATCTTCTCTGAATACTTCTCCAGTTCCTTAAGCTTCTCAGCATTTCTTGATATGCCATATACTGTCAAACCTCTATCTGCAAATTTTTTTGCTAATTCGTACCCTATACCTCTGGACACTCCCGTTATTAGTATGTTCATCCGTTAAATATTATTATGAAACGTTTACTTGTTTTCTTATTACTCATTCTCCCGAGTTTGGTTTTAGCTCAATTTTCTCCTATTGAACAACAGCCAGAGAAAGACAAAAGTAAGTTTCGCCTATCAGACCGACTATTTGTTGGCGGTGGTTTTGGTTTTTCATTTGGAACTATAACATCTATAGACTTATCTCCTCTGGTAGGATTACAACTTACAGAGAGGCTTCGAATGGGTGTTGGCGGAACATATATGTATTATGAAGATACGAGGTATAGCTATTCAACCAATATTTACGGTGGAAGAGTTTTCTATCAATATAAAATATACCAAGGACTGTTTGCTCATGCAGAAGGGGAGGTTCTCAGCGGAGATTTTGGCATTCAAGGAGAAAGAAGAAATGTATCTTCTTTGTTTGTTGGCGGAGGATATCAGCAAATGCTTGGCTCAGGCTTTTATGCTAATGTCTTATTATTAATTAATCTAACAGAAGACGTATACTCACCATATACTAATCCTGTATATCGAGTTGGAATTGGCTACAGTCCTTTCTATAAATAAAAAAGCCCCTTTCGGGGCTTCTTCTTAATTATTTAGTCAATTTATTTTCGAGTGCCTCATTATAGAGCTTAGCTTTTTCATCAACGTTTCCGAAGCTTTCATCATCTACCACAAGGTCACCACTGGTTGTATGACCAAGTAAAGTATAGTCAACCTCTCTAGTTGTCATGAACTCAACAAACTCTTCTTGTTGATCTGGTTTAACAGAAACAACCACTCTACTTTGAGCTTCTCCAAAAAGGAAAGCATCTTTTCTTACCAAACTATCTGTAACAATATTGAATCCCATTGTGGAAGTTGCATTCATAGCAGATTCTAATAATGCCACATACAAACCTCCATCGGCACAATCATGAGCAGATTGAACTAGCTTATTTTCTATTAACAACTTCAATGTATCTTGAAGTTCATATTCTTCATCCAAATCAAATGAAGGAGCTGGAGCTTCTTTTACCCCAACAATGTTTGCCAAATATTCACTACAAGCAATATCATTTTTAGTAGCACCTACCATATATAACAGATCACCTTCATTTTTATACCCGATGGTCATCTTATTTTCTTTCTCTACTAGCCCAATCATACCAATTGTTGGAGTTGGAAATACTGGTACTTCTTTACCTCCACTAACGGTTTGATTGTAGAAACTTACGTTACCACCAGTTACAGGAGTTCCAAATTTCTCACAAGCCTTACCCATTCCTTTGACAGCTCCAACAAATTGCCAATAAGACTCAGGATTGTATGGATTACCAAAGTTCAAGCAGTTTGTAACCGCTGAAGGCACACCTCCTGAACAAACAATATTCCTTGCCGCTTCAGCAACAGCGATTTGAGCTCCTAGTTCTGGATCTGCCTGAACAAAGCGTGAATTACAATCAACAGTCATTGCGATTGCCTTATTCGTACCTTTAATGTTTACAACTGCAGCATCAGAAGCTTCGTTTGTACTCATATTCTTTGTTCCAACCATTGAATCGTATTGCTCATACACCCATCTTTTAGATGCAATGTTTGGCAATTGAATCAATTGATCTGCTACTGCTTTTAAATCAGATGGTTCTTCAACCTGATCAATTGAGAACTTTTTATACTCTTGGTAGTATGCTGGCTCTTTATATTCTCTATTGTACACTGGAGCACCACCACCTAATACTAAAGGTTCAGCTGGTGTTTCAGCAACCAACTCATCATTTTTATAAAATTTCAGTTGACCACCTTCTGTAACTGTTCCAATTTGAACAGCATGCAAATCCCACTTTTCAAAAATATCTTCAACTATTTTCTCTTTTCCTTTATGAACAACAACCAACATTCGTTCTTGCGATTCAGAAAGTAAGATTTCAAATGCGTGCATTCCATCCTGACGCGTTGGAACTTTATCTAAATCGATATCCATTCCAAAATTATTGGTTGCACTCATTTCAGAAGTAGAACAAGTAATACCTGCTGCTCCCATATCTTGCATCCCAACTACGGCATCGGTTTCAGCTAACTCCATTGTTGCTTCAAGCAATAATTTTTCTTGAAACGGATCACCAACCTGAACAGAAGGCAAATCATCTGCAGATTCATCCGTGATGTCTTTAGATGCAAACGATGCTCCGTGGATACCATCTTTACCTGTAGCAGAACCTACAATGTAAACCGGATTTCCAGCACCATATGATGTAGCAGACATTGTTTTCCCTACTTCAACAATACCTGCCGAGAATGCATTCACTAAAGGATTAGTATTGTAAGACTCATCAAAAAAGACCTCTCCACCAACTACAGGAACACCAAAAGAGTTTCCATAATCACCAATCCCTTTCACAACACCTTTCACTAACCATTTGGTTTTAGCTGAATCGATGTTCCCGAAACGCAAAGAATTCAATTGTGCAATAGGACGAGCTCCCATTGTAAAAATATCTCTATTGATTCCACCAACACCAGTTGCTGCACCTTGATAAGGTTCAATTGCCGATGGGTGATTGTGTGATTCAATCTTGAATGCACACGCCAATCCATCACCTATATCAACTAAGCCTGCATTTTCTTCACCTGCTTCAACTAATAAATGATCTCCTTTTCTAGGAAGTGTTTTTAGCCAAACAATAGAATTTTTGTAAGAACAGTGTTCTGACCACATGGCAGAATAGATACTTACTTCACAAAAATTAGGCTGGCGGCCTAAAATTTCAATTACTCTATCGTATTCTTCTTCTAATAATCCAAGCTGTAATGCTTGTCCTTTTGTTGCTAATTGAGTGTCTACGTTTGACATGCGCTAGATTTTAATGCGGCAAAAATAGTTATCTGGACGGAGTAAGTTCAAACTCGACAATCAAGTTTTCAACTTAATTCGATTAAAGTACTTTTGAGAAAATTTATTAGCACATGTCGAAATTAGCACTTGTTACAGGAGCCACAGCCGGAATTGGCGAGGCTACTGCTGAAGTTTTTGCCGCAAATGGCTGGAATTTAATCATTACCGGCAGGAGAGCAGAAAGATTAGAAAACATCGCCCAATCGTTAACAAAACAATATTCAATCAATGTTTTGCCTTTGGCATTTGATGTAAGAAATTATGAAGAAGCAGCATCTCATCTTAACGGAATGGGAGATGAATGGAAAAAAGTTGATGTATTAGTTAATAACGCTGGGCTAGCAGCAGGTAAAGACCCTATTCAAGAAGGTAAGTTGGATCATTGGGAAAGAATGATTGACACAAACATTAAAGGTTTACTTTATGTCACAAAAACAGTTGTCCCATGGATGTTAAAAGTTCAAAAGGGGCACATTATTAATGTTGGGTCAATTGCTGGAAAAGAAGTTTATCAAAATGGAAATGTATACTGTGCTACAAAACATGCAGTAGATGCACTTTCAAGAGGAATGCGCTTAGACTTGGTTTCTGACAACATTAAGGTAACTAACATTGCTCCGGGATTAGTTGAAACGGAGTTTTCTATTGTTCGCCACGATGGAGATAAAACATTAGCTGATGCTACTTATGATGGATTCACCCCTTTGGTAGGAAAAGACATTGCAGACTGTATTCTTTTCGCTGCCACTCGACCAGCACATGTAAACGTTGGTGATATGCTAATTTTACCATCTGCTCAAGCGAATGCTACAACTATAAAACGCGATTAAAACATGCGATTTATACAACTTTATATATATACAACATTTCTTGTGTTGTTATTTGGCTGTTCCGGATTGAAGAAAGAATCGGTTGATCTTATTGTTCACAATGCTACAATTTATACCGTTGACGATGCTTTTTCAACGGCTGAAGCTATGGCTGTTCGTGGAGATACAATTGTTGCAATTGGTCCTGAACACGAAATCTTGAACAAGTATCAAAGTCAAAACACCTATGATGCCCGTAAGCAATTTATCTATCCAGGATTTATTGATGCACACGCCCACTTTTATGGTTATGCATTAAGTCTGGAAAAAGTAAATCTAGTGGGAACATCATCATGGAAAGAATGTATTGACCGCACAAAGGTGTATGCCCAATCACATGATTACAACTGGATAATTGGAAGGGGTTGGGATCAAAACGACTGGAATGAGAAAAGTTTTCCTACCAACGATTTGCTCAACTCTCTTTTTCCTGATACACCAGTTTTGTTATCTCGCATAGATGGCCATGCTGCAATTGCCAACAATAAGGCTTTAGCATTGGCTAACATTCTTCCTTCTACTCAAATTGAAGGAGGTCATATTGATATCGAAAATGGGAAACTCACAGGTTTGTTAGTTGACAATGCCGTTGAGCTCATCCAAAAGGTAATTCCTTCGCCTTCCAGAGAAATGGAAATTAAAGGAATTATTCAAGCACAAAAAGATTGTTTTGCTGTTGGACTTACTTCAGTTTGTGACGCTGGCCTTAACGTAGATAACATTTTACTGATTGACTCTCTTCAAAAAGCGGAACAGCTCTTTACCCGAATGTATATCATGGTTGCTGATCATCCTACTAATCTTGACTACTTTGAAGAACATGGAAAAATCAAAACCTCATACCTAAATGTCCGCTCGTTTAAATTTTATGCGGATGGAGCATTAGGATCCAGAGGTGCAGCATTGCTCTCTCCATATTCTGATTCGAAAAACGAATCGGGAATGTTGCTTTCTCCCCAATCGCACTTTGAGGAAATGGCTAAAAAAATGTTGGGCATGGATTTTCAGATGAACGTGCATTGTATTGGAGATTCGGCAAACCGAATGATCTTAGCTGTTTTTGGAGGGGCTTTGAAAACGATGAATGACAAGCGCTGGCGCATTGAACATGCACAAATTGTTCACCCAAATGATTTAGAAAAATTCAATCAATACACGATCATTCCATCTGTTCAACCTACACATGCTACCAGTGATTACACCTGGGCCGGAGATCGATTAGGAGAAGAAAGACTGAAATATGCTTACGCCTACAAAAGTCTTTTGACGCAGAACAGGCTGCTTCCTCTTGGAACTGATTTTCCTGTTGAAGACATTTCACCATTGAAAACCTTTTATGCAGCTGTTTTTAGAAAGCCTCCTTTCAAAAGTGAATCAATTGCTTTTCAACCTGAGGAAGCAATTTCTAGAGAAGATGCACTAAGAGGCATGACTATTTGGGCTGCAATTGCTGCGTTTGAAGAAAATGAAAAAGGGTCTTTAGAACCTGGAAAGCTTGCCGATTTTGTAATTCTCGATCATGATATTATGCAAGAGCCGGAAGCTGTATTTAATACGATAAACGTAAATGCAACGTTTTCCGGAGGTGAACTGATGTACTCTATCCCATGAAAATAATCTCACTTTTAATTAGTCTATTCCTATTTCCCCACCTGCTTTTCTCTCAAGAAGATTATGCTTATTCTTTGAACAGTTGGTCGATTGAAGAAGTTGAACAGGCTCAACCAAGTGAAGACATTCGGTTTTTAGATTCTACATCTGCGGAAGTTGTTTTTCTAATTAATTTGATGCGCATTAATCCTCAAAAGTTTAATGCTACAATTGTAGTTCCTAATCAAGTGGCACTCACTAAAAATTTTTCTCAAAAATACGTTCAGTCACTTATTCGAGATTTAAAGAAACAGCCTGTTGTTCCACTTTTACACCCGAGTCAACCATTAACAAATATAGCACTCACACATGCCAATTATTTAGGTAAAACAGGTCGTGCCAGTCATCATAATTCTAAAGGGCAATCTCCGTGTCAACGGATAAAAAAGGTTTTAGATTATAACTCTTGTGGCGAAAATATAGATCTTGGTAACAATACAGCTATCAATATTTTATTCAACCTTTTAGTTGATGATGGCTTACCAGAACTAGGTCATCGTAAAAACCTTTTGCGAGAGAATTATTCTCTAATTGGTATAGGTATTGATGCTCATAAAAAATACGGCTATGTGTGTGTTATAGATTTTGCTTCAAAATAGTAAAAACGCCATTGTACGCATGATTCAAATAGTATACTTTCCTAATTCTACCACATGTTAAGTTTTCTATAGAATTAAATTTTTTATGCACGCATACTATTTTAGGGTGTCCAATTTTATTACTTTAGAAACCTCTAAAGAAGAAACACTACAATATTAGTAATATGTCAAATGTAACTCGTCTCTTTGATATCCTTGATTATCAGTTAGTAAAGTTTCCTAAGCAAGATGCTCTTTCGGTAAAAGAGGACGGAAAGTGGGTTCCTACTAGTACACAAGAGTGGGCTGATAAAACAAATATGTTCAGCAGAGGCCTGCTTGAGCTGGGCGTTCAACCAGAAAGTAAAATTGCTACCATCTCTAATAATCGTCCTGAGTGGCATATAGTAGACTTTGGCATCTTGCAACTAGGAGCAGTGAATGTTCCTATTTATCCGACTATTTCTGAAGAAGATTATGTCTACATTTTCAATAATGCTAAAGTTGAGTATTGCATTGTTTCTGATGATGTTCTTTTAGGAAAAGTAAATGCTATCATTGACAAAGTTCCTACGCTTAAAAAGGTTTTTACCTTCAATAAAATTGACGGAGCTACCCATTGGACAGAAATTCTTGAGTTAGGAGAAAATGCTGATCAACAAAAAGTAGAAGATCTGAAAAGAAAGGTTAAACCAGATGATTTAGCTACATTAATATATACCTCTGGAACTACAGGCTTGCCAAAGGGAGTAATGTTAACACACAATAATATTCTTTCTAATTGTATTAACTCCACTCCAAGAGTTCCTGTTGATCATACGGCAAAGGCTTTAAGCTTTCTTCCCATTTGTCACATTTTTGAGCGCATGGTGGTCTACCTCTATTTTTACAATGGGGTATCCGTTTATTTTGCTGAATCTCTGGACACCATTAGCGAAAACATGAGAGAAATTTCTCCTGAAGTTTTTACTGCTGTTCCTCGTTTGTTAGAGAAAGTTTACGAAAAAATAGTTGATCGAGGTTTAGAACTTAGTGGCATTAAAAAGGCATTGTTTTTTTGGGCCATTAAATTGGGAGAGCAATGGGAGCCTTATGGAAAAAACGGGGCATTCTACGAATTCAAACTTAGCATTGCCCGCAAACTTATCTTCTCAAAATGGCAAGAAGCTCTTGGTGGAAATGTAAAAGCCGTTGTTTCAGGAAGTGCAGCCCTTTCTCCTCGTTTAGCTCGCATTTTTTGGGCAGCAGGAATTCCGGTTTTGGAAGGCTACGGATTAACAGAAACATCTCCTGTAATAGCTGTTAATTGTGAAAAAGACGGTGGTCTAATGATGGGAACTGTTGGTCGATTGATTGACAATGTAGAAGTAAAGATTGCCGATGACGGTGAAATACTTGTTAAAGGTCCCAATGTGATGAAAGGGTATTACAATGCCCCAGAAAAAACACAAGAAGCCTTTACTGAGGACGGTTATTTTATGACCGGAGATATTGGCGAATTTGTTGGGGATTGTCATTTAAAAATTACAGATCGTAAAAAAGAGATCTTCAAAACCTCAGGTGGAAAGTATGTAGCTCCTCAACCGATAGAAAACAAACTAAAAGGCAGTCGATTTATCGAGCAAGCTATGGTTGTTGGTGAGGGCAAAAAATTCCCTTCTGTATTAATCGTACCTCAGTGGGATAACATACACCATTGGTGTCAGCTTCACGATATAGAATTTACATCTATTCAAGATATGGTGAACAACCAACGTCTATTTGACCGTGTATGGAAAGAGGTTGATGAGCTTACTAAAGATTTAGGTAAATGGGAGCGTCCTAAAAAACTTATTCTGGTTCAACATGAATGGTCTGTGGAAACAGGGGAACTGACTCCTACTTTGAAATTAAAGCGTAAGGTCATCCTAAAAAAATACCACGATGCTATTGAAAGCCTATATGTAGAAGCAAAATAACCCCCATTTGTGACAGATAATGAACGATACAAAAGCCTAAAGGAATTTTATCCTTTTTATCTCAGTGAGCATTCTAATGCAACTTGTAGAGTTCTTCACTTTGTTGGCACTTCGCTTTTATTTGTTATTCTGATTTATGCTTTTAGTACTCAACGTTGGATGTCATTGGCATTTCTCCCGATTGTTGGATATGGCTTTGCTTGGGTTGGGCATTTCTTCTTCGAGAAGAATAAACCTGCCACTTTCCAATACCCTTTGTGGAGTTTGGCCTCTGATTTCATTTTGTTTGGTGAGCTACTCACAGGCAAGCAAAAGTTTAATCCTAATAAGGGATAACAACCTGTAAGTACAGTTATATTATCGGGTAAGGATGATGTAATCTTTGATCAACGTTTCAAGAAAGGCTTTTACTTCTCCTTCAGGGATTTTCTCTTCAATACCTAAAACCTCTTTCATTTTTTTCCCCATTAACAGCATACTCTCTTTCGTAACTTTAGAACTAAATGTTGTATTTCTTTCAATACATTGTTTAATCAAAAGCATATCGTCTTCTGCTAAAGCTGCTACTTGTTTGTATTTGGGAACATAGTTTTTGTCTTCCCCTATCTTTAAAATATCGGCTAGGTTAAAATTGTATTTCGGACGAACTTTTATGGTAACAGTACCTGAGACTACTTCTCCCAAGCGTTGTGCATGATCTGTACTCGCCACAAACATTGCGGCTATAAACCCTGAAGAAAACCAAATATCAATCATTCTAAAAACCCACCTAGTGAGGTAATTTGTAATTGTGGGCATTTCTCCGTTTTCTCGAATAATGCGAAGTCCTAATGCCATTTTGCCCGGGGTTCTACCTTTATTAAAGTACTCCCAGTAAAACGTATATAACGTGTAAATTGGAAACAACACTAGGAAAAAATAGTAATCCGAATTATCGCTATCATAACTAACAAAAGCCTGAAGCAGAGCAACCAAAATTCCTAACAGAATAAAATAGATGACCATATCAATAACAAAGGCCAATATCCGGTCGAGCAAAGTAGCTAATTCGAAGTCGATATTAACTTTTTGGGCAGTTGTGATTGTTATGGTTTTCATGAATGGGTTTTAATTATATTTGAGGACTATTCACCATGCGCGAAACTCGATTCATACAGCAAAATAAAGAAAACTGGGAAGAATTTGAGCGTGAGTTAGGAAAAAGAGATAAGAACCCAAACCGACTAAGCCAACTCTACGTACAAATAACGGATGATTTATCCTATGCCAGGACCCATTATCCTAACCGATCTGTAAGGTATTACCTCAATAGTTTATCGCAAAGCTTATTCCTTTGGATTTATAAGTATAGGAAAGACCGTTCAAAAACGGTCGGCACTTTTTGGGTGGAAGAATTGCCCTCCATTATGTGGTTTTCTCGCAAAGATTTGTTGGCTTCATTTCTCATTTTCATTTTGTCAATTGCTGCCGGATATTTTTCGTGTGTCCAAGATCCTGATTTCGTTTATGAAATTCTTGGTCATGACTATGTGGAAATGACCATTGAAAACATTGAAAAAGGTGACCCTATGGCGGTTTATAAGGATGATGATGCCTTTATGATGTTTCTAATGATTACAACAAATAACCTTAAAGTGGCCACCATTACTTTTCTATTGGGGCTTATACTTGGGGTAGGTACTATTGTTAGTCTTATTAGGAACGGTGTGATGGTTGGTGTTTTTCATCATTTGTTCTTTCAATATGATTTGGGAACAACTGCCATTATTACCATTATGCAACATGGAGCACTTGAGCTTAGTGCCATTGTAATTGCAGGAGCAGCAGGAATACAAATTGGAAGAGGTTGGATTTTTCCGGGAACTTATAGCCGTTTTCAGTCGTTTAGATTTGCTGCCAGTCGTGCTTTCAAAATTATGCTGGGTATTGCTCCCATTATAGTTGTTGCAGGCTTAATTGAAAGTTATATTACACGGCTAACTGGCCTTTCTAATGTTATCCGCATTGGAGTTGTTGTTCTGTCTTTTGGATTTATTCTACTGTATTATGTTGTTTTCCCTTGGTTAATGGCTCCTGAAAAAAGAGCCAACTATGAATTTGAATACACTGATATTCCCGTATCAAAGTTCAAGTTAAACTTATTCGAAATCAAATCTTCCGGAAGCATTTTTACAGATACTTTCTTTCTAGCTAAGAACATTTTCCCAAAATTTATTGGCTGGTTTGCAGGAGTTACATTGATCGCTTCCATAGCTGCTACATTTGTAACCTCAACACCAATAATGTTTTATTGGGGAAACTTCAATCCGTTTACAGGTTTAAGTTTTCTTGCTGACTATTTCACCTCTACATCATCTCCGATTCTTTTTGCTATCAATTCTTTGTTCCTTTCTGGTATTACTTTTACTGCACTTTATTTTATCTACCGAGAAATAAAGTCACACATTACGTTAACACTTAAACTTAAAAACTGGGTTATTGCTTTTGTATTTGTAACCATCTTAGAGTTTATTTTTAATGCCATTTTTTACATCCCCGATGGCTTTTTGAGCTTTATTGCGTTTTTCATTCACCTTCCAATTACACTACTTGCTGCTGTGCTTGTTTTGTTTGAACAAAAAAATTCGTTGAGTTCAATAGGACGTAGTATTCTTCTTATTTCAAAAGGATTTGGTCGATTTATACTCCCTTACCTTTCTATCTTTTTTGTAGGAATTATCTTCTTTATTCTATACAGCTCTCCATTTCTATGGATTTTCATTGAATATATCTTTAACCTGATTCCTATTGAAGATGCTTCTTTAAAAACGACCATTATTAATGGCTCTGTAAACTTCATTGCTCTTTTCGGAGTTGCTATTGTATACGGAATTGTACTGATCAATTTTACATTGAGCTATTTTAACCTATTAGAGATTTCTACCAACGATGGGTTAAGAAAGCAGATTGAACAGGTTGGAATTAAAAAACGTTTTTACGGACTAGAGCGTGAGGGTTAAAGCAATCATTTTTAGTTTCATTGTGTTGTTTGTTACCGGAGTTTCAACACTATCAATTGGCCAACAGCGCGCTATTGACAAAGAGGCTTGGTACAATGCTACAGATGGCTTTGAATATAACGAAGCTCCAAAAAAGAAAGAAAAGCCTAAGGATGCTGCTGTTTCAGAAACTCAAAGTCCTTCTAACTTTAATTTAGGAGACTTTTTAGGTTCATTTACTGTTGTTTTTCAAGTGTTAGGCTTTATTGCACTCATTGCACTCATTGTTTTTATCCTCTATAAGCTTCTACCCTATGCGGAAAGTCGTAACAAAAAAATCAAGTCATTTGAAGACATTGGGCTTGATCCCGATCGCTTAGAGGAGAATATGAAAGATTTGGATTTTGATGCTTTGGTTAACGAAGCGATTAAAAATAAAAATTATACCCTAGCGATTCGTTTATACTACTTACGTATTCTTAAAGATTTGTGGGATCATCAATTTATCATTTGGAAGAAAGAGAAAACAAATTACGATTACATTCTCGAGACCGGATCCCAGCCTTTTTCCAATGATTTCAAAAAACTTACAGACAATTTTGAAATCAGTTGGTATGGAGAAAAGGAAACTGATGTTCTTTACTATGAGTCGTACAAAACACAAGCACAAAACTTCTTACAACAACTAAATGGATAAGCGTTCGGCTCTCATATTATCTGTAATGGTGCTTGTTGTTCTGGGAGTAATTCTATTTCTTAATTCCCTTGGCCCAAACCACAATTGGGAAGAGACATATGCTACCGAGGGAGATTCCAGTAAAGAACCTTATGGGTTAAGTATTTTTAAATCGATGCTTGAAGATCAGTTTCAGGATCAGTTCAACTCTGTTGAAGGAGAAACTTTAACCTTAGATTCAACACTAGAAAATGCACTCTACCTCTATGTAGATGAATATGCCTTTTATGATTCTACTGAAATTGTAGATTTACTACACTTTGTTGAACGCGGAAATCATGCTTTTATAGCCGGAAAAAATATTTCTCACCTTCTTTTAGACACCTTTCTTTATAGCTACCCAGACACCACGTACTTTTTTAATCAAATCAATATTGATACTGTATACCTCAGCGATTACTCTTCTGACATCGTTACGCTTTCTTCTCCATTTTATACCGACTCTATTCCACTTGCAATAAGAAAAGTTAATGACACTTCTACAGCTTCGTGGACACACATTGTTTCTGAATATGTAAAAGATGAATATGATTTTGTAACCCTTTCACATTCTGATAGTCTCATTAACGGGATTACATTTTATGTAGGAAGTGGTTCATTTACCTTTTTTACAACTCCGATTCTCTTCACCAACTATTTTCAGCTGGAAGAAAAAAACTTTGAATATGCCAATAACATGATAAGTGAAGTTCCGGTTGAAGAAGTCATTTGGGATCACAATCGTTATTATAATCCATACAGCAATACGAAAGGTAGTGGCAATACCGGAAACGATTACAACCCGCTTGGTTACTTACTTAGCTTTAAAGAATTCAAATGGGCGTGGTATATATTATTGTCTATGGGATTTGTACTCATTCTTTTTAACCTTAAACGTAGACAACGTATAATGCCCATTCATGTTAGAAACGAAAACACTTCTTTGGCTTTTGTCGAAACTGTTGGGATGCTTTTTTTCCAAAACAAAGCCAACATTGCTATTGCACGTAAAGACCTTGACCTCTTTTTATACCATGTTAGAAAAAAATATGGCGTAAACATTACGGAAATGGATGAGCATGCAGCAGCTCAACTTGCCCAAAAAGCGCAGGTAGAACCAGGTCTAACGCGCAGTATTATTGATAAATCAAAAGCAATACAATACCTTGAAACCATGAGTGATGATTCGCTCATCAACTACCATCAATTAATTGAAGAATTTCATAAAAAAGCTCGATAATGGAAGACAATAAATTACCCAATGAAACTCCTCGTGAGCCGGAAAACAATACTACTCAAAATTCAGAGCAACCGACTTCTTCAACCGAAAACACAGGTAATACTCCTGTAGATTCAGTTCAGGAAAACACCTCCACTCAGGAGACAAATATTTCTACAGAAAGTCCATCTTCAACGGCAACAGTGCGTAACAATGATTTGAACCGCATTAATGCTGCTGTAGAGCAAGTAAAATCTGAAGTTCGAAAAGTTATTGTTGGACAAGACCAGATGATTGACTTGATGATTGTTGGGATTTTAACAGGAGGTCATGTATTGCTGGAAGGTGTTCCCGGAATTGCCAAGACATTAACGGCTAAATTACTTTCTCAAACATTATCGGTTGACTTTTCTCGCATCCAATTCACACCTGACATGATGCCTACAGATGTAACCGGAACCAATGTTTATAACATGAAAACAGGAGAGTTTAATTTTAAATCTGGCCCTGTTTTCAGCAACATTGTACTTATTGACGAAATTAATCGTGCCCCGGCTAAAACACAAGCTTCTTTATTTGAGGTGATGCAGGAAAGGCAAATTACCGTAGACGGACACACGCATCATTTAGAATATCCATTTTTTGTAATTGCAACTCAGAACCCAATTGAGCAAGAAGGAACTTATAAACTTCCGGAAGCACAATTAGACCGTTTTCTGTTTAGAATAAAATTACATTATCCTACTCTTCATGAAGAGCGTGCTATTTTAGGAAAATTTAGAAATGAATCTTCACAAGAATCTGCAACAGCTGTTCAACCTGTACTATCAGCTGAGGAATTAAAACGTTGTCAGGAAATTGTGCGCAGTATTCATATTAAAGACGAATTGCTTGATTACATTGCAGGATTAGTACATCAAACAAGAGAAGATGCTAGTTTATACCTTGGAGCTTCTCCACGAGCTTCGCTCTCTATTATGAATGCTTCAAAAGCCATAGCAGCTATGAGAGGCAGAGATTTTGTCACTCCTGATGATGTTAAATTTATTGCTCCATTGGTTTTGAATCACCGTTTAATCCTTACTGCGGATAAAGAAATGGAAGGAGTTGAAGTTGAAACTGTAATCCAGGAAATTCTTGAGAAAGTAGAGATCCCCCGATGATTCGATCAATTTGGACATCCGTTTTTTTACCAAACAGGCTATTCTACCTTCTTGGTGTTTGTGCCGGATTATTTGTGTTTAGCTTTTTCTGGCCAATCCTTTTTGTGTTTGCACAACTGGTATTATTCCTTGCTGTTGCTACATTTTTATACGACATCTGGTTAATGTTTCACCACACTGAACCTTTAACAGTAGTTCGCAAGACTCCAGACATGCTCACCCTAGGTGATGAGTTAAAAATATCTATTGAGCTGGTTAACGAAACCGGAATTCCATTTGATGTAAAACTTATTGATGAACTTCCTTATCAATTAGACAATCGTCATTTTTCAGTTACCTTCAAACTTCCAAAAAATCTGGACAAACAGATTAATTACACCATTAGACCTACTGAAAGAGGCGAGTTTGATTTTGGCAAAGTTCAAATTTATCTACGCTCTCCCATTGGACTGGTTGAACGTAAGTTTTCTGCCCCTCTGAATAAAACCATGAAGGTATTTCCTTCTGTAATTCAAATGAAACATTTTGAATTAACGGCATTCAGTAGAACCGCCAATATTTCAGGAGTAAAGAAAATCAGACGAATTGGGCACTCTTATGAATTTGAACAAATCAAGAATTATGTAACCGGAGACGATTACAGAAGTATTAACTGGAAGGCAACTAGTAGACACAACCAGTTAATGGTGAATCAGTATGAAGATGAACGCTCACAACATGTTTATTGTATTATTGACAAGAGCCGTTCCATGAAAATGCCGTTTAACGGATTAACATTAATGGACCATTCAATTAATACTGCTTTGGTGATTTCCAACATCGCACTTAAAAAATATGATAAAGCCGGGTTGGTTACATTTTCAGACCGTATTGGTGCAGTATTGCAAGCTGAACGTAGTAAGGTTCAAATGAAACGTATTCTGGAAACGCTTTACAACGAAAAAGAAAGGCCTTTTGAAGCCAACTACGAACTACTTTATAACGGGATGAATAACATTTCAAAAACGCGTAGTTTATTGTTCCTGTTCACCAATTTTGAAAGTATCCTCAGCATTGATCGTGTTTTGCCCATTTTAAGAAGACTGAATAAAAAACACCTTTTAGTTGTAGTATTTTTTGAGAACACAGAAATTACTGATTTCAGTGAGCAACCAGCAAAAGATCTTAAACAAATTTTCCTGAAGGTAACAGCACAGGGGATGGTGCATGAGAAAGTTCAAATTGTACAAATGCTTCGTCAGTTTGGCATTCAAACATTGTTAACCAAACCCGATGAACTTTCATTAAATACCGTTAACAAATACCTGGAATTAAAGTCTAGAGGTTTAATTTAAACTTCTTTATACACTACCCAAGATCCGGCTAGTCTATCGTGTAATCCTTGTCTTTCTTTTTGCAGCAGAATAAGCAGTATGCCAATTAAACCTATGGGAATAGTTGCCAGCTTTGAGACATACCTTAGTGTGGCTTTCCAAAAGGATAATCGATGACCGTCTTTATCTACCACATGAATTCGACTAATCATTTTTCCGGGAGTTGCTCCAAAACGACTAGCATGAAAACCCGCATCATATAACCAAATTGTAATTAAAACAGTTATTTCAGAGGCTACCTCTGGAATTAAACCAAGAGACATTAGCCACCTCACAATAATTTCATGCATCACATAGGTAACGCCTATTATAAGCCCTCCATCAATTGCTGCAGCTAAAATTCGCAACCCAAAAGGAGCATATTTCTTTCGAGGTTTATCTGGGATATCCAGAAGAATGTCATTCATCTATATTCAGTGCTTACTATTCTGACTAAGATCGCACAATCTGCTTATTTCTTGAAAACGTTTCAGTTATTTCTCAGAGAATCCGTATTTGTATTCTTATATTAGTTTTCGTTGACAATTGGTCTTCGGAGTCCCCGCTCAAAGAACGTTTAACAACTTTAATACTTTACTGAGAACACCTCCGGTTATGCAACACCTTACAAAACATTTATCCAAAGACATCCCTGCCTCTATTGTAGTATTTCTTGTTGCTTTGCCTTTATGCTTGGGCATTGCTTTAGCTTCCGGCACCTCTCTTTTTTCCGGATTAATTTCCGGAATTATTGGTGGTATTGTGGTTGGCGCTTTGAGCGGATCTTCAATTTCCGTAAGTGGTCCTGCAGCAGGGCTGACAGCAATTGTTCTTAGTGCAGTTGAAGGACTTGGAGATTATCGTATTTTTCTTTTAGCTGTGGTTTTAGCCGGAATAATTCAGCTTGTTTTAGGCATCTTAAAAGCTGGTGTAATTGGTTATTATTTTCCATCATCAGTCATTAAAGGAATGTTAGCTGCCATTGGGCTTATTCTCATTTTCAAACAAATTCCACACGCTATTGGGTTTGATAAAGACTATGAAGGTGATATGAGCTTTTTCCAACTAGACCATGAAAACACCTTGTCTGAAATTGGAAAAGCAATTGAAGCCATGACACCCGGAGCAATAATAATTAGCAGTATTTCGCTCTTGTTACTCATTTTAATGGAAGTCCCAAAAATCAAAAAATTTAAACTGTTTCAAATTTTACCACCGGCACTTTTTGTTGTTTTGATAGGGACTTTAATCAATGTTTTCTTTCAAAGCTCAATGGCATCATTTGCGCTAGAGCAGGAACATTTAGTTAGTATTCCAATTGCTGGAAGCATTCATGAATTTATTGGCCAATTTACAACTCCAGACTTCACGGCCTTTTCAAACCCTGAGATATATACCATTGCGATAACAATTGCCTTGGTTGCCAGTTTAGAATCTCTACTGTGCATTGAAGCCGCTGATAAATTAGACCCTCACAAAAGAATTACCCCGGCATCAAAAGAGTTACGTGCGCAAGGCATTGGAAATATTGTTTCAGGATTAATTGGCGGAATTCCTATTACAGCAGTAATTGTTAGAAGTTCTGCTAATATTGAAGCCGGAGCTCAAACTAAACTAAGTGCTATTCTACATGGCATTTTTCTTTTGGGAACAGCTGCTTTAATTCCTCAGGTACTCAATTTAATCCCACTCTCATGTCTGGCTGCTATCTTACTTATGGTGGGTTACAAACTGGTTAAACCTTCCATTGTGGTTTCAATGTATCGAAAAGGCTGGAGTCAGTTTATTCCTTTTGTTATTACTGTTGTTGCTGTTTTCTTTACGGACCTGTTAATTGGAATTGGAGTTGGACTGGTAGTTGGTGTTTTCTTTGTTATCCGTTCAAATTATCCTAAAGCCATTAAAATTACACAGCATAATAACCACTATTTAATTCGCTTTAGAAAAGATGTTTCCTTCATTAACAAGGCGCTGATTGCCGATACCTTTTCAAAAATTGAAGAAAATGGTTACGTTGTGCTTGATGCCAAGCATGCCGATTTTATAGACAATGATATTAAAGAGCTGATCTATGATTTTATAGATAATGCCAAATACCAAAACATAAAAGTTACTCTTGAAGGGTTTGAAAACAAATAATCCATGAACAAGTACGATCGATTAATTTTAGAAAATAAAGCCTGGGCAGAAGAAAAGAGTAGCAAATTGCCCACATTTTTTGACCAGTTAGGTAAAGAACAACAACCTTCTTTTTTTTGGATTGGAAGTTCAGATAGTCAGGTTCCTGAAGCTGTAATTACAAACACGCAACCCGGAGAAATTTTTGTGCACAGGAATATAGGCAATCAAGTTAATTCCAAAGACCCTAATTTCATGAGTGCTCTCCAATATGCGGTTGATGTGCTTAAAGTAGAGCACATTATTATTTGCGGAAATTATGCCTGCAGCGGTGTTAAAGCCGCACTCTCCGAAGGTGAAAATTCCAGTTTTGTACAACAATGGGTTGAAGGCATCAAAACCAACTACGCAAAAAACCAACCTGAACTCGATGTTTTAACAACTGAAGAACGTCAGAAAAAAATGGTTGAGTTAAATGTTATACGGCAGTATGAACAGTTAATTCAAATTGACCTTGTTCAAAAAGTATTACAAGAAAATCAACAGTTAGCCATTCACTGCTGGGTATTTGATCCCAACACTGGGCTAGTTTCTGAGATAGAATTTGAGTAAGCTATTTATTTGCTAAAAATAGGAAAAGAATAATTCCGCAAAAGATGACACTAATCAACACATTTAACAATGCATAAAGCCAAAGTCCTTCACGAACTAGTGCCACAGTTTCAAGACTAAAAGTTGAAAAAGTTGAAAACCCTCCACAGAAACCAACCATGATAAGTGCATTTAACCAAGGATGATTGTTCATTTTATCTTGTAAAAAATACAATGCACTTCCCATTACCAAACAAGCGGCTATATTAGTCACAATTGTGCCTATTGGCAAAGCCATATTTACTTGTTTCACTACCCATTTTGAGAGGAAAAATCGAGAAAGACTTCCTAAGCCCCCTCCAATAAATATGGCAAAGTAAGTATTCAAATTATGTTGTTATTTTCAACTGGGCACTCCATTTCTGAACACTGAAATGAAAAATAGCACTCCACAAAATCCCCCAGAGCGATCCTAAAATCGCACCTCCTAAGATATCTCCCGGATAATGTACTCCCAAATAAATTCTGCTGTAACTAACCAATACAGCCCAAAATAAAAGAAAAATCGTCCAGCTTTGAGTTTTAAAAATTCGAAGTAAGAACACTGCTAAGGCAAAAGAATTAGCAGCATGAGAAGAAACAAACCCCCATTGGCCTCCACGTTTTCCATTTACAATGTGAACTAACCCATCTAAAACAGGCTCGTGAGATGGACGTAAACGTTGAAAGACATTTTTAAACAGGTACACACTGCTTTTGTCTGCACTTAAAATTAACAATGCCACAATTGGAACTAAGACATAAAGAATTTTCCAATTGAACTTATATTTTTTCACAACACTGTAAATGAAAAAAGCATAAAGTGGAATCCAGATTTTAGTATCTGAAACCCACCACATCACTATATCCCAAAATGAGTTGTGCAATCCGTTCAGTTGCAAAAAAAGCGATTGATCAAATGTTATCAGTTCATCAATCATTAATAACACTTTCTTGTAAATGTTTCCAGATTAAATCTTTCAATTCTTGAATTCCGGTTTGGGCTACCGAAGAGATAAACAACCATGGAAGGTCTGGCAGATCTTGTGCTAAAGCTTCTTTAAGTTCGTCATCCAAAAAGTCACTTTTGGTAATGGCCAAAATGCGCCGTTTATCTAGAATTTCAGGATTGTATTTTTCTAATTCTTTGAGCAATATTTCATACTCCTTTTTAATGTCTTCAGCATCTGAAGGAATCATGAATAACAACAAAGAGTTTCTTTCAATGTGGCGTAAAAAGCGTAAACCAATTCCTTTTCCTTCAGCTGCTCCTTCAATAATTCCGGGAATGTCTGCCATCACAAATGAACGATCATCTCGATAACTTACAATTCCTAAATTTGGCGTCATGGTTGTAAACGCATAATTAGCAATTTCTGGTTTTGCTGCTGAAACAACAGAAAGCAATGTAGACTTACCTGCATTAGGAAATCCAACTAACCCAACATCTGCTAATATTTTTAGCTCTAAAATTTTCCAAGACTCAATACCATCCTCACCTGGCTGTGCAAAACGAGGTGTTTGATTGGTAGCCGATTTAAAATGGTTGTTTCCAAGTCCACCTCGACCTCCATTCAAGAGGTTTTTAGTTTCTCCATGTTCTGTTATCTCAAACAGAACTTCTCCTGTTTCGGCATCTTTGGCAACAGTTCCTAAGGGCACATCTAAAATAATGTCTTCACCATCTTTACCATGCGAAGTTTGTTTCCCACCATTTCCACCATTTCCGGCATGAATGTGTTTTCTATACTTTAGGTGTAATAAAGTCCATAACTGGCTATTCCCTCTTAGAATAATGTGTCCACCTCTACCTCCGTCTCCACCATCAGGCCCCCCTTTAGGGATAAACTTCTCTCTTCGCAAATGAGCAGACCCCGCTCCTCCTTTTCCCGATCGGCAAAAGATTTTTACATAATCAACGAAGTTAGACTGCTGTACTTTACGGTTCTTACTCATGCTACAAAATAAAAAAGAATTGCCCTAAAGCAGAGCAATTCTTCAATTGTAAAAATTCGAATTCGATAATAATTAGCCAATTGCTGCGTACAAACGCTCAGAAATTTCGTCAATTGAACCAATTCCGTCAATTGCTTTGAACTTATCTTGAGCCATGTAGTACTCTTTTAAAGGAGCAGTTTTGGCATTGTATTCTTTAATTCTGTTTTCGATAATTTCAGGATCCTGATCATCAGATCTTCCACTAACTTTTCCACGCTCTAGCAAACGTGTTTTTAGTTCTTCGTCATGAACTTCAAGTGCCAACATCAATGTAATGGCAGTTTCTTTGCTCTCCAAAAACTTGTCTAGGGCTTCTGCCTGAGCAGTTGTTCTTGGGAAACCATCAAAAATAAATCCTTTAGGATCTATATGCTTGTCTACTTCAGATTCTAACATACTAATGGTTACTTCATCTGGAACAAGTTCTCCTTTATCAATGTAGCTTTTGGCTTTCTTGCCCAGCTCTGTTTCGTTTTTAATGTTCGCACGAAAAATATCTCCGGTAGAGAGATGTACGAGATTGTATTTTTCAAGCAACCTTTCAGATTGCGTTCCTTTTCCAGCTCCCGGAGGGCCGAATAGTACAAGGTTCAACATAGATTTATCCTTCTTTAACTTGATATATTTTGCTATAATTTCTTCCTAATTCATCATAATCAAGCCCGTAACCAACTACAAACTTGTTTGGAATTTCAAAGCCAACATAATCAATTTTAATGTCTTTTTCCAAAGCTTCTGGCTTATGCAACAAAGAACAAACTTTAATTTTTGCTGCCTGACCTTCTTTCAGCTCCTGAATAATATGGCTAATAGTTCTTCCTGTATCAACGATATCTTCTACCAATATTACAGTTTTCCCTTGAACATTGTCCGGAATTTTCAACAGTGGTTTTACCTGTCCTGTAGACTCCATTCCATGATAAGACTTGTAACGGATAAACTGTAATTCACATGGGAGTGTGATGTATTTGAGTAAATCGCTGGTGAACATGAAAGCTCCATTCAAAACAGACAGAAAAAGAAGGTCTTCTCCTGCATGTTCCTGATTAATTTGATCGGCTACTTTTTCAACGCGATCTAAAATTTCTTCATGCTCAATGTAAGGTACAAATTGCTTTCCCCAGAGTTCTACCATTTTCATGGCTTTTTTTAAGTTGAGATTTCAAAAGTACAACTTCTCTACGGTTTCATATGTAACGAAAGTCTTATAGGCTTTTACACTTTGAATTTTTCCCGAATACTATCTTTGCGCCCTATGGAAAAAGCATTTTACGGCAACGATTTTAAACTGGGCATTCTTGGCGGTGGCCAATTGGGAAGAATGTTCATTCAGGAAGCAATTAACATTAACCTTTCTGTTCACATTTTAGACCCAGATGAAAACGCTCCTTGTAAAGAAATAGCGACAACCTTTACACAAGGTGATTTAAAAGATTTTGATACGGTGATGGCTTTTGGAAAAGATAAAGACATGATCACCATTGAAATTGAACACGTTAATGTTGATGCTTTAGAGCGACTTGAGCAAGATGGTGTAAAAGTATACCCTCAGCCAAGTGTCTTGCGCATTGTTCAGGACAAAGGCACTCAAAAGAATTTTTACAAAGACAATAACTTACCTACTGCTCCATTCCATATTGTTAACAACAAAGCAGAAATTGACAACTACATTTCTGAATTCCCGTTCATGCAAAAATTGCGCACAGGTGGATATGATGGTAAAGGTGTTACTCCTCTTAAATCTACTGCTGATCTAGCAACTGCTTTTGATGCACCTTCTGTACTGGAATCTTTTGTAGATTTTCAAACGGAAATTGCTGTTATTGTAGGTAGAAATGCCAATGGAGAAACTAAAAGCTTTCCAACGGTGGAGTTGAGTTTCAATGAAGAAGCCAATTTGGTAGAATACCTTTTCTCTCCGGGAAAACTTACTACAGAAATTGAAGAAAAAGCGCAAAAACTGGCGGTTGATGTTGCCGAAGCCATTGGCATTATTGGTATTCTGGCTGTTGAAATGTTTGTTACCAAAGATGGTGAGGTACTTGTAAATGAGATTGCTCCTCGTCCACACAACAGTGGTCACCAAAGCATTGAGGCGAATATTACTTCTCAATATGCACAACACATGCGTTGCATTCTTAATTTACCGTTGGGGGCTACAGACATTATTGTTCCCTCTGTAATGGTCAATTTATTAGGCGATAAAAACCATACTGGAGAAGCTGTTTATGAGAACCTTAATACTGTTTTATCTTGGCCGGGAGTATATGTTCACCTTTATGGGAAAAAGTTTACAAAACCTTTCCGTAAAATGGGACATGTTACCGTTACAGCTTCAACCATTGAAGAAGCCATCTCTACTGCAGAAAAAGTAAAAGAAACCCTTGGCGTTATCAGCGCTTAAACAACAAATATTATGGTAGGAATTATCATGGGCAGTAAATCTGATTTGCCCATTATGCAAGAAGCAATTGATGTACTAAAAGAATTGGGTGTTGAAAACGAAGTAGCCATAGTTTCGGCACACCGTACACCTGAGAAAATGTATGACTATGCTACAACTGCTGTAGAACGAGGGATTAAAGTAATTATAGCAGGAGCTGGTGGAGCTGCTCATCTTCCCGGAATGACAGCGTCTTTAACGCCTTTGCCTGTTATAGGTGTTCCTGTTAAATCGCGCAACTCTATTGATGGTTGGGATTCAGTATTGTCTATTTTACAAATGCCCGGAGGAGTACCTGTTGCCACTGTAGCACTTGACGGGGCTAAGAATGCCGGTATTCTAGCTGCACAAATCATAGGCAGTGCAGATCGTGAAGTTTTAGACCGCCTAGTTGCATACAAACAAGCACTAAAGACCAAGGTTCATAAGCAACAAGAAGAGTTAGATGCCGAGTAAATTATTGGGCATCAATACTTCATTAGAAAAAAGTTTTTAGTTTTGAACAAAGCCTTTCAACCCCGAGACGTGAATGAAGGGCTTTTTTGTTTGAAGCCGATTCAACAAAAAAGCCAATTTTAATATACAAAACAGAACAAGTCTTTATTCACTGTGAAAAAGCTGATTATCACCTTACTGATTTTACTTCCGAGTTTCGGATTCGCTGGCATTGGCAATTATCATATTGGTGGTCGCTCTGCTGCAATGGCTCACGCTTCGGTTACACATCAAGACGTATGGTCTTTACACAACAATCAAGCAGGATTAGGCTATCTAAAAAAAATATCAGTTGGCGCTTATTATGAAAGCAGGTACAACCTGAGCGAAATGGCTTTGAAAGGAGCTGTTTTTGCACTTCCTACCAAAGGAGGAACTTTTGGGGTAAGCGTTACCCAATTTGGCTTTTCTGCATACAATGAGACCAAGTATGGTCTTGCTTATGGAAGAAAGTTCGGTGATAATTTTTCTGTTGGTGTTCAACTCGATTACATGGCCATACGAGTTCAACAATCAGAATACGGAAAAAAAGATCTGCTCGCTGGTGAAATTGGTATAATGGCCAATGTTACCGATAAACTTACGGCTGCCGCCCATGTTTTTAACCCAACAACTACACAGCTAGACGATTACGACAACGAACGCTTACCTACCATTATGCGTGTTGGTCTGCAATACGATTTTTCAGATAAACTATTGACCATTGCCGAAGTTGAAAAAGATGTGGATCGAAAAGCAATGGTTAAGGTTGCTGCCGAATACAAGATCATTGATCTCATTCACATTAGAGCCGGTATTTCTACTAACCCATTTAAAAACTCTTTTGGGTTTGGATTAAACCTAAAAGGGTTGAGTCTTGATGTTGCTACTACTTATCATGAAGTGTTGGGATACTCGCCTCAAGTGGCATTATCGTATAAATTTTAAGCCATGCGTAAACTTCTTATTTGCTTCATTCTACTTTGCGCTCAACATACCTTGCTAGCACAGCAAGATAAAGCAGAAAAGAATGAAGTTATTGAAAAGCGCATTGAGCTCATTGCTGAGAACCTTGAATCTGAAAATTTAGATTTCACCACCTTGTTTGATAACCTCAGCATGTATTTTGACCACCCGTTGAACCTTAATCTGGCAACCAACGAAGAATTAAGAGAACTTCAACTCTTGACTGAATATCAAATCAACAGCATTATTTCTTACCGTGTAAAGTATGGTAATTTTCAAACCATCTACGAGTTGAGAAATATTCCGGCTTTGGACATGGAAAGTATCCAAAACATTTTGCCGTTTGTAGCTGCCGAAAGTTCAGATAAGGTGAAGCTCAACGCACTAACTGATGGTCACCATGATGTTTTTATGCGCTATTCCCAGGTTTTAGAAGAAAAGAAAGGTTATACAGATGAGGCCTCTAGCCCTTATGCAGGAGATCCCTACAGTGCATATTTGCGTTACCGCTATCAATTTGCCAATAACTTAAGTATTGGTTTCACAGCCGATAAAGATGCCGGAGAAGACTTCTTTGGAGGTACAAATGATTTAGGGTTCGACTTTTATTCGGCTCACCTTTATTACCACGGCAATGGTGTTATTGACCAGTTAGCTGTTGGAGATTATCAAGCTCAGTTTGGACAAGGATTAGTTTTTTGGTCGGGGTTATCTTTTGGAAAGTCCTCTGATGTTTTGAACATTCAACGCTTTGGACAAAAAATAAAGCCTTATTCATCGGCCAATGAAAACACTTTTCTAAGAGG
>CERC01066764.1_pt1 | contig 27148 bp, 27 predicted proteins | sample 530921 | NCBI WGS metagenome assembly CERC01 (sample SAMEA2621099, study PRJEB7988) | marine metagenome | isolation source: saline water (ENVO:00002010), including
TTTCAAGTCTCTGCTTTCCTAAACAGAGACTTAATCGATAGCTAGTGGTTTATGAACAATGGTCTAAGTTTTACCTAACACTTTTATAAAGCTCACCAGTTTTGATAGCAACATCACAATATGTAACTGTACCATGATTACTTTTTATAAAATTCACTAAAGCTGTTCTAGAATCACTTTGCTTTGGTTTTAAATAATTAAGCATACCAAAAAATTCAGTTCGTTGAGCTGCTTCCATATCAGCTCCTTCAAGGTTTTCGTACTCATTACCAAGTAAAGGCTGTGACTTAATCTCTTCCCAAAATTCAGTTGTGCTTAATCCTTCCTTTACAATTTTATCTTTAAATCTGTATGTGTCTAAAATAACCGAAGACCTTTCAACTGTTGTCATTGTATTTAAGTCACACTTTGCAGAGGCAGTGAAAGCCCCTAGTAATATTATGCCAATTAGTAACTTTTTCATTTCTTTCTCCTTGCTTTTTAAAGTAATGGTTTATATCCAAAGCTTGTTAATAATTTCTTTTTCTTTCTATTCGTGGTTAGAAAAGCATATCTTTCTGAACCATTCTTAAACGCATAAGTGGCGTCGCTGTATTCAATGAAAACGAACTTGCCACAAAAAGACGCGCAGTGCCATCTTAAAAACAGCAAGTATGAAAAGCCTACATGTAAATTAATTTTCTCTAATAAAGGGACAACTCTGAATTGGAAAAATTATCATATTAATAATCGCGAATTATCATCATGATAATTCCGCTTTTTCTGTTTTAACCTATCCTATTGAAATTATTCGAAACCCATGTTCTCAACTTTTGGCACGCTTTTTGACTAGTAAGACACAAGTTCAACAAAGGAAAGTCAGTGTCTGAAAGAAGTAAATACTTAGACGAGTTATTAAGTGATATGGGCAAGGCCTCTAAACAGGCCTATGAAAACGATGCCCAATACATCGCTCTCCACCTTCAATTGGACCGAGCGCTTTGGAAGCAAAAGGTCTTTTTAGAAAACTTCTTCTTGCCGCTATTAATTTTGTTTTGGTTCGGGATTCAAATTTGTTTTTTCAAATATTGGCAATACATCTTCACTCTTCCTGCTCTTCTGGCGCTCTTTGCTTTTTCTCTATTTCAAGTACGATCAAATGTTTCAGTGAATAAAATCGACTTGAATGTGGACCCGGCAAACTACGGTTTAAAAAAGCTTAAAGCCGCTCATGATCACTTGTGTCTATTTAAGTGGTTTAAGTGGATTGCCTACCCTCTCCTTTTTTTATCTTTTACCAGCGAACTAATCTACACATGCATATATCAACTAGAGCTATGGCGAGTGCTTTTAATCGTTCTAAAGCTCACAGCAATAGGAGGTGTTTTTTATTTTCAAAGAGCAGCCGTCAAGGTGCTCGAAACGCGTAAACAGTTATTAAGTTATTAGAGGAGGTAATTATTGAGAGAGACATTTTTTTATTCAGGAACCTATGAGGACATTATTCAGACTTTAGGGCGGTGGAGAATTTTGGACCTAAGAAGTTTATTGAACAAGGTTGAATATCAATTTTCATATCAGGCCTTCGCCAAAATGGTGAGCAAGCTTGAAAGGTTGAACTACGTAGGCTCCATTTATTATCAAGGCTACAGAAAATACCTCTACTTAACGGAGAAGGGACTGAAGGAAGCAGGACTGGAAAAGTCATGGCCTATTAATAAAGACGTTCTTTTGCATGATCTAATTTGTGTGAATGTCTTCAGTTATCTGCTTGGTCTTGGCCGCTTTGATTCTGGAGGCCTTAACCTTGAAGAAGCGGGGGCCACAACAAGACCAGATTGTATGCTTGAATGCGGCAAGTCCAAGCTAGCTGTGGAAATAGAGCTCACACAGAAAGCAAGTAATCGCATAGAAGAGAAGTTTTTGAAGTACCTGCGCTCAGAAGAGTTTGAGCGGGTACTGTATGTTTTCCAAAAGCCTCCGGTCTTTAAGGCCTATAAGAAAAGGATGGATGAATTGGATGAAAACAGAAACCCGCTGTTGAAGAAACGCTTTCAAGACAAAGCAATTCTTTTATTGGAGCCTGAGATTAAGAACAATACTTTTTCTCTCATGCAGTCACCTTGCTTTTTTCAGGGGAAGCTCACTAATTTTAAGGAAGTTTTGGATTCAGCCGGGATTTTTGCCCAAAGTTGAAACTCGGTTGAACCTTGATTGAAGATGTTTAAGCGTGAAAGTCACGCCACGTTTTTTACGTTTAATTTTAAAGACTTGCCCGCTCGCCGAATTTGACTACCTCTCTCTCACATAATTTCGAGATAGGTAGTCAAATTCAGCTTGGGGCAAGGTGTGGAGGATCGGAGTAATCGTGGCGTGTAGTGGAAAGGATAAGATGGATGATAAGTATGTGGGGAATGAGGATTAAGAAAAGGAGGAGGTTAAGGGAGTATTAAAAGTATAGGGGTATAAAAAACGGATGGTAGGTTATAAACAATTGGGATTTTTGATATGATGGATAATAACACAGGCATGGACCTTATGGGTTCGTGCTCGCTCTTTGACAAGAAAATATGGAAAGTAAAGCATGTCGCGGCTTATCTGGATTGTTCCAAAAAAACAATCTATGAAAAGGCGCGATTGGGTCAAATACCCAGCATCAAGAAAGGCAAGTTTCGCTATTTCATTCCTCACGAAATCGAAAACTGGTTACTGGAGGGTAATTTATGAATAGATACAAGAAACTGCCAGGACATAAAAATGTCCGCAAAGATTTAAAAACGGGCAAATACCAGGCCTACAAAACCATTGATGAGCAGCAGTATTCAAAGGACTTTACAAAGCTTGGAGAGGCGAAAAGATGGCTTCTAACATTTTCACCAGAAAAGGAAGCCAAGAAAAAAGCGTCTCCCAAATTTAGGGAAGTCTGGCAAGAATATCAAGATGTGCGTTTTTCAGATCTTGAACATTCTTCCATTGAAGCTAAAACGGCCAGGATCAAAGTTTTCTATAAAGATGTCAAAGACACGCATATGGAAGACTTCAACGCCGACTTCTTCAAAGAGTTGATTTTAAGAAAAAAGAGAGATTGCGAATACAATCGCAAGCGCCTCTCTTTTGACAAAGAAATCAAAGAGTACAAGGTCATCTTTAACTGGTATCGCGACTACAAAGATTACAAGTTCATAATCCCGCTAACCAAATTTCACAATCAGCTGGGCAAAATTAAAAAGTCCGTTCCAAAGAATAAAAGGATGTCTGTCCAACAGGTGCAGAGATTTTTCGACTCTTTTGAGAATGAGCTTTTTAAAAAATTTGCCATCACCCAGTTTTTCAGCTGCGCTCGGGTGAGTGAAATCGCGGGGCTTCAAACCCATAGCATTGACCTGCAAGAGGGAATGCTTTTAATCAAGGATGTGGTGGTTTGGAGCAAACAAAAAGTTTTTGTGGAGCTAAAGCCTTATACAAAAAACAATGATGTGAAGTATGTGCGGATAGTTAAACCTTTATATGACATTTTTGTGGATCGCCTCTCAGGAGGCGATAATTGCTCTTATGTTTTTCATATAAACGGCGAACCTCTCAACTATCGCCAAATTCAGCATCACTACGACCGCGCCTTTAAAAAGGCGGGTTTGCCTCAGTTTTCAGGAACGCACACGCTAAGGCACAGTATGGCCTCGATTGCTCGGGAGCTTTCAGGCAGCATGGACGCCGTCCAATCACTTACTGGACACAAGAGCATCCGCCAAGCTGAGCACTACGCAGGGCTAGGCCATAGTGCTCAATTAAAGGCACTCGATTGCGTCACCCAAGCCATAAGGCTTGGGTGATATTTAGGCTTTTCTCGCAATGAGTAAACTGTGCAACGCCTGAGCAAGCTTTTTTGGGAGACTTTGTTGAATCATTTTAGGAACTTAAAAGAAATGGCGGGGCGTGAGGGATTCGAACCCCCGACCAATTGGTTCGAAGCCAACTACTCTATCCAGCTGAGCTAACACCCCGTTTAGATTTGTTTGAAACATATTCTAGTCCCAAAACCATGAAAAATCCAACAATCATGATCAATAAGGCCACAATTGTTTGTTGATCAAAGCTTTGTGGCAAAACATTATGCTCCTGAAGAATGTAGGTTTTGCCTCTTATAACTGTGGTCTCAATTGCCTCTCGCCAAGGCCATATTTTTTTTAGTGAGCCTATAATAAATCCCGTAAGCACAAACATCATTGCATTTCTGTGGGTGTGCATAAGATAATTTAAAAGCTTCGAGAAGCTCAATATGCCAGTTAAACATCCTGCGCAAAAAACCATAATTATAAAAATATTATTGTCGTCGAAAGGCGCTTTTAGGGCGGATGTCACAAAAGCGTACTTTCCAAGAATTAGCAAAATAAATGATCCACTTATGCCTGGAAGTATCATGGCGCAAATTGCGATGGCACCTGCCCCGAATATATAGGGATAGGCATTCGGTGTGGTAACAGGCACAAGTGAGACGCACGCGTACCCCACAGCAATCCCAACGGGCAATAGGAGATAAGTTAAATTATTTTTAGGGTGCTCAATATGCTTGGCTATATATAAAGCACTAGCCGATATTAATCCAAAAAACAGACTCCAAGTATAGATTGGATATTCACTCATCAAGTAGTGCATGAGTCTAGAAGTTAAAAGAAGCGCGGAAAAGATTCCAACCATTAGGGGAATGAGAAACTTGTAGTGAACCTGCTCAAGAGCGCTCCTAAACTGAAGTTTAAAAACCTTTCTTACAAACTCTTTATTAACTGAGGCTATCGCCTCTAAAAGTTCATCATAAATATTTGTGATAAAGGCAACTGTGCCTCCAGACACGCCTGGTACAATATCGGCCATTCCCATGGCAAATCCCTTAAGGCCTAAAGCGATTTGAGTTTTCACTTATTTTCCTCAAGTTCAGTTTCTATGTTTAAAAGCTCGTCTATTTCTTCAATATCCAACTCTGTTAGACCAAATGGATTTTCTTTGTCATTTAAATTTTCATCCAAATAGCGCTTTCCAAAGTTTTCTTCAATCTCATCTAGTGACTCTTGTTGAGTGTACATAAGATCTTTTTCTATCTTGTCTAGACTTTGGCCCTCAAGCCACTTGTCTTCGGAAAGTTTTGAGTCTCTAAGCATTCTTTCAGCGTCTTCTATTTCACTCTCCAAGCGCTCAAGAGCTCTAAGGTCCTTTTCCTCTTCAGACATTATGGACTTTTCACGCTCTTGTCTTTCAAGCTCGCTCAGCTCATCCTCGGTGAATTGAATCCTATCCGCCTTGTCTAAAAGCTCGTCATTAAGATCATCCAAGTTTAACTCAACGTCCAGTTCTTCAAGTGCTTGGTCCTCTATTAAAGAGTCAGCACCCGATTTAATTCTTGAATTCAACCTGTAGGCCCTGGCAGCACTTTCTTTAGTTTTGGTAACCGCGATGTCGCCAATGTTAAAGTCTCGCCTACTCTGAGTAACTAGTGCTGTTGAAAAGTTATCGGTTAACGATATTACAGTGACTTCACCGTTCTTATAAGTTGGGTTGGTGGTAATCTTTCTTCCAGTTCCTCTATCTTCAAAGCCATAAACTTCAAATACGTTGCCCATTTCCACACCGTCAGCTCTACCTCTGTCCAAGTAAATGACATCGCCGGTGGAGGCAAATTTCTTATGCTTTTGGAAGGCCCCAAGCAAGATCGCCTCTATGATTCTAGTGTTAAAGGTGCTCGTAATACTTTCAATTTTTGGCGTGTAAACTGTGATTCGGTCACCTCTATTCACGACTCCTGCGGACTCGATCACTTCACACTCCCAAAGATCGCCAAGCTTCTTTACCGTTTTCACACTTGCAACAATTGTATATTTAAACCCCTCTCTGTCAGAGTTTCTGTGAGTCATACCACCTTGAGCGGTATAGATTGAAAACTTGTCACCTGGGATAACATTAAGGTTGTCGTCAAACCTTAAATACATATTGTCCCACATTGTGAACATTTGCTTTGCCTCTATGGCTGAATCAACTTTTCCAAAATCTTGCACAACATTTGTTGAAATAAATGTATTGAGGTAGAAACCTTCTTTAAAGTCAAAAGAGACCTTGGCCGAGCGATCAAACCCTGTTTCATCATACTGCTCACCAGGTATCTCGATTAAAAAGTCCGGTCTTGGTGGCTCGTATGCTTCGTACTCTGTAACAAGGCTTCTAGAACTTATTTTTTTAAGATCCTCGGCCGTGTCTGCAGAAGAATATTGAATATATACACCTTGCTTTTTTAAGGCTTCTTTTTCGGTTAACCATTCAGGTTTCGCATCGGTTCCCCACTTTGCAAATTCAGGGTCACCAGAAACTCCAGTGTCTCCGATATCTTTTCTCTTTACCCCAACCTTAGGCAAAGCACTTTGCGAGCCAGTGTCGAAAGTTAGAACCATTCCGGGTTCGATAAGGTGTGGATTAGTGATGTATGGGTTTAGCGCCCAGATCTTTGAATAATAAAAACCGGAACCAAAGAGCTTTTTGGAGATTTTCCAAAGCCAATCACCCTTTTGGACAGTGTAGGAGCTTTGAGTTGTTGCATCCGCGATCTCTTTCCACTCATCTGCAGGTATTTTACCTTTAAGAGTTTTAGTGAGTTCTAAAAGCTCCTCTTCTTGTTTTCCGACATCGAATATAAGTTCTTCTTTGCCTGAGGCCTCTCCAGTGATGATTTTTGGTTTAGAGGATTCGCCACCTAAAAGTTTTTCATCAGGCAGAGTAAATTCAATATCTCCAAGGTCCTCTTTTAACTCTTCCAAATCATCAACAGCAAGGTCTTCAATACCTTTGCCTTTCTTTGATTGAGCCCCCTCATTCTCAGGGAATTCATTCATAAGGAGTTTAATGTCCTCAGGGTCCTCAAGCACCAAATCCTGCGCAAGCTGAGCGTTCGCGGACACGGCAAGGAAAGCGGTGAATAGGATTGTTGCTTTTTTTGTTCCCATTAGCCTTCTATTTCAAAAAAGTCTTCCAAAATGGATTGATATTTAAGTTTCTTTTGCGTCAGGTTCAACCTGTCACAACAAACTACGGCCTTTTTAAGCGCAGTAAGTATCTTTCCGGAAAATGCATCGTTTGTAATCATTGTTTCATACACTTGCAAGGCCAGATCATATTGTCCTTTAAGCATATAGATATCGCCTATTTGGGCACGGGCCCTAACACGAACTTGGTCTGTGGGAGATCTCTCTAAATATTGAAAAATCTTTAAGGCCTCATCAATTTTTCCATTCTCTTTTAAGGCCATGGCCTTTTTATAATATTGAAGCTCTTGTGACACCTCGTCGTTATTAAGCTTGCCCTTGGGTGCAGGTTTTGGAACAGGCACAGGAGTGGGGGCAGACTTTGCGGCCTGGTCAGCAAGGCCGTTCTTGGCAAAAACATCCACAGTCTCAGTTGGTGTTTGTTTTGCGAGCTCGTCCACTTGATCGTAGGCAGATTGTGAGCTCTGCAGGCTTTCATCTTTTAATTTTTCGTATTTATCAGAAAGGTTCTTGTAACGCTCCATAAGTCCATCGTACTGAGCTTTACTCACCCACTTGACCTCTTTGGACTTTTTACGCGGAGTTTCGCTACCCAATAAGGATTTTCTCGTTGATTCAACTAGACTAGAGCAACTTGATAAAAGAAAAGGACTAACTAGGAGTAGGCCTGCTAAGGAAAATTTTTTCAACATTAGTCCTCCATGACTACAAGCGAAAAACTTTTTAGTTAACTATAATTATTTTAAGGCTTGTAAGGTGGCTAAGTCAATGTTATTCAACGATTTATTCGATGCGAGAAATTATGAATCATCATGAAACTAAAAAATTAAGACAAATGAGACTGAGAGTGACCAAGGCCGACTCCAGTTTTTTATACTTCACCTTTGAGTCCAACGAAGGACTGGCCTTCTATTCGACGCTTAACGAGTCTTCTGATGAGCACCATCGGGACATTCTACTGCACACAACTCCGGAGTACTACACTCCAGTATTAAACTTACTAGAGCACCTTCGAAAGAAGATGCCCATTGAAGTTTTGTTTGATAAAGAAATTGAAGATAGTGCAACTATAGATTTTCTTTAATGTAGTTTAACACGTCGTCGTGATGGGTTTTAGTTTTCACTTTGGACATGATCTCTTTAAGTCTTCCATCTTTGCCAATTATAAATGTCTGGCGAAGAATACCGTCATAAACTTTGCCCATAAACTTCTTCTCTCCCCATGATCCGTACTTTTCAGCGATTTTATGGTCTGGATCTGAAAGCAGTGTGAAGTTAAGGTCTTGTTTATCTTGAAATTTTGCCAGTCTTTCTGGTGCGTCAGGGCTCACGCCAAGAACTACAGTTTTAGCCTTTGCGAATTCTTTCTTATAATCTCTTATACCGCAGGCCTGAACAGTGCAGCCTGGAGTCATAGCTTTGGGATAAAAGTACAAAACAACATTTTTTTCGCCTTTAAAGTCTTTAAGACTTACCTTTTCCCCATTTTGGTCTTTAAGTGTGAAAGCTGGTGCCATGTTTCCAATTTTTGGAAGATTCGCCATAGATAAAACTCCTTACCATTGATCTCTTTTAGATCTAAGTTCAAAAAACAATTCTTTTTCGTCCTTATGATGAGTTTTAGTTTTGAGTTTTTCAAGTCTTAAAAAAGGATTAATTTCTCTTTCAATCTTCATTGAGGTCACCATGAACTCATCATCCATGCTTTGTGACTTTCTAATATCGATAAGCTCGTTTATCTTTTCATTGTCTTCTTCAACCGTCTTGGCGAACTCAAGATTGTTTAAAAGGTAGTCGTGTCCCGGATAGACTAGCAAGTTGTCGGGAAACTTTGATATTTTTTCAGTGATAGTTTTATATAAGGTCTCAACGTCTCCACCGTTTTTACAGTTTCCCACCCCCGCATTAAACAGTGTGTCACCGCTAATTACTGAGTGGGCCTTGCCGTCTGTCATCAGCACAAAGCAAAATCCATCTTTAGTGTGCCCTGGAGTGTGTATCGCCTTAATGCTCTCTCTTTGTGAAAGCTGGTACTCTTCCCCATCATCGAGTTGGAGGTGTGAAGCATTTGTGCTCTCTAGAAACTTCTTATTGTCTTTAGTATGATCACCATGTCCATGAGTGTTTAAAAGGTAAGCAGGCTCCAGACCTTTTGCGATGGCAATTGGCATTGTCTTGTCTATGTCCAATGGATCCACAAAAATGGCCTTATTATTAAGTTCACTATATAAAATATAGTTAAAGTTTCTAAGAGAGTTGCGCATAAACACTTGCATGACTTTCATAAAATTCCCCGTGAGGTTCTGTATGACTGAGAGTTTGTTTTATTTATTTATCTTTCTGGCCACATTTCAACTTATTGTAAAAATCGTTCTTAATTACGTAAACCTAAATTATGTTCGACAACATCAAGACAGCGTTCCAGCAGAATTTGCAGATAAAATAGACTTAGAGAGCCATAAGAAGGCCGCTCACTACACTGTCGCAAAAATGAAGTTTAATTCGGTTAGCTCTGCCTGGCATTACGCAATTCTTATGTTTTGGATAGCTTTTGGGGGCCTAAATATTCTTGATCAGTGGGCCAGAGGGTTTGGCCTTGATACGACACCAACGGCCTTAGTTTTTGTGTGCGCCCTTGCTTTAATTAGTATGGCCTTGGGACTACCAGAATCAATTTACCACACCTTTGTCCTTGAAGAGAAGTTTGGCTTTAACAAAACAACTCCTAAGCTTTTCGTCATGGACAAGCTAAAAGAGCTTTTGGTTTCAGCAATCATTGGCCTTCCTTTCTTCTATGCCTTAATGAAAATCATGGAGGGGCTTGGCTCAAGCTGGTGGTTTTTTGCGGCAACCTTCATGTTGGCCTTCCAATTTATAATGTTGTGGGCCTACCCAAGGTTCATCGCTCCCCTATTTAATAAATTCTCAAAGCTTGAAGACCAAACACTTGTAACTGAAATCGAAAAGCTCCTTAATAGAATTGATCTGAACTTCAAAGATTACTATGTCATGAACGCAAGTATAAGAAGCTCTCATGGCAATGCCTACTTCACAGGCTTTGGAAAAAATAAAAGAATCGTATTCTTTGATACGCTTTTAAAAACCCTTGCCCCGCAGGAAATCGTATCTGTTTTGGCACATGAGTTGGGACACCTTAAAAGAAAACATATTCTAAAAAGCATGGCCATCATGTCCGTCTTTTTATACTTAGGCTTTTATATACTGGGTGTTTCATATGACTCGGAAGTTTTTTATTTAGCACACAACGTCCAGAACTCTTCAAGTTACATGGCCTTAATCTTGTTTATGTACCTTGTTCCTGTTTACACTTTTCCAATGACTCCTGTGAGCGCTTGGTTTAGTAGAAGAAATGAATATGAGGCGGATGAATTTGCGGTTAAAAACGCCAGCGGCCAGGAGCTAATTTCAGCGTTGGTAAAAATGTATAAAGACAATTCAAGTTCACTAACTCCTAGCCCAGTGTACTCGAAGTTTTACTTCTCCCACCCTCCCGCTGCCGAGAGAGTGAGTTTTATAAAGTCTCAAGAGGCCTAATTAAAGATGGAGTCCATTATGGACTCCTCTAAAAACTCCAGGTAGGGCACTCTATATCTTTCAATTTCATTGTGAAGCTCATGCCATCCACCTTCTGAAACATACAATTTTGCATGCTTCTCTATCTTCTTAAAGTATTCAATACACGCTTTTGGATTAACGAGCTCATCTTCCGTGCCAATCGCCACATAAAGATCAGTTTTTATCCTAAGCGGTTTTGAAAACACTTCTCTTGATTTTGCCAATATTTCTAGAAAAAGATGGGAGTGGATCTTCAACCTGTTAAGCGGATCCTTCACGTAGTTTTCATAAACTCTTGGATCGTGTGAAAGCTTTTTTAAGTCCAAAACACCGGCAAGCTTCACCGAAACTGGCGCGGCCGCCAAAAGCTTATTAAATTTAAGAGGCGAATATCTAAAAAACTCTCCAAGAAGCCCTGTTGCCGCCACTGCTGGAGAGGAAAGAAAAACCTTTTCTGGATAAAAATCATCCGTTGCCCTCTCTTGCATATAGGCCGAGGTTATAAGTCCTCCCATTGAATGGCCAAATAATATATGCCTTTTCATATCATATGTTCCTTGAAGAAACTGAACCACGTCCTCTAGATCTTCGACATACTTGTCAAAGCTTTCCACGTTGGCCTTTTCCCCCTCACTATTTCCATGTCCCCTAAGGTCATACAAGCACACACTGAAGTTTTGGCTAAACATCTTAAAGAAGTGGGAATGTCGACTGCAATGCTCTCCCAAACCATGAGTGACAATGATCCAAACAGGGCTTCCGTTCTCAATCATCTCACAGTGCAGTTTACACTTGTCTCTTGTTTCGATTATTTTGGTCTCGCTAATCATAAATCACCGCTTTTTTTGTTTAAATGTTGTCACACTCATTGCATAATGTGCATATGTATTGTCCAGGCTGCTTTAATGATACCCTAAAATTGACTTCTAGTGGAGTCGTTAAAATGACTTTCAACGGCAAGGCCAAGGCCACCAGTCAATTCTTTTACAATCTCTCCAAAGAAAACAACGAAGAGATATATAAAAAGATGCACGCTGTCGTTGAAGATTATTTTTCGTGGTATTCAGACTTTCAAAATAAAGAAGAAATCAAATCGATCGCATTAACTTCCAGCGACTTTAAGTGCAGCAACGGCTGCAGTCTAGGACCGAACTTCTCCAATAGCGTTCTGAATTTGGTCGTCACTAAAGAAGAAGTCATTAAAGCTGTGAAGGAGCTTGGACAAAAGTACGAAATAAGTCTTGGCAAGGCCTTCTCTTAAACTCCTAAATCCAACTTAAACTCAAGCTCAATATATCCGTTGTATTTGAAATCATTCATTTCCAGCTTTTTAATTGAGAAGTATGTGTCAAAGCGAATTTTGTCTTTACCCTCAAGAAAAGGCACGAGATTGGACTTGCTTGCCTCAATGTCGGCACAAATTAGTTGAGTGCACCTTTCCACTTTTCGAAGTCCAAAGTTTTCAATTGATCCATATTTTTGATTTATCCAAACGACCATCTTAATGTAGTCATCTGGCCTATAAAGTTCTACGTATAGATTTTCCCCTACTGTGGAGAAGGTTTTAACAATTTTTCTTTCTTTCAAGCTTCTAAGAACCTTAAGCTGATCAAGTTTCTCACTTTTTAAGAGGTCCTTTTTCATTCTAAGAATCACTGTTGAAGAGAAACTATTGCTTTTAGAGCGACTTCTTCTAAGATCCGTGTCGTTGTCAAAGCGAGCGATTGTAAATTGATTGTCCGAAGTTTCTTTTGCTTTGTCTTCAAAGGCCTTGGAGGCTTCTTCTTCAAAGTCTTTCTCATCAAGCATTGGATCTTCATTCTCCATAATGCCCATATCACTCCTGGAGTCTAAAGGTGTAAAGTTTATAAAGAACTTATCCAAAAGGTTAAGGTTTGCTTTTCGACTCTTGTCGAAGGCTGAACAGTTAATCTCGTCTTCCTCACAGTTCTCCAAAGCGAAGAAGATTTTTTTAACTTTAAGTGACTTTATATATTGTGAGTCGATATCTGGTAGCTCAGAGGCAAATGAAAGTTTAACCTTGTTAAAAAATCCCATTCCCACTCCCATCTGAAAGACAGAGTATTTTAAGGAATTGTACATTTCGCTTATCATTCCACTACTTTGATCAATGGTAGTATCTCCCAAGATAGAGCTTGCATCATAGAAGCTTAGGGTATCCTGAGTGAGCGGCACTTTAACGGTGAAGTCCATTGTTTCTCCGTCCCCATAGAGCTCCGCCATACTCTTTTTAGCAAACATAGGTTCAATTGTTTGTTTCTCACATGAAATAAAAGATAACAGCCCCAGCGCTACAAGAAACAGCCTCATATATTTTCTCTCCTTTTAGGTATGGATTAATCATGAGGGAATTTTTGATTTGATGACAGTTTTAATGACAGTGCATGTCATTTTTACACGCGCTGTCAAAAAACCATGAACATTTTCCCGCTTTTTCCTAGAATGAGACTTCATTCAATGAAACATTTACCTGTTTTTTGGCAATAACTAATCAAAATTACAGGGTCAAACAGTGAGAGGATTCTGAACTTATGAAGTATTACATTGTGGCCGCTCTAGTTTTAATTTCAAGCTTCGCACACGCACAATACTATAAAACGCTGCCAAAAGGCGTGAGGTCGGCAATAATTAGAAATATTCAAACTTCAAATATTGATTCATCTTACAACCACTCTGAGAGCTTAAGACCTCTGGCCTATGACATCACCTTGGACTCCTCCTCTCTTGACGCCCTGGAGGATACAAGTATCCAGAATATGTTTAATCGTGTTCGTGAGATTTACCCAGAGGGCTTTGACAGGCTAAGCGCAGGTTCTTTTAACATTTCAGGAGCAGCAAATCTAAATATCAATGCTTATGCTTTGGCATGGGGACTCACGGAAAAAACCACTGTGTATGGAGCATTGCCCATGTACAAAGCTGAAGTGAAGATGAAGTACAAGCGCACTAAAGAAAATAACTTTGACGAAGTCGCAGATCTCTACTCCACCGAGACAGGAAACGACGTTGCACAAGGCTTTGGCAGCTTCTTTGAAAACGCGCCGGACTTAATCAACGGTTCGACCATTCAAAACTTATTGGTGGAAAATTATGGCTATCGTGAAATTGGCGACTGGAGCGCCGAAGGCCCGGGAGACATGGAATTTGGAATAATGAACAACTTTCTTTCCAAAGACAACTATGGGGCCATGGTCACAGCTGGGTTTATTGCCCCAACTGGAAGAGAAGACAATCCAGACATTCTTCAGGATATCGCCTTCGGTGACGGTCAATGGGATATTTTTGGGGAAATTGGCGGTGGATACAGAATCAAAGACCGCATGTTTTTAAACACTTTCGCTAGATACACTTATCAGTTTGCAAGTGACAAGGAGCTGAGGGTTCCAACAAGTTCAGATATGTCCATTTCAGATCAAAAAGGCACGTTCCAAGAAAAATTAGGCAACAAGCTTCTTTTTAATATGGACCTTGAATATTTGCATTCACAATGGATTGAGATGAGGGCGGCCTATCTATACGAGAAAGTGGGCAAAGCGCAGTATGAGAGCGAGTATGACGATGCGAATGAATACCTTGCGGCCAATACCGAATCCAGTGCCCACAATCTAAGAATGACGGGCACCATTACAACGGTTCAACCCTACCTAAACAACGATTTTCTGCTCCCAGGGCAGCTTAAATTTCACTACCAAAAGATGCTGCATGGCCGCAACACTGAAAAGGTTGATCGCTATGAAGTAGAGTTTAGAATGTTCTTCTAAATAAGCTTGTAACCTTTGCCCCACACAGTCTCTATGTGCATGGACACTTCTTTGAGCTTCTTTCTTAGCGAGAAAACATGCACATCAATATTTCTATTGGTCATTTTCTCTTCATTGGAGAAGCACTCAATCAAAAGGTCTCTTGTGACAGGCTCTCCTGTTTTTTGAACAAGGTAGTTGAAGATTGTAAACTCTCGTGATGTGAGGTTTACCGTTTTTCCGTTTTTAATAAATGCGTTTGCTTCAGGAAGCAGCCTAAAGTCTTCAAGCTGAGATTTTTGAAGTAGAAGCTCAAACTTTGCGGCTGCATTATCAACTCTTGCGGCCAACTCATCAAAGCTAAATGGCTTGGTCAAATAGTCGTCGGCCCCTGCAGTAAGACCCTCTAGCACCTCTTCCCTACTGCTTTTAGCTGAAAGAATAAAGATGGGAGAAATTTTATCTTGGGTTCTAATTTTTTTTACAACATCAATTCCAGAGTCTCCTGGGAGTGTCCAATCAAGTAGATAAACCCCGCAAAAGTCTTCAGATAATTGATTTTGATAGAAATCTTCAGCACTTGAATAATCAAACACCGTGTATTCGTTTTCCTCAAAAAACTCTTTTACCGACTCGCGAATGTCTTGTTCGTCCTCAATAACGCAGATATTTTTTTTCACTATTTTCCATCCCTGTAAAATTCAACTTAGTGACCGTCTTCTTAAGTTTACTTTAGTTCATCTTTAGGAGCTAAAATAAATTTTTAGATACAAAACTTTCCTACCAATAATTTCTATTTACTGAATGAACTTTTTACACAATTTTAGCGAATCGCAGCTGCTATTTACACTATTGCGGTTGAATTGTGGGTAAATTGTATAAACACATTGCATCGCATCAACCAAACCTGTATATTTACTTTACTAATTTTATCAATTTTCCCAGAGCACGGATTGCTTTGTAATTGAAAAAAATCCGAGGTTTAACAGTGAAAGAAGACGTATCAAAAAAGAATTCAACTAAAAGATACAACCCTAACTTAGGTTTTATCGGCAATATTGAGGTAAAGGTGGCGAACTACCTTTTCTCCGCTAAGAAGGCTCGCAAGGCCTACACACATGCTCAGCCAGTAGCGAAAAGAATTCTTGAAAAGGAAGTTGAAGAGCATTTCCATGAGAGTAAAAAGCTTACAAAGTTTTTGAAAGCAAGAGACCTTACCTTTTCTAAAAAAACAGCTAAAGGCTACAAAACTTTTACTGTTCCATGCACAACCACAGTTGTGCCAATTCAAAAGTCTCTATTCAATGAGGTTGAACAGGCATCTCAAAGACTAATAATAGCAATGAGAAAGGTTTTGCAGGACATCTATGGCGCCCGCGATCTTGAATCAAGCGACTTTGTTCAAAGCCTGCCCGCTTCAGTTAGAGAAAACTTTATCAAGGCGATACAAACTTCACCTTGCTACTACCCTCAACTTCACCACAAAAACATGAAGGAATATCCTTTCTTTGACAATGTTGGACTGGATCTTGTTTTAGTTGAAGACTACCTTCAAAAGAGCGACTCCTTTCCAAAGCTCATTGCAAAGAACAAGGAAGAAGAATTGCCAGGACTTCCATTTAGAATCTTGGAGCTAAACGCAGGCTCTCCTTCTGGCGCTTCAAACAACATGAACATGCTTCAAGGCATCTATAATCAGAACCCAGAAATCTTGGATTCGCTAGGCAAAGTAATGCCTAATGACCACTTTAAAGTTTTAGGTGAAACCTACAAATCTCTTGGAGAGAACTGGACTAAAAGAAAGGACGGCATCCAGATCGTTCTTCCACCAGGGGGATCAAATGGAGCGGCTCCAGAGATTCATCAACTTGCAGCATACTCTGGTCTTGTTTACGCTGACGCTGACCAGCTTTACCAAGACAGCAAAGGCTACATTAGACTTAGAACGGTTTGCAATGAGAACCCAATAGTGACTGCAGTTTACTCAAGAGTAAACTCTGACTCGGCCCTATTTGACCCTGAGAAAGATTTGACACTTAGAGACCCGGACTCAGGAGAGGCAATCTATCTAACAGATGCCCTTAGAAAAGGACCGAATGGCAAACCAGAAGTTGTTAAAGACGCGAACGGAAAACCAGTTCCACTTGAGTCTTCATACAGAATTCCGGGAGCTATCAACGCAATCGTTAAAAGAAAACTATACATGGGCGGATTGAATAGAATCTTGGACAATAAACTGATTCTTGCCACCCTTACCCACTATGGGCCTAAGTTCTTTGCTGATGAGATCTCTAAAAAGGGTCTAGATCCAAAGGGCACAAAGATTTTACCACCACAGACATTGCCGCCAACGGCTAAGTCTGCCGAGATAATCGCAAACAATCCAGACGACTGGGTTGTTAAGTCTCCAAACTTGGCCGGAGGCCAGGGAATCTACATTCTCAAAACACTTCCTGCGGCACAAAGAAGAGAAGTAATTAAAATGATTAAAAAGCGTCCGGAAGAGTTCGCTTACCAACAGCTAGTCAAAATTGGACGAATTCCGGTTGCGGTTCAAAGAAAGGCCGATGGCCATAGATTTGCCAACTTGGCGGCTGATATCAGAATCTGGGTATTCTATGGTGGCGAGAAAGACGCTCTGCCAAGAATGACCCATAACGCTCTTGTAAGATATGCTCCTCAGGAAAGAGGCAAGATGAGCTCAATCGTAAACACCTCAGCCGGTGGCGGATACGCTCCATTTGTAATTGTTGACGATACTGAGAGCAGCCAGTCTGTGACGGCCAAAGAGCTAGTGAGAAGTGAAGAGCCAAAAGCGTTAAACTGTGCAATTCCTGTTTTTGTGGGAGCGCAAATCGTTCAGATTTCAAGAATGCTTAAAGAGGCGAACACACTTCTAGGTAAAGAGAACACTTCAGCTAGAGAACTTAAGTCCCTACTTGAGTCGATGAAGGCACAACTAAAAGAGATTCTGAGTTTTCTTCACCCAAGAAGCATCGAGTACATCTACAGGGCCACAGATCTATTGGACGCAAAGATTGCCAAAAGAGAAGTTGAGGCCTGTTTAAATGTTATTAACCGCAATCAAACAGAGATTGCAAGGCTTTCAAGAATAATTGAAGACAAACCATTCTTTGCTCAAATTAGAGACCTGATGGACAGTATCAGAGTGCTGGATATGGACAAGGCCTATGGAGATTATAGTGAAGAAGAAAGAGCACTAGATCTAGTTCTAATTGAAGAGATTAAGAAGATTGGATTTAAAGGCACGAGAAAAAATACTCAAAATAGAAAGGTTGTTGAGTCTATTGTGAGAAGGCTTAACAAATCTGCAAATCAAGTTTTCCCAACCGCAATTTTGGGAACAAAAAGCAGGGAGACAATAAGAACTCTCTTGGAAAACTTTTGCAACACCGCCAAGTCAAGACTTGCCAAGGCATCCAGCTCTAAGGAGTTCATTGGTTTATTAAGCCTTGATGCGGATGTGACAACTTTAAAATTTGAGACTCTCTATCTTGGAAAAAGAGATCACGACAAAGAGATCAAGGTGGCCTCTCAATACGAAATGAGAAGCGGCACTTCCCTTGTAGAGTCTGACCTCATAGATGAAGAACTTAAGGCCGCCAGAGCGGACTGGCTTGAAATTTTGAAGGCCTCAAAAGAACTGGATGGAGCTGAAAAAGATAGCTATCTAGCAAACAAAAGAGAGAGTCACTTTAAAAAGTATCCTCGTTTGGCAAAGTATCAAGAGATTATCAACTCTCCTTCACAGTCCGTTGATAGATTAATTGAGCTTCTGCCAGTTGCTCCATACGCGAAGTTCAACATTGAGAACTTTGCCAAAGAGCAAGGAATCACTTTAAAAGAAGTATTCTCTTCAGACTTTCGTCCTGACAGAATCTCTATTTTGGACACTGCAACCCTGAAAGAGCTCAAGCTGTGCTCAAGAGAGTTTGCTGGTGAATGTTTTGCCAAGAAAAGAAAGTCCCACGGACTTATGAGTGATAGTGACATCTTTATCTGGATGAGAAAGGAGCTAAACCCTTTCACATTGCTATACACGGCCGGACACGAACTTATTCACTACCAGCAAATTAAAAACAGCATGAACGCTGAAAAACGTGCAGTTAAAGACGGTGGCGTTTCTCTTGCGAAGTTCCTTAACTACTATGGAAACTTCCTTGGGGCCAATGGAAGAAATGTTGAGAGCTTCCAGTTCAATCTCCAAGCAGAAAGAAAACCGCTATACGGATATGTTGATAGACTAGAGTCCACTCCAAACGCTCCAATCATACGCGAGCTAAAAGGCGCCCTAAGAAAAGGCGACCTTGAGTGGGAAAAGAAGCTTAACGAGTACGGCTCATTGTTTGGATATATGACTCCAAACTCACCTTCAACTAGAGTAAAAGCTCTTCAAGAGGTGTTGCCTGCGCTGGAAAACGCTAAAAACATTTTATTCGCTCAAGAGCTTGGACTTGAAATCGCCATGGACCCTGTTCATGCAGCATTGCCTGCGGCGAACATCAACCAAATTGAGCAATATAGAGATTTGATACTGGAAGCATGCAATACACCAAGCGCTCACTGGGAAGCGCTTCGAATTGTGGCAGGCCACCAATATCATGGAATCTCTTTCACAAGAGCGGACCGTGAGGAAGACAACCTTACGCTTAAACCTCCTGTGGGAACAGTGGCAATGGGCGCGAGTTATAACCAAACACAACAATAAAGATTGGGTGATATATGGACCCTAAATTAATGATAGAAATATCAGACCTCGTGATGAAGTCGGCCAAGAGCCTGGATGAGCGATTGGCCGACCTCTTAAAACTTGAGGCGATCAAAAAAGAGTTCACTGACAATGATGTGGAACCGATCTCGGTTCACAACTTCAATGGATTTTCAGGGTACAACTTCTGGGCAAGTGGAAATCTTGTTGCACAATTGCAAATGTCTAGTTTGACATCCGGATACTACACCTTCTGGAAAAAAGTTTTTTTGGAAGAGACAACCCAAGAAACTTACGACTATTACAATCAAGATGGAGAATTTGTATACTCCTCCCAATCTCTGGATGGTCAATCACTATTTTACAATTCCATAAACATGGAACCATCGAGTCCATTCATAAACCACCTCTACAATGTTTTACAGGTTCAATATGAACAAGCTGAAAACGGCATGGGTGAAACTAAGCGGATTGCTCTGATTGAGGGAATTTTAAACGACTTCCTCAAAAGAGACGATGTATTTATTGGGGCAAAATTAAGAAGAAAAGACCCTGCGTTGATAAACATTATTAATGAAATCCACCGAATAGAGCAAGATCCTGTTCTCAGCTGGGATGAAAGACAAAAGGTTTTTGCAAGCCTCAAACAGGTTAGAAGAAAAATCCTAAGGACCAAGAGCAGAGCACATAAGTTCAATGGACTCCTATACCAAGCGCCAGTGACTTTGTACGACGCCAAGGTAAAGCTTGATGTTATTAAGACACGTCCTGCGGACAATATATTTGGAATCTTCAAAAAGCACACCTGGGGAAGACTTGTGTGGTTTGGCAACACGGTAAAAGATAACTTAGGCTTTTCTGTTGCCATGGCAATTTATGGACCATTCACTTTCTATTTTATTTCTCAGCCAATGAACCCTCACGCCATGTGGGCGGTTGGAAAAGTTCGTTCAGCATATATCGATGTTATTGACGGAATAACCGCCGAGGAAGACGAAGAAGCTATGGTCGCACAGGCCATGGACAAGGTTTCCACTAAACAAGCTGGAATCAAGAAGATCCCAGATGCTGGAGTTCAGGAAGATTGGGACTCAAGAATGAGCTCATTTAAAGCGATGCAAATCGCCTATGAAGAAAGCATGGTCTTTGCCGCAAGGATGGGCAGAATAGAGCAGATGGAGAACCAATTCATGTTCCCACTCACAGCAGAAAGCGCTTGGGAGGAAATGGAGAGGTATCTTAAGGCCCTAAAAAATACTCTTGAGTTTAATAAAAACCTTGATGGCAGATACAAAGCATTCCTAGAAAATGAGATTGAAAGAACTCATGCGCATCAAGTTTATATCTGGAGAAAAACCGCTCAGTTTTTCAACGACCACCCATATATTATGGTGGACCAAGACGATGAGCAGCCAGGCAAAGACTACTATGTCGGGCGCGGATTTGTTTTCATGGAGAAGATGACAAACAAGCTTGAAAAGATGAAGCTTGCAAAAACTCCTGAGGTTCATGAAAAAGTTGAAGGCCTTGCAAGCAAGTTTAAAAAGCTTAAAAAAGACGGCGAATCTGTCATGGAGACGCTTGCAAGAAACACTAAGCTCTTTAGACAAAATGACATCTATGACACTGATGAGCTAAGAGACAACCTCCAAAGACATTGGGAAGTCCTATTCCTTCAGCAGAACAAAAAACAGGAAGCCTCCTCATTTGCTCTACAGGCCTACACATGGTCTGTTAAGAACGCTATTTGGATTCTACAAGCTTTATATTCGACAAAAAGAGACGAGCTGGGAACCCTAACATTTAAATACAACTTGGATAATCAAAACACAGACAAAATCAGCAGCGACAAATCAAACGATCAGTTGTACGAATCACTTATGAACATGATGGTTTTGGAATATGTAAGTATCAGCAAGGAAATTGCAAACAACCTTCCAAACGACACGGAAGGGATTCAACGCAAGGCTGTTATTGAGAACGTAAAGGAATACCTAAATGATAGAGATAGGCTTTTTAACTCCAAATTAAAAATGGCCAATGGTGAAAAGAACACCACAACTATTTAGGATTGCTATGAAGTTTTTGACATTGCTACTTTTGGTCTCATCAACCTCTTTTGCGCAACTGCAAAGCGGGATTTCAATAAACTCCGCTCAAGTTTTTGAGAGCGCCAGGAAGACCTTGTCAAAGTTCAAGTTTAACTACTTCGCAAAATACCTTGGGCCATCTTTGTCCAATGACATGCAAAGTGGATCAACCTTCAACCGCTTCTCCACTGGCCAAGACTTTATGGACAACGATACTGACTACAAGAACTCTCACCAAGTTTTTCAGTCATTCGCGCTTGGATACAGACTTACAAACAATTTAACATTGAGCTACTCCTATACGTTTCAAGACAATCTAAACAACGGAATTGAGTACACGGACTCTGTTACTGGGAAAAGTTTCGAAAGGGATACTGAGAGAAGTTATAACAACCAAAGGGTTGGACTCTTTGCAACCAACTTATACAGCAATTCTATGTTTTTTATCAATAGCGGCTTTTTTTACGAGCTGCCAACGACTGAAACATCTAAAAACTCCGACATGCAATACGGACTTGGCATTCAACCGACAATAGGTTTTTACACATCAACTCCAGGTCTCTCCATGGGATTGAACGCCTCTATAGAAAGGTACTTCTATCCAGATGATCAATTTGTGCCTGATTGGTGTAGCTTTAACTGTGATGATCCAAAGAATCAGGTGAGACGCCAAAAACTGATTGCAAGCTTAACACCCTTTGTAAGCTACATGCTTACAGACAAAACAACACTTAGATCGACTTTGGTTTTTGATTGGGACCAAGACGGAGACAGCAACTCCCTAAGAAGCAATTTAGATGATATTGCGACTCTTGGAGCTGACTATAGAGTTTTAAATAATTTAACTGTTGGAGCTGGTGTGGAAGCGTCTCTTGTGGACACTTCACTTAAAAAGACGGCCGTAGTTGGAAGCTTAAACGTAAGTATTTAATTAGCAGGACTCTTCGCAGTCCTCGCCCTCTTCACAGATTTCTTTGCCAGACTTTTCACACTTGTCTTTCATTGCACACATGTCGCAAGCGGACTCGCCCATAATTGCGCCAATTCCTCCACAAGAACCCTTGATTCTCTTGTTGGAGATAATAACTCCAATTGCCATGCCGGCAAAAGCAATTAAAAAGACAGCTATTGTTATAAGAACCATATTCATAATTTAAATCTCTTTAATAAAAGGTTTAAAGGCTTCGCTCATCACTATATCAACTCTTTCGCCCTTTTTCACTATAAAGTAGGCCGCAAGCTTGAGCTTTTTGGCCAACTCTTTTGCTTTATCAATACCCATTGCAAGCATTGCAGTAGCGTATGCATCCGCTTTAGCGCACTCAGGAGAAAGAACTGTGACCGAGATCATTGTATTATTGGCCGGCTCACCCGTAATAGGATCAATAGTATGCCCAAAAACTTCGTCACCGTACTTTACATAGTTTCGGTAACTTCCAGATGTGGCCATTGCCATGTTTTCCAATGCAACCACCGCCTGAATTCCTTTTCCAAGAGACTCACTTGGCTTTTCAATACCTATAAGCCAAGGCTTTCCATTTAATTTTTTCCCAAGAGACCTAACTTCCCCTCCGATCTCAACCAAAGCAGATTTATAATCTTGTTTCTTTAAGAAAAGCAAAAGATGGTCTACGGCATAACCCTTTGCGATAGCAGAGAGATCTATATAAACATCCTTCTTTTTCTTTTGAACGGATTTTTCATCTAAAGAAAATAGCTCCATCCCAACGTTTTCTTTAAGAGATTTCAGTTTTTGTTTAGATGGCCTCATTCTAATCTTATCAGGCCCAAAGCCCCAGGCATTTACAACTGGCCCAACTGTTACGTCAAAGTATCCAGAAGTTTGAGAGTGAATTCTCTTACTTAAATCCAAAACGTACATTAGTTCTTGGCCAAGCATAATTTTCTCTCCGGCCTTAGACCTATTCAATCTTGAAAGCTCTGAATCCTTTTCGTAGGTGGAAAATACATTGTTAACTCTTTCAAGTTCATTCTTTATTTTGGTCGATAATTTAGGATCACTTGATTCGGCAAAAAGTTTAACTGAGTAATAGGTTCCCATAATCTGTCCCTCATAAGTGAGAAGATTCGGTTTTTTAGAACAGCCTATTAGGAGAACGCCAAGGAGGCATATGTAAGATATTGTTTTCATGGGCTGTAAATTACTTCAGAGAGCACAATCACACAACACTGCTAAGTGTATAATTTTATTATACTTAGTAGTTTTTTACTGAAATATACCAGGTATATGCCCGAATACGGGTCCATGTTCCTACAAAGGAGGGCATTTATGACACTTCAACTTCAAGCTCACAAAAGAGACCCTGGACAATCGAACAAGAAACTTAGAAAAAGCGGACTCATACCATGTTCTATCTATGGCAAGAATGTTGAGAGCGCAAGCCTGCAAATATCCCAACACATCCTGCAAAGATGCCTTAAAGAAGGCTCCCGAAAGGTAAATATAGAACTGGATGGCAAGTCATTCTTGGCGTCTATAGAAGAGGCCCAGCGTGAGCCTGCAAGCAGCAAGCTTTTACACGTCTCTTTTCACGCGTTTAATAAAAATGATGAGATTACTATGCAAGTGCCTTTAAGAATTGAAGGAAAGGCAAAAGGCGTTATTGAGGGAGGAGCTCTGCACCACCCTATTCAGAGCTTAACCGTTCACGGCAAGGCCTGTGACATTCCAGAAGAGCTCGTTCTAAACGTGGAACAGCTTGAGTTAGGCAGCTCTTTGCATGTTTCAGACTTAAAAATAAATGGCAATATTGAAATTAAAGAGAGTCCAGAGATAACTTTGGTCGCATGCAATTTTCCGAAGCTTCAAAAAATTGAAGAAGAAGCTCCGGAAACTATTGAGGTCGCTGTTGATGAAATTGATGATCAAGAGAGCGCCGCTTAATTCCAAGCAAACCCAACTTCTTAAACTATCTGGGAGGGCCAAGCGTCCTCCCTTTAATCATTCACTGCGGGGTGCAGGTAAGCCGCAGCGATTCAACAGCGTCGCCAAGGGGCACATCAACCAGATTTCTCACTGATATGCCACCCGTGATTGTTTGATCCTCATCTGCAAACATGGGAAGTCCATATAGGGTTAATATAGCTCCAGGCCCAACAACAACACTATCGATCTGACCTTCCCAATTCGGCCAGCCTGGCATGTTTAAGTTCGGCCAAGCGGTGTAGCCAACTAAAGTAATGGATCTTCCATTAAAATCTGGGCCATCGTAAATTTTGGCCCAGCACTTTGTCATATCTTCAAAATCAAGTCCACTCACAATTAAAGAGGGAGTTTCATACACTCCCTCTCCTGTGACTTGAGAAAAGGAGACGCTTGAAAAAAGAATTAATGACAATGCTAATACTTTCATGCGCATCTCCTTGGAAATCGTTACTCCGCCAATTCAGAAGATGATTTGAACGCTTCAAAATCAACTCTTCTGTTGATTTGGAAGTAACTTTCATCGGCAGCTGTGACCTTTGGATCGGCCTCACCTTTTGAGATTGTATAAATTCTATCTCTAGAGATGCCTTGGCTTACCAAATAGTCTTCAACAGACTTTGCTCTTTTCATCGCAAGTTCCCAGTTCATTTCCTCGCCACCTCTTCTATCGGCATGGCCTTTGACATAAACGTTAAATTGAGGATTGTTTTTTAAGACCTCTATGTTTCTATCAAGTCTGTTTTTAAATCTTGCAGTAAGATTCGCCTTGCCTGTTTCAAAATACACGGAGCGCAAATCTCCAGTGAACTCACCCACTTCTTGCTGACTCTGCGCTTCAGAAATTTCAGCTTTGGTAACCGCTTTCTCGGCCTCATATTCACTAGCGCATGACACCAAGAACAGCCCACCTAGGGCGATATAAAATAATCTTTTAAACATAAAACCTCCTTGTGTTTTCTTTAATCGTAGAAGTAGTGCTACAAGTCGTAAAATAGGCTTAAATTATGAAGTTCATTGATTTATTCTATCTATACAAGGCCTATACAATGCCGGTGTGTTGGTTTGCCTAATATGAAATTAATTTTAAGGTGTATAAATGAAGTTAAAAGTTGTTCTTATGGTAATTGTGATAATCGTAGCTCTTCTAAGCTCTAGGCTCTATATGCTTGGAAATCAAAGTCAGGAAGTGATTCCAGATCTTGGACATCAAAACGGACAGCTTGCAGCTTGTCCAGACAAACCGAACTGTGTTTCTAGCCAAGAACAGGGAGAGGCATTTGTTCAGCCATTTGATAAGAATTTGACTGTAAAAGAACTTAAGAAGTCAGTACTAAGCATTAAAGGCGCGAAACTTGAAAAAGAAGGAGAAGGCTATCTTAGATTCAGCTTCAAGTCCGACATTTTTGGATTCGTCGACGACCTTGAGTTGGTTAAAGGTGGACAGGCCTGGCATATACGATCATCCTCAAGAGTTGGATACTCCGACATGAACGCCAATAGAGAGAGGGTGGAAAAGCTAAGACAGTTGATCATGAAAAATATCAACTAGACAAAGGAGTTCCTAATGAAAAGTATCAATCCCCATGATGGAGAACTTATTAGGGAGTATAAAGAATACTCCGACGCAATGATAGAGCAAACCTTAAGCGAGGTGCACTCAACCAACAAACTTTGGTCTCACACAGGCTTTACTGGACGATCAAAGCTCTTTAAGGAGCTAGCCCATGTTTTAAGACATGAAAAGCTTGAGTACGCGGAACTAATGGCCGAAGAAATGGGTAAACCCATGAAGGAGGGCGTCGCCGAGATCGAAAAGTGCGCATGGGTTTGTGACTATTACGCTGATAACGCCAAAGAGTTCTTGGCCCCCAAAAAGATTGAAGCTGATGTTCGTGACAGTCATGTGAGGTTTGATCCAATGGGAACTATCTTAGCGATCATGCCTTGGAACTTTCCATTCTGGCAGGTATTCAGATTTGCCGCTCCCACTTTGATGGCCGGAAACACAGCTGTGCTTAAGCATGCTTCCAATGTTAGCGGGTGTGCTTTGGCCATAGAGGAGCTATTTAAAACTGCAGGCTTTCCAAACAATGTGTTTAGAACATTGCTTGTGAGTGGTAAAAAAATAGGTGAAGTAGTCAAAGATGATAGAATTGCCGCTGTCACCCTAACTGGCTCAGCTCCGGCGGGAATAGCCGCAGGCACAAGTGCCGCTGAGAAGATAAAAAAAGTTGTGCTTGAGCTCGGAGGGAGTGACCCATACATAGTATTCGAGGATGCTGACCTTGACCAAGCAGTTGACTCCATCGCAACGAGCAGAATGATCAACTCTGGCCAAAGCTGTATCGCGGCCAAACGCTTTTTCGTGCATTCAAAAATTAAAGAGGACTTTACCAAAGCTTTGAAGAAAAGATTTGAGCACACAACAATGGGAGATCCCACTGTCGAGGGAAATATGATTGGTCCCCAGGCAAAGATGGATCTTCGAGACCAACTTCACGACCAAGTACAAAAAAGTGTTGAAAAAGGAGCTACTCTACTTCTTGGAGGAGAGATTCCGGACCTGGAAGGTTCATACTATCCTCCAACACTTCTCACGGATGTGAAAAAAGGGATGCCTGCATTCGATGAAGAAATGTTTGGTCCAGTAGGCGCAATAATTGAGTTCACAAGCGATGACGAAGCCCTAGAAATGGCAAATGATAGTGAGTTTGGACTTGGAAGCGCAATTTTCACCAAGGACCACGAAAGAATTGAGCGTTTTGTTAGAGAGCTTCAAGCTGGCTCAGTGTTTGTAAATCACTTCGTGAAGTCAGACCCTCGTCTTCCCTTTGGAGGAATTAAAAATTCTGGACATGGCCGAGAGCTGGCCGATTTTGGAATCCATGAATTTGTGAATATCAAAACTGTTTCTATGAAATAAGTCTTGGGAGGTCTCAGCTCAGGGAGACCTCCCCCAACCCACTGAAATCACGCCAATTTAATTTATCTTTTACCCGTAATTGCTCCAAATCCTGTTCATTGATGATTTTGAGATCTTCTCT